>Ga0209358_10004012_pt1 | contig 10679 bp, 7 predicted proteins | sample LauGreFa1BDMLBSN_2_FD_187574 | JGI IMG/M metagenome (GOLD analysis project Ga0209358, IMG submission 187574) | Freshwater lake microbial communities from Lake Michigan, USA - Fa13.BD.MLB.SN (SPAdes) (version 2) | ecosystem: Environmental > Aquatic > Freshwater > Lake | place: Lake Michigan, USA...
CCTAAGAGAAAAATCTCCAAAACGAGAAGAGACAAGAGAAGAACACATTATAAAGCTACAGTTGCTCAAATTGCAACTTGTCCTATCACAGGAGAAGCACATTTATACCACAGAGCTTACTGGCATGAAGGTAAAATGTACTACAGAGGTCAGGTTGTTATTGACAAGCAAGTTGATGTTGCTTAATACTTTTTAAAAATAAAAGATAAACTCTCACCTGTTGGGAGTTTTTTTTGTTGGAATAAACTTCAAGAGTCGATATTCAACACTAAATGAAATAATTTAGAAAATAATTTGTAATTTCAACCCGTTTTCGGAAAACAATTGCAAGTCGAAAATTAAAATCCTATGAGTAAAATTACAGCCGCAATTACTGCTGTCGGTGGATATGTTCCAGATTTTGTGCTTTCCAATAAAGTACTTGAAACTATGGTTGACACTAATGACGAGTGGATCACTACTAGAACCGGAATTAAAGAAAGAAGGATTTTAAAAGGAGAAGGGTTGGGTACTTCTTATTTAGCTATAGAAGCTGCAAAAGATTTACTTAAAAAAGGAAATATTGATCCATTAGAAATCGACTTAGTAATTATGGCTACAGCAACACCCGATATGCTTGTGGCATCTACAGGGGTTTATGTAGCTTCACAATTAGGGGCTACTAATGCTTTTGCTTATGATTTACAAGCCGCATGTTCAAGTTTCTTATTTGGAATGTCAACAGCTGCGGCCTATATAGAATCTGGTAGATATAAAAAAGTACTTTTAATTGGGGCTGATAAAATGTCTTCAATTATTGATTATACTGATAGAGCTACTTGTATTATTTTTGGTGATGGCGCAGGAGCAGTATTATTTGAACCTAATCATGAAGGACTTGGTTTGCAAGACGAAGTATTGAGATCTGACGGTATTGGTAGAGATTTTCTTAAAATGGAAGCTGGTGGATCTATTCTACCTCCTTCACAAGAAACAGTAGAAGCAAAACAGCATTTCGTTTTTCAAGATGGAAAGCAAGTATATAAATATGCAGTAACCGGAATGGCGGATGTAAGTGAGAAAATAATGCAACGAAATAATCTTACTCATGACGATGTAAATTGGCTAGTTGCACATCAAGCGAATAGAAGAATAATTGACGCGACATCAAGCAGAATGGGGGTTGACGATAGTAAAGTGTTAATAAATATTGAAAAATATGGAAATACCACTTCTGCAACCTTACCCTTATTATTATTTGATTTTGAGAAAAAATTAAAAAAAGGAGATAATATAATATTTGCCGCTTTTGGAGGTGGATTCACATGGGGATCTATCTATTTAAAATGGGCATACAACAGAGAGTAAACTAACCTAAAATTAATATTATGGATTTAAAAGAAATTCAAAACCTGATCAAGTTTGTTTCTAATTCGGGAGTTGCAGAAGTAAAACTAGAAATGGATGATGTAAAAATCACCATCAAAACTACAGTTGAAGGGACTTCTCCAGAAATTACATATTTACAACAAGCGCCTGTTGCTCAAGCTGCTCCTCAAGCTGCTCCAGCACCGGTTGCTGCCGCTCCAGTAGCTGCTGCACCTGTTGCAGAAAACTCAAATTACATTACTGTAAAATCTCCAATGATTGGAACCTTTTACAGAAAACCTTCACCAGATAAACCAATGTTTGTTGAAGTTGGAAGTGCCATTTCTAAAGGAGATGTGTTGTGTGTTATTGAAGCAATGAAGTTGTTCAACGAAATTGAATCTGAAATATCAGGTAAAATCGTTAAAATATTAGTTGATGATATGTCACCAGTAGAATTTGATCAACCATTATTTATTGTTGACCCTTCTTAAGAAATTATAAATTATGAATTTTAAATTATGAATTGGCAAACCCCTTCATAATTTATAACTTATAACTCATAACTAATAATTCAAAAAAAATGTTTAAAAAAATATTAATTGCAAATAGAGGGGAAATTGCTCTTCGAGTTATTAGAACCTGCAGAGAAATGGGAATTAAAACGGTTGCCGTTTATTCTACTGCTGATGCCGAAAGTCTTCACGTAAAATTTGCTGACGAAGCAGTTTGTATTGGCCCTCCGCCAAGCAATCTTTCCTATTTAAAAATGTCTAATATTATTGCTGCAGCAGAGATAACTAATGCTGATGCAATTCATCCAGGATACGGATTTCTTTCTGAAAATGCTAAATTTTCAAAAATTTGTCAAGAACATGGAATAAAATTTATAGGCGCCTCTCCTGAAATGATCGACAGGATGGGGGATAAAGCTTCTGCAAAAGCGACCATGATTGAAGCAGGAGTACCTTGTGTACCAGGATCTGCAGGTATATTAGAATCTTTTGAACAAGCACAAAAATTATCTTTAGAAATGGGCTATCCTGTAATGCTAAAAGCTACTGCTGGCGGTGGTGGTAAAGGGATGCGTGCCGTTTGGAAAGAAGAAGATTTATTAAAAGCGTGGGAAGGTGCTCGTCAAGAGTCGGCAGCTGCCTTTGGAAATGATGGTATGTACCTTGAAAAATTAATAGAAGAACCACGCCATATCGAAATTCAAGTAGTTGGTGATTCTTACGGAAAAGCATGTCACTTATCAGAAAGAGATTGTTCGGTTCAACGTCGTCATCAAAAATTGACTGAGGAAACTCCTTCTCCATTTATGACTGATGAGTTAAGAACTAGAATGGGAGAAGCGGCGGTAAAAGCAGCCGAATATATTAAATATGAAGGTGCCGGAACAGTAGAATTTTTAGTAGACAAACACCGAAATTTCTATTTCATGGAAATGAACACTAGAATTCAAGTAGAGCACCCAATTACCGAGCAAGTAGTAGATTACGACTTGATTCGCGAGCAAATTATGGTGGCTGCAGGAATTCCAATTTCTGGAAAAAACTATTTACCACAATTACACGCAATTGAATGTAGAATAAATGCAGAAGATCCTTATAACGATTTCCGTCCTTCACCAGGAAAAATCACTACACTTCATGCGCCAGGAGGGCACGGTGTTCGTTTAGACACGCACGTTTATGCAGGATATACGATTCCGCCAAATTACGACTCTATGATTGCTAAATTAATAACCACCGCTCAAACGCGCCAAGAAGCAATTAATAAAATGAAACGCGCCTTGGATGAATTTGTAATTGAAGGGGTAAAAACTACGATTCCTTTTCACCGCCAATTAATGGATGATGAGCAATATGTAGCTGGAAATTATACGACTGCTTTTATGGACACATTCAAAATGAACGATCCAGAATAAAGCGAAATCTATAAAAATAAAAAATCCCATTCTTTCGAGTGGGATTTTTTATTAATAAACTTTAGGATTTATTTATATCCCCATTTTTTTAGCTATCGCAGCAGGAATTGCCGCTTTGTTTACCATTAATGCAGTACTTTTATACTTAATGAAGTTTTTAGTCACATAAAGATACCCTTTGTAGTCGTTGGTTGCTCCCCAAGAGTTTTTAACGATGTAATATTCTTTACCGTCTTGGTCTTTAGAAACACCCACAATGTGCATTCCATGGTCGTCGGTAGTTTGATAATTATCAAAAGCTTTTTGACGCACTTCTTCCGTAATTTCCATTTCTGGTTTTGGTCCATTGAACATATTCTCTTTTTCTTCAGAAGTCATCTCGTCAACTTTTTTTGTTGGAACGTAAGCAATTCCGTTTTTCCAACTGAAACTTTTTTCGCTAACATCGGTAGCCCAGGCCACAGTGTAACCATTTTTTAAGGCATTATCAATAATATCGGTCATATCATTTAGACGCACATTGTAGATCATATCAAAAGACCAATTATCAGGAACCATGAGCATGGTTTTAGTATAATAAGGAACATTAGAATAAGAAGAAAATTCTATATATTCATCAGGATTTAAACCGACCACTTCTTTTGCAAAAGATTGAGGCGTATAATTTTTACCTTTATAATTGAAATTCTGAGGAACTTGACCTAAATAGGAATCAATAACTGCTTCATACGCTTTGATCCAGTTAGGCGTTAATTCACCGTTTGGATTTTTTACTGCAGCAACCAACAACCCTTCTGTTAAAGCAGCCATTTCTGCAAATTTATTTTTAGCAGTTCCGTAATTTAAACCGGTATAGACTTCTTGAGGAACCGCTCCATATTTTTTAAGCATATTGGTTACATCGTGAAGTGAACCTCCATCGCCTAATGTAACTGCACCGTGCATTCTAACATAGTTTTTACCTTTTTCAACGTAGGCATTTCTAGCAGTAAAAATTTGAGATATTTCTACTGGTTGTTTCCCAATTCGGATCATTTCTGATTCTAAAAATGAGTTTCCAGAATAACTCCAACATGTTCCTGAAGAACCTTGATTTTTTACTGAAGTATTCGCAAGGTTGATTACATCTGTAAATTTAAAGCTCTCTTTACTTTTGTCGCTCGCATTAACTTTTAATGAATTAACTAATATGTCTTGGGCAAAAGCGACCTGGCTTCCTATCATTACTGTTAGTAACAATAATGTAGATTTGTATGAAAATTTAATCATTTTTTTTAAATTTAAATTGGACTGAAAAGTACAAAATAGTTATAAAATTTAAATCATTATTTTAAAAAATAAACACAAAAAAAAGAGCTACAGCGATGCAGCTCTTTTATATTATTTTATATTGGACTAGTTTCCTAAAACTTTCACATTATCAATTTCCCAAGTTGAAGCAGCTGTTGTTGAAGAGGTATATTTAAATGCCACATAAACAGTACTATTTCCAGCACCTGCGAAAGAATTTAAAGATAGATTCCCTGAGTTAGCCCAAACATAATTACCCGCAGAAAGTGTGGCACCTGTTAAGGTAGTCCAAGTTACACCTGCAGCATAAGGACTTCCTGAACCAGAATAGTTTCTAGAAACTAAAACTACAATAGGATCTCCTGCAAACTTATAGGCATTGTCAAAAGACAAAGTAGCGGTAGTCAATGATGATAAATTTTGAACTGGCGAAATCAACCAATCTTCATTAGCTCTACTGGTAGTTGCAAATCCTGACATTTTAGCCATAGATCCTGGATTTCCAAAAGTAGTACTGTGTGTCCAAACTTCTGCACCAGTTACACTAAAAGCAGTCCAAGAGGCGATACCACCATCAAAAGTTTCATTTAACAAAGGAGAAAATCTAGTATTTGTTAATTTAATATCGGCTTCAGTTCTAACCATAAATTGGTAATCGTTGTTGTATTTTGTCATGATCCCTCTAATTTTTCCACTTCCTGTAGCTACTGCTTTTGCAGCAAAATTAGAATATCCACTAGTTCTAAAAATTACAGAATTTCCTGAGAAATCTTGAATTCTTCTGTTTGTTGCTCCACCAATAGTATTTGGATTTGAAGGATTTGGATCATAGTACGTACTGTTGGTTAATATATCACTATCAGAAAATTGAACTCTGTCAAATTCAATTAATTTATTTAAATAAGCGCCACCATTTACAGCTTGTTCAATAGTTACTCGTTGAACCAATTGATCTTCATTTACAGCAGTACAAGTACGATTTACCGAAGCTTTAAAATCAGTTTCAGACATTCTTCCCACTTCAGCACCTCCAGAAGAGTTGGCATAAAGACCACCAATTCTCATTCCATCGTATTTTACATCTTTGTACAAACCATCCATTTTTATTAAAACTTTTCTTCCTGGCTCATAGTTAATAAAGGTAGAAGAAGCATCAACAGGGATACTGAAAGCTCTTGATCCATCTAATGTTTGAAAAGATATTGATTTAAAGAAATTACCTCCAATATCGCTAGAAGTTACATAGGCTTCAATTACGTCAGATACACCTGGAACAATATTGGTGTGAACCGCTACAACTGCTCCAGCGTTAATTTGAGAAACTTCTCTGTTTTTTACTAATGACGTTTCCGAACAGTCCCCAAGGGTTGGTGTTCCAAAATCATCATTTACACAACTAGTAAACAATCCTGCAGAAAGAATACTAAAAAATACCGATTTTAAAATTATTGATTTCATATTATTGTTATTTTATTTTATTAGAAATTGATGTATAAATTTAGGAAATAGGTTCTTCCGAAACCGTAAAAATATCTAGGGGCAAATGCCGGAGTTCCACTTGAAACGTCTTGGTTTAATTGTCTGTAGTTGGAGTTTCTTGCTTGTTCAAATCCACCTGTTTTGTATACAATGTCCATAACATTATTCACACTTGCAAAGAATCCAAAGGTTTTATCTCCTACTTTCCATGATTTTCCCCCTACCAAATTCAATAAAGCGAAATTATCAAATTTTTCTCGTTTTAGCAATTCGTTCGCTCTCTCTTGTGTTGCCTCAGGAAAAGGATTGTTATTTACTCCAAGCGGATCGGTAAAAAAGCGATCTGTTCTTGTAATTGGCGCCACATCAATATAGCTGTTGGCTAGGTAATTTATGTTAGCACCCACCCACCAAAATTTTGGATCTCTATATTCGATTCCAAGAGAAGCGGCTGCTTGCGGCATACCTGATTGTTTGTAATTTTTCAATTTGGCTTGACCATAATCATTTAACGGCATAGGATTATCAATTGTTGCGGCAGCATCTGAACTCACTTTAACAGTTGGATTACTGTCAAAAATATAGTCACCATAGGCAATACTTGTGGTTACTTTTATGGTAGAAGTTACGGCGTATTCAGCACCAAATTCTATCCCTACGTTTCTCTTATCTAAATTAGTTACTGTTTCAGCTACGAATACATTACTTTCATTTGCATCAGTTGCCGGATCATCAATACCTGCGCCATCTCCAAAAAAGAAAGAAGTCTCGGTTTGATTTTTTATTTTAGAATAAAAAGCGGTCAAACGCATTTTTAATTTTGGAGCAGAAATGATATAACTCGCATCGGCACTAGAAATGGTTTCATTTGCAACTCCTTCTGTTATATTATTTGTAACACGCGCATTATTAAAAACATTTCTTAAACTTGGCGCTTTTGACATATAAAGTCCATTAAAAGTAAGGTATTGGCGTCCTGAAATTTTGTAGGTTAAACCTCCTTTAAAGCCAAAATTATCAAATGCTTTTTTAGGACTATAACCGTAAGAATTTGAAGCGTAATAGCCATTTTTAAACAAACCTTCTCTTTCATATTCGGAACGAGATGATTGCGCTAAATAAAAATCAACTTTTTTGTAAACAAATTTAAATTGGGTAAAAGCATCAATTTTAGTCGTAAACAAATTATAATTGTAACCATAAATATCTCCTTTTCCAACCACTCTATTTGGATTGTTTAAATCCGATTGTTGCTGGTTTCCTACGCCAAATAAATTTAAATCATTGAAGCCATTACCACCTAATAAATCAAGCATGTTTTTAAAATTATGCGATTTCAATCTTGTGAAGCTTCCTCCAGCATTTAATATAATATTATCAGAAAGCTGAGAACTTACTATTGAATTTGCAACCATCTGGGTGTCATCCGTGCGGTCTTCAAATAATACGTATTTACTAGTTCCACTAATAGAATTAGCACGATACATTGACGTCCAATCTATTTGTTTATTAGTAAAAAAGTTAGCATTTAGCGATCCAATATAAGCTGGGTTCGTTGGATCATTAGGGTTGTATAAACTGATACCTCCTAAACCACCTGGAAGGTACGCGGCTGGATTTTGAAGCGTTACAGTAGCAGGGTCATTTTCAAATAATGAAGTATAGTAACTAGGTAAATTTCTGTAATAGGTTGGATCAGGATTGTTTGCTCCTTGAAAGTCAATTCTACTATTTCCAATTTTTCCCGTTTGATAAGAAACATTAATATTCAGATTGGTTTTTGAAGATAGTTTCCAATAATTACTTAATATAAATATTGGTTCTTCAACTGTTTTAATTCTAGAATTTCTTTGTTCTCCATTTTGCCAACCCCAGTAAGAATTGTATTTTTCACCACCAAGATTAGTTACCTCTTGCGTATTTGGGGAATTTTTCCCTCTACTGTTTTGTCCTAAAATAGCGGTAAAATTGAAGCTGTTATTTTTTGTAATTTTTCTTTCCACAGAGGCAAAAAAGGAATTGGCACTATAATTTGTTCCTTGAAAATAACCTTCTTGTGCCCAACGTCTAGAAGCAGAAATAGTATAAGCCCATCCATCACTTCGCATACCAGAAGCCACAGTTCCCATAATTCTTCCAGTATAATTGGTATTGGTTCCTCCAAACGAAATTCTATTTCCTGGGCGGTATAAAGAAGCTCGAGTGTTAATTTCATTGGTCCCTAAAATTCCACCAAAAGTATAATCAGAAGGCGCAGAACCATTGGTAAACTCTTGATTACGAGTTGCGTCATTCAATCCGCCCCAATTACTATATTGCGGTCTTCCATCATAGATTTTGTTCATGGAAATTCCATTAATCATGGTAACCCCATATTCATTATCTAAACCTCTCAATTTAAATCGAGCTTGACCCCAGTTAAAAGCCGCCGATTGTTGAAACACATCTCTTGATGCTTGAAGCAGACTAGAAGTGCTTTCAGAACCACTATTATCATCACCTAAATCGGAATCAGTAATAGTAATTAAACTTAATTGTCTTTCTTCAGTAATATCAGATTCTAAATTTATAGTTCCTAAATCCATTATTTTCCCAATTACAATTTCAACGGTAAGCAACTGTTCTTTGTAACCGGTAACTTTAATTTGAACCAATTGATTTCCAATAGCTACGGTTTCGAAAGTAAATTTACCTTCTACATTAGTAAGTTGTGTTAAGTTTGAATTTTGAATAGAGACAATTGCATTTTGTAATGGCTTTTTAGTTTTAGCATCGACTACTTTTCCAGAAACCCCAGAAATATTTTGAGCAAAAACAAAAAATACTTGCATTACAAATAAAGTACTAATTACAAGTTTTTTCATATAGTATTATTAAATTAACCCTTCTTTTTTATTTATTTAAAAATAGGGCTTACAAATTTACAAGAATTTAAGTTACAAAATTCAATTTTCCTATTTGATATGTTAAAATTGTTAATTTATTTACATTAAATTTCGGAAAGGGGGTTAAATTAATCTAAGAAATATTTCATTTTATTGAGGCTAATGCCGATTTAATTTTTTTTAATGGACCAAATCATAATCAAATATTAATTTCTTAATACTGCAATGGTATTAATCTGCAATAATATTTTACATTTGTAGCCCTAACTTATTCACTTCGAGGGTAAATTAATTCTAAAAACTATGAATTTAAGAAATAAAATCACGCTAATTTTTCTGTTTTTTTCAATCCTTTGCACCAACGCACAGCAAAAGAAATTTTCAGTTCATACAGTCGCATTCTATAATTTAGAAAATTTATTTGACACCATTAACAACCCAAATTTTGATGAGGAATGGTTGCCCAATGGAGCGCAAAATTGGACCTCTGAAAAATACAGTAAAAAATTGGAAAATTTAGCAAGAGTACTTTCTGAAATTGGTACGGGAGAAAATCCAAATTCTCCAACACTTATTGGCGGTTCAGAAATTGAAAATAGAGGGGTTTTGGAGGACTTAGTAAAACAACCAAAATTGGCCAAAAACGATTACGGAATAGTTCACTATGAATCTCCTGATAAACGAGGAATTGATGTAGCACTTTTATACCAAAAAAAGCATTTCAAGCCTACTAGCTCTGTTAACATTCCTCTGTTAATTTACAGAAACGATTCTAAAATTGTAGAGAAAAATACAGGTGAAACAGCTGAAGATAAAGCTGATAGCGACAAAAATGAAGTAGCAATTGATAACCGTGTTTACACAAGAGATATTCTATTAGTTACCGGAATGTTAGATGGCGATGAGGTTAATATAATTGTAAATCACTGGCCTTCAAGATCTGGTGGTGAAAAAAAGAGTAGCCCATTTAGAGAAGCCGCTGGAAGATTGAATAGAAAAATTATGGATTCTATTTATAAAATAAACCCAAATGCCAAAATAATTACTATGGGTGATTTAAATGATGGGACGTATAATAAAAGTGTAAAAGAAGGTATTGGTGCCAAATTAAAAAAGGAAGAAGTGAAACCTTTTGGAGTTTATAATCCGTTTGAGCAAATGGCAAAAGAAGGAAATGCCTCTCTTTTTTATAGAGATGCAGGAGATATTTTTGACCAAATAATGGTGTCGGAAACATTAATTAAAAAAGATTATTCTTCCTTTAGATATTGGAAAGCAGGAATTTATAACAAGCCATTTATGATACAAACCACGGGCCAATATAAAGGATATCCACTCCGACATACCATAAACGAGATAGGTTTTAGTGATCACTTTCCAGTGTACATCTATTTGATTAAGGAAGAAAAATAAAGAATTATAATAAAATCCGCTACTTTTTGATAGCGGTTTTTTTATAATTATTTTCTCTTTTCAGCAAAAAACGATTTCAATAACGTAGCAGCTTCATTGGCCAAAACGCCACGAATAACAGTTGTTTTAGGATGCAATTGCGTTCCCATTTTCTCAAAACCCCGATTTTCATCGCTAGCCCCAAAAACAATTTTCGAAATCTGACTCCAATACAAGGCTCCTGCACACATTTGGCATGGTTCCAAAGTAACATACAAAGTACAACCCGTTAGGTATTTTCCACCAAGGAAATTTGCTGCAGAAGTAATGGCTTGCATTTCCGCATGAGCGGTTAC
>Ga0209358_10004013_pt1 | contig 10678 bp, 10 predicted proteins | sample LauGreFa1BDMLBSN_2_FD_187574 | JGI IMG/M metagenome (GOLD analysis project Ga0209358, IMG submission 187574) | Freshwater lake microbial communities from Lake Michigan, USA - Fa13.BD.MLB.SN (SPAdes) (version 2) | ecosystem: Environmental > Aquatic > Freshwater > Lake | place: Lake Michigan, USA...
GGTCAAGGACCCGTCATTGTTTTGGTGCACGGCCTGGCTGGCAACTTGCACAACTTCACTTACGGCGTGTCCAAGCCCCTGTCCGAAAACTACCGCGTCATTAGCGTCGATCGCCCTGGCTGTGGTTACTCCACCAGAGATTCACAGGCTGATGCCAGCTTAGAAGCACAGGCAGACACCTTGATAGAACTGTTAGATTTCTTGAACATTGAGTCGGCGGTATTTGTGGGCCACTCCCTGGGCGGCGCCATCTCTTTGGCTGCTGCACAACGCCACCCTACACGCGTTAAAGCGTTGGCCCTCATAGCCCCCCTTACTCGTTTGCCTGAAGGGGGGCCATCCCCTGTTTTCAAGGCGCTCGACATCGCCTCGCCAGGCCTTCGCAAACTGATTGGATGGACCGTTGCCATTCCAGGTACGCTGTATCGTATGTCTGCAAGTTTGAAAATCATTTTTGGCCCCGAAAAAGCACCTTCAGACTTTGCCATTCGGGGCGGCGGCATCTTGGCGCTCAAACCTCAAACTTTCATCACGGCCTCGAGTGACCTTCAACATGTGAGTTGGAGCATGCCCGACATTGAAGCGGCTTACAGCAGCATGAACACGCCAGTTCATGTTTTGTACGGCCGTGAAGATCGCATTCTCAGTGCCAAGCTCAATGGTGAAGATTTACCTCAGCGCATTCCTGGCACGCAATTGACACTGGTCAGCGGCGGTCACATGCTGCCTGTGACGCAGGCCGCACTCACAACTCAGTTCATTGCAGGTGTGGCTGGAAATGCCACGGGTTTGGCGCCCTGATGCCATACTTTGAATTTGTGCATCACTTCTAAATAGGCGGGTGACTGCTCAAAGTTTTCCAACCAAACTTTGAGGGCCTGCCAAGTTTGGGCATCAAACCATTCGCGATCGGTTCTGGCAAACTGACGCACAAAAGGCGCAAGGGCAGCGTCCACCCAAGTCCATTGTTCACCCATCGTGTAAGTTGACTGGCTCAATTGCGTGTTCAATTGCTGAAGGAAAACTGCACCCTCTTCGCGATGCGCTAAACCATCCTGAAGGTCGTAGCGATTTGGGTATTTGTAGCGATCTAAATTTTTCTTAAAGTCGTCGTCACACAAACGCACCCACTCGTGAGCCTTTGCATCGTTGGCCTGCCCAGTTGTTAACCAATGCGCAGGATCGTGTTGACCCAACGCCCAATGCATGATGTCCAAACTCTGCTCTAACACCCGGTCTTTCAACACGAGCACTGGCACGGTGCCCTTGGGTGATACAGCCAGCATGCTCTCTGGTTTTTGTGACAAGGCAATTTCACGCATTTCACATCGAATGCCACTGGCCAACAAAGCCAAGCGGGCCCGCATGGCATAGGGGCATCTGCGGAAGGAATACAAAACAGGTGCATCTTGAGGCAACAAAGCAGCCACCCTTTCTTGTCGTTGAGGCGTACCAATGTGATTGATCTGACGCGCTTTGGCAATTTCCCATTGCTTTTGGCGCTCGCGGGCGCTGTTCTTTTGAACCTCGGAGGTATGGCCATGACACCTGGGGCAACTGACACCCAACTCAAACAAGGGCGATGAGTGGGCTTCGTTGGGCAAAGGCTCTCGGCAACTTCTGCACAGTTCATGTGGCCCGGGCTTAAGGCCATGGCCCACAGAGACGCGTTCATCAAACACAAAGCATTCGCCTTCCCACAAACTTTGCGCAGGTGGTACTTCTTCGAGGTATTTCAAAATACCGCCTTGCAAATGGAAAACCTCGTCAAAGCCGTGCTCAAGCATCAGTGAGGTTGACTTTTCACAGCGAATACCGCCCGTGCAAAACATGGCGACGCGCGGTTTTTTACCATCACGTGCTTCTAAAGCTTTGGCCTGCTTGACCCAGTCTGGTAATTGAGAAAAGCTTTGGATGTTAGGGTCGAGCGAGCCTTTGAAGGTGCCAATTTCTACTTCGTAATCGTTGCGAGTATCGATCACCACCACATCTGGCGATGAAATCAAAGCGTTCCAGTCCTTGGGTTTGACATATTGACCGACACGGTGCGTGGGGCTGATGCCTGGTACACCCAAGGTCACGATTTCTTTTTTAAGCCGAACCTTCATGCGATGAAAAGGTGGCTTGCTGGCAAAAGATTCTTTGTGCTCTAAATCTGACAGCAAAGGATCAGCACGCAAATAGGCCAAAACCGCATGAACATCTTCTGCTGCCCCTGCAATGGTGCTGTTGATGCCCTCACGCGCAAGCAAAATCAAACCCTTGACATTGTGAGCTTCGCAAAAGGCCAACAAAGGCGCACGTCGATCTGCGTAGTCGGGCAAATCGACAAATTTGTAGAAAGCAGCTGTGAGGTAAGTGGCATGAACGGTAGCGTGGCTCATTACTGTATTTGGTACTCTGTAGAAATCCCGATAGCCATCTTGTGGCGGATGGTCCAGAATGGTCAAGTTTATATCAGCACGCAACCAGCAAACTTCGCAGTATGAAACGTCAACATCCAACGTGGCACAGCCTTTTTGTGCAAGCAAGCATCGGCATTGGATTGGCGTTTGCCAGCATCAGCCTTGCTGCACAAAATACCTACCTTGACCTGACCCAAAACAATGCAAAAGTTGCCGTCACTACTGCGCACCCCTTGGCCACAGAGGCGGCCCTCAAAATTCTGAAGCAAGGCGGCAGTGCTGCAGATGCGGCCATTGCGGCGCAACTGATGCTAGGTCTTGTAGAGCCACAATCTTCTGGCTTGGGCGGCGGCAGTTTTTTGATGCACTGGCATTCAGAACACAAAGCAATTACCAGCTTTGATGGTTTGGCAACTGCCCCAAAGAAGGTCACCGAAACACTCACCACCGATCTTGACGGTAGCAAACTGCCACCTCTCCAAATGTCTCGTGGCGGCAGAAGTGTGGGCGTTCCAGGCACACTGCCGCTTTTGGCCCATGTGCATGCGCGTTTTGGAAAACTGGCTTGGCCCGAGTTGTTCAAGCCTGCGCTTGATGCTGCGCTTAGGGGCTTCCCAATGCCCGCTTACATGCATCAAATTTTGGCCGCACCTGGCGCGGCAGAAGCCCACCCTGAGCTGTTGCATTTGTATTTTGACGATAACCAAAAAGTCAAAGCAATCGGTACGCCTGTTGTCAATTTGGCTTACGCACAAATCCTCCAAAAAATCGCCTTACAAGGCCCGTCTGCGGTCTGGACAGCCGATCAAGGAACGGCTTTCATGGCCAGCCTTCAAAAAGGCTACAAACCTTCACTCATGAATTTGGAAGACCTGCAAAACTACAAAGTAGAAGAACGGCAGGCCTTGTGTGCCCCGTACCTTCGTTACAAGGTATGCGTCATGGCGCCCCCTTCATTTGGTGGCGTGGTGGTGTTGCAAGTGCTGCAAATGATCGAAGCCAAAGCCAACCTATCGAATGCAGGCTCCTTGTTCAATCAAGTCGAGTTGGCACATGTCTTTGCTGAAGCTGGCAAGCTTGCACAAAGCGATCGACAGTACTACGTGGCCGACCCTAGCTTCCACCAAGTACCGGCCCAAGCGTTGGTGGCCAGCCCTTACCTCAAGCAGCGCGCGCAGTTCATTCAAGAACAAGCATTGCAAACTTACACGGCTGGTCAACCACTGCCAACAGGGCAAACTGCATTGACACAGCAAGTGACGCTTGCCGCGGCTAGCTCAGATGCCACCTCTCAATTGGCCGTGGTCGATGCGGCAGGCAATGCGGTCACCATGACCACCACCAACAACCTCAACTTCGGTTCGCGCTTGATGTCGCACGGCTACATTCTCAACAACGCCTTGACCAACTTTGCCAGCAACCCCAAACCCGGTGAAGTGTCTCCTAACAAAATGGCGCCAGGCAAACGACCTGTCACGTCCATGGCGCCCACCATGGTGTTTGATGAACAAGGTCAATTGGTCACGCTGGGTGGCTCTGCTGGCGGTGGCCAAATTGTGGACTATGTGTCGGCCAATTTAATTCGCATGTTGGCTTTGGATCAATCCCCCATAGAGGCGCTGTCGCAAGGCCATATTTCTACTGCGGTTGCGCAACGCGTCCAATTGGAAAAAGGAACTGCAGCTGCCCGGTTGGCCGAGTCCTTGCAAGCCAAAGGGCACAAGGTAGAAGTGGTGCCCATGAACAGTGGCATGGGATTTCTCAAGCGCTCTGCCAATGGCTGGACAGGTGCGGCCGATCCTCGCCGCGATGGGGCGGCTTGGGGCTTTAACCCCACACCCTAGGAAACAAATCGTCGCTCATTTCGGCGCCATCTGGCAATCGCAAAGCCAAGCCTTCAAATGGCGGTGATGTGCGCCATTGACGAATTGCATGACGCGCGTCGTCGCCCAAATAACGCGCAGAAAAAACTCTGCGACGCTGGCTGGGGCCAACACCACTGGAGGCATGCAAAGCCAGCATCTGAAATGCCACGCAATCACCCGGCTCTAGTGCCCAGGCCAACTGCGGGTAGTTTTGCGGTTCAGTTTCAATCGGTGGTAACTCAGCCAAACTGCCCTCTGGAAACCACTTGGCTTGCTGGTCTCTAAATGTTCTGGGCATGTACCAAGTGCCTTGATGTGACTTGGCCACAAATCGAAGCGTACTGGCCTCTGACACAGGATCGATCGGAATCCAAAAGCTCACATTTTGACGACCGCTGACGTTGTAATACGGCTGATCTTGGTGCCAGGGTGTGGGCTGTTGGGTTCCCGGCTCTTTGACCAACAAGTGGTCGTGATAAATGCGTGCTGTGTTCGACTGCATCAACTGTGCGGCGATGTGCGGCAAGCTTGATTCACGCAGAATTTGTTCATAGGCGGCGTTCGATTGCCATGTGCAAAAGTCTTCAATGAAACGCCCCGGATCGTCTGCGCGGCTGGCCACTTGCGCCAAAGAACTGAGGTTTGACAAGTTGTGCTCGATGCCCTGCTCTAGTGTGCAAAGCTCCTGGGCATTGAGCACACCTCGCAGTACCACCGCACCCCAATGCGCATAATCTTGAACTGTTTGAGAAGAAAGCGTCAAAGTACGCGGCATATGCCAGAACCTCAAATTTGTTTTAACAAGTCTGCTGTTTCAAACAAAGGCAAACCCATGATGCCCGTGTATGAACCCTTGATGACCGCAATGTGGGCCGCTGCCAAGCCTTGCACACCATAGGCACCTGCTTTGCCCATGGGCTCGCCGCTGGCCACATAAGCTTTCATTTCAGCAGACGTCATGCTTGCAAACGTTACGCTAGAAATAGACACACTGGAAACTCGGCGCTTGCCCTCTCCAATGGCCACTGCAGTCAAGACACGGTGGGTGTTGCCCGAGAGTTTTTTCAAGATGCGCAAAGCATCTTGCGCGTTGTCGGGCTTTCCCAAAATTTCGCGGCCCAAGCCAACGGTGGTATCGGCGCACAACACGGGCCCCTTGGGCAAGTTCCGCGTCTTCAAACGCAGCATGGCCGCTTCCAGTTTGAGCTGGGTCACGCGCTTCACATAAGACAAAGGCGCTTCACCTGGCAACACAATTTCTAAGGCCTCTGCATCTTCATCGGGTGTAGGCAGCAGCAACTCATAACGCACACCTATTTGCTCGAGCAGTTGCCTGCGACGGGGACTCTGAGAAGCCAAATACACAAAATTTTTCATACCAACTTACTCGCGGTGATAAGGGTGATTGGCATTGACGGACCATGCGCGGTAAAGCTGCTCGATCAGCAACACACGCGCCATGGCGTGCGGCAGGGTAAGGTCAGACAAACGAATGCGCTCATGTGCAGCATCTCGAAAGGCAGGCTCCAAACCATCTGGCCCACCAATGATGAGGGCCACATCGTCACCGCTCAATTGCCAATCTTTGAGGCGTTGAGCCAAGGCCATGGTGCGAAGGGATGTGCCGCGTTCGTCAAGCACCACGATGCGGGTACCGCGGGGAATGACTGCTTCAATTCGCTGACGCTCTGCAGCCACCAAAGTCTCATATGTCTTGGAGCCACGGGGTTCGGTTTTAACGGCTTTGAGTTCCACCTTGAGTTCGGGTGGGAAACGCTTTGCGTAATCGTCCCAAGCCGTTTGAGCCCAATCGGGGACGCGCTGCCCCACTGCCACAATCAGCAGCTTCATGGGATTTAAGCTTTGGAACTGGCCTTGGAATTGGCCTTGGGCTTAGCCTTGCTGGTGGCTTTGGCTGCTGGATTGCTGGCCGTCTTGGCTACTAACTTTGTAGCAGGCTTGATTGTTTTGGTAACGGGTTTGGCCGCTGGCTTAGATGCCGGTTTAGAAGCCGGCTTAGAAGCCGACTTGGGCGCAGATTTTGATGCAGTTTTAGGCGCAGTTTTGGCCCCTGCTTTTGCCGTTGGCTTGGTACCCGATGTTGCGGGTGCTTTGCGCGTAGGCTTCAAGGCCTCTGAGCCCATAGGGCCCACTGGCACGGAATCGCGACGTGTGGGTGTACGACCCGCACTGACATTGGCTTTTTTCTTGGCAACTGGCTTGCGCACGGGCTCTGCTGGCTTGGGTGCACCCAGTTTCAAGCGAACGGGCTTGTCGCCCCAAATTTCTTCGAGGTTGTAATAGGAGCGAATGGTGGGTTGCATGATGTGTGCAACGGCGCTACCGCAATCCACAATGATCCACTCGCCATTGTCTTCACCTTCAATGCGGGGTTTGGGATATCCGGCTTCACGCACTTTGTCGCGCACACTGGCGGCCAGGGCCTTGGTTTGACGATTAGAAGTACCAGAGGCAATGATGACGCGCTCAAAAAGTGCAGACATTTCTTCAGTGTCAAACACCACAATTTCTTGTGCTTTCACATCTTCCAGGGCGTCCACAATGGCGCGTTGGAGTTTTTGGGTGTCTTTTTTGGCAGAAGTGTCGGTCATCGTGAAGGCTGGTAAAGGTGATGGCGTTGAATATACAGCGCAACGGTCTTGGGAACCAGTGCGTCAATGGGTTGGCCCTGTGCTACCCGCGCTCGAACTTCGGTTGCACTGTGAGGCAATTGAGGTAATTTCAAGGCTTGTGTAGGGATGTTATGGCTAGGAACGACAGAAACTGGCGGCTTGTTGGCACCAGACATATCTCGTTCAGCGACGCAAATTATAGCCCGCTCAGCAATTTCCTTGATTTCGCGCCATGTTGCCAAGGCTTTGCCCTGATCTTCCCCTACAAATAAGAAAAATTGAGCACCAGGAAATTGCAAATCAAGGCTTCGAAGGGTGTCGATGGTGTAACTTGGCCCTTGACGTTGCAATTCCACCTCATTGACTGTCACGCCAGCCAAATGGCCAAAAGCCAAGCGCGCCATTTGTGCACGATGCGTGGCGCCGCTTAAAGCTCGAGGTTTGTGCCATGCATCCCCGGTTGGAACGATGTGCAAGTGGTCCAACTGAAATTGCACCAAGGCCGCTTCTGCCATGGCCACATGGGCATTGTGGGGCGGATCGAAAGCCCCACCCAAGATGCCAATACGCTGTTGTGTCAAACCCAATCCCTTGGTTCTAAAAAGTGCTTGGTCAATAAGGCTTCCGCAGAATCGGGGGCATCCACGCGGTTGTAGGACCAGCTGACCAAGGCTGGCACGGACAACAAAATGGACTCGGTGCGACCGCCAGATTGCAATCCAAAATGAGTGCCCCGATCCCAGACCAAATTGAATTCAACATATCGCCCACGGCGATACAACTGAAAGTCTCTTTCGCGTTCGCCATAGGGCGTGTCTTTGCGACGCATCACAAGCGGCATATAAGCTTTGAGCAAACCGTTGCCAACGTCTTGCATCATGGCAAAACCTTTGTCAAAACCCAACTCGGAAAAGTCGTCGTAAAAAATTCCACCGACGCCGCGAGCTTCATTGCGGTGTTTTAAAAAGAAATACTCGTCGCACCATTTTTTAAAACGTGGATGCAATTCAGCCCCATAGGGCGAAACGGCATCTTTGCATACTTGGTGAAAATGCACAGCATCTTCTTCAAAGCCATAGTAAGGGGTTAAGTCCATGCCTCCCCCGAACCAAGCCACAGGGTCTTTGCCCTCAGGTTTGGCCACAATCATTCGCACATTCATGTGCACTGTGGGCACATAAGGATTGCGGGGATGAAAAACCAAGGACACGCCCATGGCTTCAAAAGGTGCACCCGATAATTCGGGACGATGCTGCGTAGCCGATGGTGGCAACTTGGGGCCACTCACATGCGAGAAGCCACAGCCAGCTCTTTCAAAGACAGGACCACCTTCTAAAATTTGCGTGATGCCATCACCTTGAAGCATTTCGCCTTCAGGCTTGCGCCAAGGGTCCACCACAAAATCGGTGCCATCCAAAGCATGCAGAGTTTGGGTGATGTTGGCTTGCAACTGAATCAAATAGTCGCGAACTGTCTGGGCCTGTTGCAGGTTCATGCGTAGACTTTCTCTTCATGCTTAGGGCATGGATTATTTTTGTACATCTCTGGCTGGCAAGGGCTGAATGGGGGCTGCATTGTCAATGTGAAAGCCTTCGACACCTTCATACATTTTTTGTAAATATGCATAGTCAGCGTCGACATTGCCAGTGAGTTTGACAAAGCATTCAAACTTCAACACTTTTTGTCCGTAATCGAAGCGCACGATGGCCAAGGGCAATTGAGTGGCCATGGCCAATTGGTAGAAGCCACTTCGCCAGCCCTCTGTTCTCTTTCGGGTTCCCTCTGGGGAGAGTCCCAGCCACAAAAATTTGCCTGCCCGTTGGTGGTCTGCAAACACATCTGTCATAGCACCCACGACACCGCGAGATGAGGATCTGTCAATGGGCAACCCGCCAATCCATTTCAACCAGCGACCAAACAAGGGGTATTTGAACAATGAGTCTTTGCCCCAAAAATGAACAGGCAAGCCCATCGTCCACTTGCACAACATGGCAGTCGGGAAGTCCCAATTGCTGGTGTGCGGATAGACGATAGCAATACCCTGCATGCCAGGTAAGCCCTGAAAATCAACCTTCCAGCCAATCAGTTTTAACAACCAAGCAGCCCAGGCATGGCCTTTGAATTGAATGGGATAAGGACCTGAAATCACTTCAGGTTGAGGCAGATTTTGAGGTTCTAATTGACTCACGATTTGATGGCCCTGTAACCAATATCTTTGCGGTACTGTTGTCCGTCAAAGTGAATGCCCTTGGCCACTTCGTAGGCTTTTTGCTGGGCTTGCTTCACCGAATCGGCCAACACCGTGACGCACAAAACACGACCGCCAGAGGTCACGGTTTGACCGTTGACTGCAGTTGTGCCCGCATGAAACACCATGGCATCGAGTTCGTCTTTGGGCAGACCGGTGATGACATCACCTTTGCGAGGGTTCATGGGGTAGCCTGCGGCAGCCATGACGACGCCCAAAGCAGGACGTCGGTCCCACTCCAACTCCAAGGTATCGAGCTTGCCGCTGGTGGCAGCCAACATCACTTCCACCAGATCGGTTTTCAAGCGCATCATGATCGGTTGAGTTTCTGGATCGCCCATTCGGCAATTGAACTCCAGTGTTTTGGGCATGCCCTGCGCATCAATCATCAAGCCAGCATACAAAAAGCCCGTGTAGGGAATGCCGTCTTTTTCCATGCCCTTGATGGTAGGCATGATGACCTCGCGCACGGCACGAGCGTGAACTTGCGCCGTAACCACTGGGGCTGGCGAGTAGGCACCCATGCCACCGGTGTTGGGGCCTTCATCGTGGTCCAGCAAACGTTTGTGGTCTTGACTGGTGGCCAAGGCCACCACATTTTGCCCATCGCACAACACGATGAAGCTGGCTTCTTCGCCTTGCAAGAATTCTTCAATGACCACGCGCGGCACGGCAGCGCCATCTGCGCCTGCGTTGTGCACCACGCCAAGTTGATTGTCGAGCAACATAAAGTCAATGGCTTCGTGGGCTTCAGACGCAGTCATGGCCACTACCACGCCCTTGCCTGCCGCTAAGCCATCGGCTTTGACCACGATGGGTGCGCCCATTTTGTCAATGTAGGCGTGGGCTTGAACGGGGTCGGTGAAGGTTTCGTAAATGGCAGTTGGAATGCCATGGCGCTGCATGAAGGCTTTGGAAAATGCTTTAGAGCTTTCAAGTTGCGCAGCGGCTTGCGTCGGGCCAAAAATTCGCATGCCGTGCGCGCGAAACTCGTCGACCACACCTGCTGCCAAAGGGGCTTCGGGACCTACCACCGTCAGTTCAATTTTTTCTTGCTGCGCCCACTCCCGCAACGCCTTCACATCGGTGATGGGAACATCCACCAAATTAGGGTCACGGGCTGTGCCCCCATTGCCTGGGGCTACATAAACTTTTTGAATGCGCTCTGATTGCGACAACTTCCAGGCCAGGGCGTGTTCTCGACCACCACCGCCAATTACCAATACTTTCATCGATCAAGCCTTATTCAGAAATGGTTGCGTTGTGGAAAACGTTTTGCACATCGTCCAAATCTTCCAAGATATCCAAGAGTTTTTGCATTTTGGCAGCATCGTCGCCCACCATGTCAATGGTGTTCTCGGCGCGCATGGTGACTTCGGCCATCTCAGCTGTTAGGCCTGCAGCTTCTAATGCATTTTTAACCACTTCAAAATCCGCAGGGGCCGTCAACACTTCGATGGCGCCCTCCTCGTCCGTGATCACATCTTCTGCACCGGCCTCCAATGCAACTTCCATCACTTTGTCTTC
>Ga0209358_10004017_pt1 | contig 10671 bp, 8 predicted proteins | sample LauGreFa1BDMLBSN_2_FD_187574 | JGI IMG/M metagenome (GOLD analysis project Ga0209358, IMG submission 187574) | Freshwater lake microbial communities from Lake Michigan, USA - Fa13.BD.MLB.SN (SPAdes) (version 2) | ecosystem: Environmental > Aquatic > Freshwater > Lake | place: Lake Michigan, USA...
CAACTGTTTTTTGCAAGATGCAGCCATTTAAACTGCCAGTAAGAGTATAAACCTGTGTGCTATTAGGATAAGCCAATACGCTTTGTGTGTTAGTTGCCGAAAGGTTTTGATTAGGCTGCCAGTTAAACAAGGTAGCAGTGCCAATGGCGTTTAGGGCAACACTGGTAGTATTAGCACAAATACTTGGGCTATTGGGGCTAATTGTGAGGGTGGGTAGAGGCAATACATTAAAACTGGCACTTTGTGCAGCGGCATTACAACCATAGGCATTTGCTGCTATTACCGAATACACTAAACTGGCACCAGCTGTGGCAATGACACCGCTGCCTACTGTGTTATTTAAACCGGTAGCGGGAAACCAAGAATAACTTGTTGCACCTGAGGCATTAAATGTTTGTGTGTTGCCAAAGCATTGGGTGGCTGTGGCAGGATTTATAGAAATAGTAGGATTAGGAAAGATGCTAAAACTGCTGGTGGTAGTGTTGCTACAGGCGCCATCAAAGCCTATGAGTGTGGCAGTGCCCAGTGAGGTAAAGGCATAATAAGGTGGCAATAACTGAATGGGCATTGTGCTTGCATTGGGCACCGCAGTAGAAAAGTTTGCCCCTACAAAAAGCGTATAATTACTTGCACCATTGGCTGTAAGGGTAATTGTATTAGATGAACCATTAAAACCCTGCGCACATAACGTATTGCTACTTGGGCTAAGTGTTAATTGCGGGGCAGCATTTACTGTAGCTGTAGCTGTGCCCACACAACCGTTGACTGTATTGGTAACACTTAGGGAATAAACGCCAGCTGCATTTAAAGTTAGCGTGGGGCTATTGGCACCATTGATCAAACCAGCTCCTGTCCAAGTACTTGTATAGTTGTTGGCATTTGGGCTGGCATTTAACGTAAAGGTATTATACAAACAAAGGTTACCCGATGGGTTTATGGAAGCCACCGTGGGAACAGTATTGGTACTAACGACTGTGGTGACCATTGTTTGTGTTGGCAATTGCACGGGTGGGCAACCCACTGTTGAAACAAGGCAACTGTAAGTGCCAGCCATGCTTACCATAGCAACAGAATTATTGACGGCACCCACCAAACCCGAGCCCGACCAAAAATAACTTAGTGGGCTTAAGGCAGTAGTGACTGTGCAAGCTACGTTTACTGTTGGGTTGACGCAGGTAATAGTGCCATTGGAAGACGCAATTGCTGTGATGGAGCTTGCTGCGCAAGCGCCTCCACAGGTAGCGTAATCTGAACCAAAAAATGTACTGGTTAATAAAGTAAAATTAATGGCGGCGCCGGAAATAAGACCTACGTATACTCCAAGTACTCCGTCAGAAACATATACACTATTACCTGTAACGGCAAAAGCTACTTTGTTACCAATAGACCCCGGGAGATTTGTAACAGACCAAGTGCATAATGACGCTCCTATTGAATTATATAAATTAAGTTGACTCTGGTTTAATAAATAAAAATTACAATTACAGTCCACCTCAATATCTCCAACATAAATATTAGGCAGAGTTAAAAGTAGGGTAGCGTTTGATGTGCCGTTATAAGCATAAATGCTTGTAGTTGGTGCACCAGAAACAAATCCATAAAGTGTAGTTGAACAGCCTCCCAAATCAGAAATAAATGGAATTGTGTGCCCAGTATTTATCCAAGAATTACCATCCCAATAACGAATAGAATTAGCAGAATATTTAGAATAAAATGTTGGAGATAGTGTCCCGCCGTTAATATTTGGCATTATCGCTAAAGCCGTGTATCCTGCACCAGGTTGTGGGACATTTGTCACCGAAGGGTTTGATGCTGAAACTGGCAGAGAAGGATTGTACACAGAAATTGTGGGAGCAGGAAAATTTGTTCCGTATATCAAATTACCTTGGCAAATAGGATGCTGACTAAAAACAAAACTTGCTTTTAAAAAATAGAAAAGAGTAAATATTTTTAAAATTGATCTAATAATTAATTTTAATTAAACCTAAAATAGTTTTTAGTGTGACCAAAACTAATAGCCCTTTTTGGACTATTAGTTTTAATATAAAGTTATAATAATTACTTTACCTCTTAGTCTTTGTCGTAAATAATTTTATAACTCGAAATTTTTTCATTATCATAAGTTTTCAAAAAGTAAACGCCGTAAGGCACATTCAAATTATTAAAATTAATCTCCAATTGATAAATTCCGCTATTTAATTCGCTTACATTGTCTATCTTTTTTACCAATTGACCAAAGCAATTATACAACTCTAATTTTAAGTTTGCTTTTTCTGTAAGGTTGCAACTGAATGTTATTTTTTCGTTGGTAGGGTTGGGGATAACTGATGACAAAGATGTGTGATTTGATCCAGTTTTAAATCCAGTTGCAATAGCCTTGTTATTACTACCACCAATTACTGATGGATAAGGACCGCAAATACTATTATAACTTGCTAAATTTGCAGAAGTTATATTAAAAAATGGGCAGCCAACTAAACTAGAGCCTTGTAAATCTGTAAGATTGTTTGTCGTTGGAGAACTTCCATTATCGTAAGCCAATATGTTAAGGGGACTATTGCATCCTTCAAAACCGTTAAAATAGGATTCTACAAAATAATGATTACCAGCAGAAGTATTATCTAAATTCCCGAAAACATGCAAGCTCTCGTCAGTTGCGCTACCTGTATTATTAAAGGTCATAGCGACTGGCGCAGTGGCACCAGTTGAACCAGTATTAAAGACAAATTCATCTTGTCCACCATAATTTACATTGAACGGAATACCTAAATCGTCTAACTTATATACTGTTATCCCAGAATTGTTAGCGCAAGCACCGTAATTTTCATAAATTAAATTAAAAGTACTTAATCTTTCAACCACAGCCCAAGCTTTTCCATTTACATTATCAGTTATGCCTTCAATAATCGTATTCCAAACCAGAGTGCCTGTGGCGTTTAATTTTAGCATCCATGATTTGCCGGGAAAATTTGGGTTCGACGAGACACTCAAGCCTCCAATTAAAAAACCATTACTACCACCGCTTGTTGATTGAGAAATAACTATAGAATTGAATTCGTTATCGTTGTTTGAGCCATTGCTGATGTCGAATGTTTTAAAGACTGTTGGCCCTGTGGTAGGAAGAGAATTTGGTATCTGATAGAAAAAACCATCAAGTCCAGTAGTATTATTGCTGGTCACACCAACGATTGTTAAAGGATTACTTCCATAAGGTGATTCAATTATATCAAACGGTTCGAGGTAATGAGTACTTGTAATGTTTGTAACATACTGTGAAATAATTGCGCCAGTGCTATCTACACTCAACATATACATTGCACCGTTATATGCACCAACAATATAATATTGGTTAGGAATGGTGGGAGATTCCTTAATGATTGGTTTACTCCATGACTGTGGAGAAATCGCTCCAGGGAAGAGATACATTGCGTTTTGTAATACAGAGCCGGTATTGTCTAATTTAGCAAAAAAGCAACCAATATTTGCGGCTCCGGTGATTGCATAAGGTGAAAATCCAGTGGATTCAATAGCATCAATGCCCCAGCAATTATAAATTTGTGTAGGACTTCCGCATAAGCCATTCCCAAAAATCTGATATCCTTTTTGAAAACTATTTGGCGGTCCGCCAGGTAAACCTCCGGCATCCATTTTGTCAATTGTGAAATTATATCCAGCATTAGTGTTTGTTGACTCATAACCCGCCATTAAAAAGCCGGGAGTTAAATTTGTTGCCATTCCTGAATTTAATACGGAATTTGCATGTGGGTAGGAAGTAGCCCCAAAATAACTTTGGCTTTTTGCCATGCTTACGATTAAGCAAAGGGGAAGGATAATTTTTATTTTTTTCATAAGATTGTTTTTAATTATTAAATCTATTTTTTTGAATATGAGTATTGGGAAGTTTCTAAATCTCTTGTGCGCTGAACATTTAACTATTACTAATTACAAAGCCCAAAAACGGCGCCAACTTTGTAAATAAAATTTTTACTAAAAATTTTAAAAATAATGTTGTCACATCGGAAATGGCTTTTTAGGTAGTTACAAAACAATAGTACTTTGTTTACAAAATCGTTTGAGCGATTTACCAATGCTATTCGTTGAAACAACTTGGTGATTATGCAAAATGTAGCGCAAAACTGATTTAAAGTAGAGTATGGTTTATACTTATTGTTTAGGTAAAATAAATACTTCATAAAAATTCTTTTGTAGGTTTATTTATTTTATAAACAGTATGTGAGTCCTTGTTGCATAATGTTTTTGTCACTAAAACACATAGTTTAAAACCACCAGTTTGCAATTATTTTAACAACTAAACTTTTAAAGAAACATGAGTTTATTTTGAAAATTAAGTGCCAACTGCAATATGATTTTAGCTTTTAATAAAAATAAAGGAAGGATTGCTAAAAGTAAATACGTAGTACTACTCGATTTTATATTGAAAATTTACGTTTCAAAAAATATGCATTTTGAATACAAGAATAATACTGCCCCATTGGGATGATTCAAAAGCTAAGGCACAATAGAATCGAAATGAGTATGAATTCTTAAAAGAAGTCCTACTTGAATTTATTATGAACACTTTGAAAATAAATTATTTTACACTAATTGAAAAACATTAAAGTTAAGAACAAATGATTCGTGCAGGGTGGGAAAATTAATTTAGATTAAGTTTAATCTCGACTAAAAAAAGATTTGCGGGTGCAATATACAGTAAAGGAAAAATCAGGAAACACTCACAAAGTTATTTTGTATGGCAAAGGTGGTCAATTCTAAAGCATTTTTGCAGTTTGTTTTTTTCATTATGTGCAATCTATGCCCTTCGACTGTTCTGACGCTTATACTTAATGATTCTGCAATTTCCTTGTTTGATTTATTTAAACATATTAATCGAATTATTTCGATTTCGCGGCTCGTAATATCGGTAAGGGCTAAAATATCCTCTGAAGGAGGAATGCAATTGCTTGCTATTGATTTTGCCATTATCATTGCAACGGTATTATCATAGTAAAACCCATGCTCATGCACAGAAAATAAAGCGTCAACAATTTTCTCGATGCTGCTATTCTTATTTAAAAAACTACTCGCCCCTTTTTTTACAAATTCAATTATATACGAATCTTTAAAATGCATGCTAATGATGATAATTTTAAGTTTTGGATATTTGACTTTTATTTTTTCAAATACCTCGCGACCATTCATTACAGGCATTTCAATATCTAACAAGATGATGTCAGGTACAGACTTTTTTAAAGTGTCTAATAATTCTCGTCCATTTGCCACGTCAAACATTACGTTAATTCCCTCAAACTCTTTTAATAGGGAAATCAAACCCTGACGCGTAAGAAGATGATCTTCGGCAATGCCTATTTGAATTAATTTAGTCATTCTTTATTGGGATTTTTAAAACGATGGTTGAATTTTCTTTTCCTTTTTCATAATAAATATTTGCTCCTAAAATCAAGACTCTTGCTTTAAGTGATTTTAAACCAAGGCCTCCTTCTACATGCGTAAATTTTTCAACTTCGGCATTTGAAATACCTAGTCCATCATGCTTAAATTCAATTACAAAATTATTGAGCAATACCGAAAGGTTTAATGATAATTGCGAACAAGCAGTGTGCTTTAAAATATTATTTATTACTTCGAGACAGACCCTATATATGTTTAATTGTTCTTGTTTGATGAAGGGGGCGGTTTCGTTATAATGAGTTGTATTCACAAAATTAGCAGGTAAAATTTCTGCGTCGTTTAAACTTCTTATGTAATCCTTCAGAGAAACAATGAGCCCATAATCAATCAGAAAACTAGGGACAAGCTCGTATGAACTATTGCGAATACCGTCCATCGCTTTATCAATAAGTTCAAAATCCTGGTTAAAACTTTCTACCTGAAATTTGTTTTTCATAATATACAGTCTATGCCGTTGCAGATTTTGTTTTAGAACATTTAAAAGCGGATTAATTTCATCGTGGAGATTTCGAGCAATCCTCTCTTTCTCTCGCTCCTCTATTTCGGCAGAAGCATTAAACAATTCAATTTGCTGAAGTGCTTTAACTGCTTTGAGTTTACTATCATTGTGTAAAATACGTTTTTGATAGTTGACTGCAAACAGAACAAATGCTACGATGAAGAAGCAAAAAACCAAGCTGCCAAGTACTATTAATAAGGCTAAGTCTTTTTGATTTTCCATATACCGATGCTTAATAAGAAATTGTGAGTAATATTGCTAATTAACTGTATTGACCAAGTAAAAAAGGCCAATGTTTCGTCTCCAGAGCGAATAAAATTTTCGAAAAGAGAAAATAAAAACGTAGTGCCGAAGTAAAACAGTAAAGCTGTGTTAATCCAAAAGAAATAATAGTTGGTTAGAACAGGAACCTGAAGATTGATAAAAATTTGTGTAAAATATCTAACTCCAAAAAAACAAATTATCAAGTCCACAAAGGCATTTGAAAAATCTGAAGAGGTGGGCGAAATAAAATGGATAAACAAAAACAAACAAAGCATCAATAATTGAATTGAGAGCATTGTGCGATGAGAAAATTTAAACTGGTTGCTGTATATATAAACAACAATAAAGCCTTGAAGTATGGTAAATATTTCGAATGAAAAAGTTGTGCTTGTATTATTTATAAATAAAACATAGCCAATAACATCATTGGAAAGATTTAATAATAGATATATAAAAAGTGCTTTCAACTGTTTGTTGAAAGCACTGAGTTTAATTAAACTAATAATAATTGGAATTAATACACTGAGTGAAGATAAGTGTGAAAAAGAAATATAAATATCTTTAGCTGACATCACTATTTAAGGCATTAGCGTTGCCACAAACTGGTGGACATAAATACGATTTATCGCCAAGAACGCCTTCGCATAAATCATTTTCATCTTCATCAACTCCTACGAGAACTAATTGTTTTTGACCTGTACTGGTGAGCGCATAATAAACTCTAATACCCACACAAGCTTCTTGTGCTAAGATATTATTAATTATTGTTTTGCCAAAATAATGTCCTAAAACAGTATTGGTAGTGGACGCAGCTCTGTAGTTTGCTGTTAATGCTGAAGCTTCTGATAAAGTAATTTCTTGATCTTCGTTTCCTGTAAATGAAATAATTTTTTAGAGTTTAAGAGTTAGTAATAATTATGGCAACAATGTATTGTGTCTAGTTTTTGGAAAGCCACAAAAGCATCTAAAACTCTAAGTTAAAAAAAAAGCTGTATATATAAATAAATTTGATTTTCAAGTAGTTGAACTTAAAAAAGTAAGTATTTAAATAAGCTATAAACACGTAGTTTAATATCATTAAAAACAAGTAAAACTACTTGGTTTTAATTATGTTTTATTCTGGCGAAGGGGGTAAAAATGGACTTAGTTTTTTACAATAGAAAATACTCAAGCTAATTATGGAGCAAAAAATTTCGATATAAACTTTTGAAAATGACTTTCAACTCATAAAATCATTTTTAAAAGTGAAATCAGATAAAATCGTGCATCGATTAATTTTTTCTAATTAATTTATCAAGTATCGCCAAATATTCTTACTTGTTAAGGACTGTGTTCTTCCTTTTTTTTAGTACCAATCAAAAATAGACATTTTTTTAATTTTGATTTATCAAAGCTCAATAATTAATGACACCTCTACATCGTGAACTTTTTTCTTCTAATCAAGTGGTCAATTTGAGCCGGTTTGCACTGGTCAATTTGGGCCGATTTCAGGTGGTCAATTTAAATCGGTCTTTGGAAGTCAACTTCATAGGGTTTTGCACTGCCTCTTCGTTTGAAGTTTCAGCCAATTCTTTTGAGAAATTTAATGTATTTATAGCCCCCAAAAAAATCAGGTATTTATACCTATTTGTAATAGTCATTTTTGAACTTAAATTTACAGTAATTCAATTTTTTTTAAATTTTACCCCTCGTTTTTATGCATACAGGAACAAAAATAAAATTATTGCGTGAACATCATAGATTCAGCCAAGAATTTGTGGCAAGTGAACTAAAAATCAGTCAGGCTAGTCTCTCAAGAATAGAATCAGGAAGAGTGAATGCAAAATTTAAGTATTTCTACTCACTAGCTAAATTATTTGGGGTAAATCCAAATACCTTATTGGATGATTAAAATTAACAATAGTTTAGCTGCAACCAAACATCTTTTTTACCTGAAGCAACTTTTCATCGGCCTAAGTAAAGGCTTTTGTCTCGCCAATAGACAATTCCTTTTCAAGCTATACTGTTCAAAATACTCTTGTCACCTTAAGAATATGAGCCCAGCTCAGATTACTATGAAAGTTAATCTTGAGTTGAATGCTAAATAAATTATATATTTAAAAGAATGAAGGAATGGGATATATTTTGCAAATATATTTGAAGAGAATAATTTAATTACATCAGAAAAAGTGTTAATACTAAACAATTAAATACTTGTTTTATATTTGTTTTTTCTCTTTTCCAGCCATTGTGAATCTGCGAATTCGTATATTCAGAAAAACATCCCAATTCATTGAACTTTGAATGGTGATTGTCTTTTTTCCATAAGCGAGCTTTACAAAATAGATTCCATTACTCAGCCCGGAAACATCCATCGAATTACTTTCACTAAAATACAAATTTTCCTGCTTCGATACAAGCTGTCCCATTGTAGAAAGTATTTCTACACCAATATTTTCAATTCCTTTAACTCTTGGCTTAAAGTAAATTCTGTCCATTGCCGGATTCGGAAACATATAAACAGAGTTTTGTGTAAAAGCTATTTCATCTATTCCAACCGTCAGGCTGCGCCAGTACGTTGAATAAGCAAATACAGCTTTACCACTTGTTCCAAATGGATACCAGTCAATAGGAAGATTGGTATTAGGGTTATATATTTCATAAATATATCCCTCAAAGTTAGCGCTCACAGAATTTACGGGTGCGGTTGGGATTATATTGGTGGCAGCAGTCTAATCTGGACGAATGAAGCACATGGCAGTCAAATCATTTGTTAAGAAGAAAATTGTTTCGAAATTTAAAAATTTTGCCGAATTTATTAGGCAGCCTTCTGGAACTTTTAATTTTCTAGAGCACTTTATCTTTGATGTTTTTTTGTCATACTCTATTAATTGAAGCAGGCTATCAGTATATACCAAAGCCCTGAAAACATTATCTCTTAGAACGATGTCGTTGCAAAATGAATTCTCCTTGTCTAATACAATACCATTCATATCATAGTGCTTATTAGATTTCAATTCTACTATTATGCTGAGTGTTGGGTTAAAATAGAAGTTGCTGTTAATTAAAAAATATTTGTCATTTAACTTAAATTCATTTTCCTGTATTTCTGATGTTGTGAAAGAATCGAATTTTGCAAAGGAGTACTGATCTTTCGAATTTAATTGCCATTCTGATAGAATTTTTGAGGGCTTTTTATCACCTTTAATATAATAAACACTAAACGCCATGCCGGAGTTACTAAAGAAAAACGGGAAGTTTTGTTGAAAGACATACTGTTTTTGATTATTTTCATAAAATTCCAATGTTCCATCAACGTATTTCAGCGCTTTTTTACCATTTAAAGTGTTTTTATGATAAATGAATAAACCAGACATGATCATTGTATCGTTTGGGTCATGTGGATTATGCATTGGATATCTCAAATTCATCATTAAATTCAAAGAAGAATCATTGATAAATGCGCCTTCAATACGAGGATCGGCCATATTCAATTTCTTTAAAACACCTAAAGTGTTTTTATAGAACATTGTATCGTAATTGCCAGCCTTTAAAAATGCCTCGTAGCCAAACTGGTTACCCCTCAGTTCGGAGAAGCTCCTAACGCTATCTTTGGCAAGATCAATACTGAAATAGATGTTTTTACCTAGAGAATAATCATATATATTGATATCATTCTTATTCGACATTATTGTCAATCTTGTTTTATTCAATACCAGTTTCTTAGGAAAGTGAACTTTTCTGAAATAGCTGTAATATTCCAGCTGTTTTAAGTCGTTAATCTTGTACGGCAATTTTCTGAAAGCGAAACTATCAATCTGGAGATTCTGCACAAACACCCTGCAATAAGATTGTGTTTCAATAGAATAGTTAACATAATTGAATTTTAAATCCCTTGGCAATTCATAATTCTCAAGCAACTCAATAAATACAGCGCTATCCCGTTTATTAATAAAAACAATCTTCTCATAATTATTAAGCTCTTTTATTGAGTTAAATGCCAAAAGGCAATTTGAGCACTCTGTGAGTCCAACATAAATATCTATCCTACAAATAGAAAAACTAAAATTTGAAAGCAGAACAAAAAATAGAATTAGCCTCATTAGTTTAATCTTTTTAGTAATACAAAAATTAGAAAATTACCCTGCACCTTAAGAAAATCTTAGAGTACGGGGTATTAATTAGTATCTCAACTATTCTACTATGCAGGAGCCGATATCAGTTGTTTCATCGTATGTGTGGCTTGGATCATCTAAAACCACCAGATTCGAATTTACCTCATATACGATAAAGTTGTCATCGATTCTGCAGCACCAATTCGAAGATGCAGGGCAAGTAAAGTAGACAATGTTACCGACTTTTACCACTTTGGTGAAAGTTCCGCTAATCGTAGTGTGGGCGTTTGCATTACTAAAAAGACCAACTGTAAATAGGGCCATAGCAGCAATGATTGTTTTTTT
>Ga0209358_10004018_pt1 | contig 10671 bp, 11 predicted proteins | sample LauGreFa1BDMLBSN_2_FD_187574 | JGI IMG/M metagenome (GOLD analysis project Ga0209358, IMG submission 187574) | Freshwater lake microbial communities from Lake Michigan, USA - Fa13.BD.MLB.SN (SPAdes) (version 2) | ecosystem: Environmental > Aquatic > Freshwater > Lake | place: Lake Michigan, USA...
AACATCTGGCACCAAACTGCTTGCAGTTGTAAAGGCTGATGCTTATGGCCACGGACTTATTCCCGTGGCGCAGGCAGCGCTATCTGCAGGCGCCGATTATCTAGGTGTTGCACTTCTTGAAGAGGCAATCACGTTACGAGAAGCCGGCATCAGCGCGCCGATTCTGGCATGGCTCGTTCAACCTGGCTCTGACTTTGCGCAGGCGATTGCGCTCGATATTGATATCGCCGCTGCATCTTTAAAGGCTTTATCTGAAATCTCTTTAGCATCACAACAGGTGCAGAAGAAGGCACGTGTTCATCTAGAAGTTGATACTGGCATGACGCGTGGTGGGTTCTTAGCTGAATGGGATCAGCTTGGCGCAGAGCATGTACAGGATATAGAGATAGTGGGAGTTTTCTCTCACTTCGCTCGCGCAGATGAACCAGCTGAAAAACAGAATCAGGATCAGATGGCGCGCTTTACCGAGATGGTCGCAAAGTTAGAAGCGCTCGGTTTTTCTCATCTCATCAAACATCTCTCTAACTCAGCTGCGACGTTGAAGAATCACGCTGCTGCTTTTGACATGGTGCGTACTGGAATCGCAATGTATGGACTCTCACCTGATGTCACAACGCTTGGCAATTCCAGTGCGCTTTCACTTCGGCCTGCGATGCAGTTACGCGCTGCCTTGTATTTGGTGAAAGATGTTCCTGCTGGAACTCCTGTTGGCTACGGAGCTAGCGAATCAACTTCTCGCGATACTCGACTTGGAGTAATCACAATGGGGTATGCCGATGGCATTCCTCGCATCGCACACAGCGCTGGAGTTTGGCATAACGGAAAGCGCGCACCAATTATTGGGCGAGTATCGATGGATCAATTTGTGGTTGATTTAGGGCCAGATTCAAAGGCGCAATCAGGTGATTGGGTAACCATTTTCGGCAATGGTTCGCATGGCGAATACACCGCCGACGATTGGGGAGCTGCTTCGCAGTCAATTAATTACGAGATTGTCACACGAATTGGGCCGCGTGTGCCTAGAATCTACTCGCCTCATATCTACTGAGATGAAGTTACAAGAACGAAAGGGTGTGCGATGACTACAGATTCAACCTTGTCGATCTCACACTTGACCGTAAAGTTTGGTGGCCTAGTTGCTCTCGATGATGTCTACCTCGATGTTCCAGCTAACTCCATTGTTGGGCTGATTGGACCAAATGGAGCAGGTAAGACCACTCTCTTCAACTCCATCTCGGGGTTAGTCCCGGTAACAACAGGCGAGATATCAATTCACGGCAAGAACGTTACTTGGCCAAAGAGCTATGACTTAGCTGGATATGGAATTGCAAGAACGCTACAAGGAGTTGGCCTCTTTAGCGGTCTCTCAGTTGTTGAAAATGTGATGATGGGTGCAAATATTGAGAGCGGAAGTAACTTCTTGAAAGATCTCTTTGGCCTATCTGGTCAAGCAGAGAAGAAGCTGCGTCGTCGCGCCGAAGATGCGCTCGCTTGGGCGGGTGCCTTAGCACTGGCAGATAAGAAACCATCAGACCTTACCTACCCTGAAACTAAGCGAGTTTCGATTGCGCGTGCGCTAGTTCTACAACCTTCTATTTTGTTGCTCGATGAACCGGCAGCTGGTTTAGGTCAAGATGACATCGATAAATTCGCAGCGTTGTTGCAGCAGATAAAGCAGCGTTGCTCAATCATTATTGTCGAACACCATGTGGACTTTATCGGCGAAATCTCTGATCAGGTCTATGTCCTGAACTTCGGCAAAGTGATTGCCAGCGGTTCCTTCGACACAGTCAAACGCGATCCAGCAGTTCTCGCTGCCTACCTCGGAACCTCTAGCCAGAGCGGTAACGATCAGTTAGGAGCTTCTTGATGTTAACGATTGAGAACCTCACAACTTCTTTCGGCTCTGTTATCGCACTTGATGGCGTTTCGATGTCTGCACAAGAGTCAAAAATTACAACTGTTATCGGAGCCAATGGCGCAGGAAAGAGCACGCTCTTGCGCACAATCTCAGGGCTTGAAAGCCCAGCAAGTGGCTCAATCACATGGGAAGGCCGATCTATCGTCGGGCTAAAGCCTGAAGATATTGTCCGCGCTGGAATTGCACATGTTCCTGAAGGCCATGCAGTTATTTCAGAGTTAAGCGTTGAAGAAAATATCAATATGGGATCACTCTTTCGCCGCAGAACTCATAAGAGCGATGTCGCAGCATCCTTGGAAGAGATGTACCAACTCTTTCCTAGGCTGCAAGAACGTCGTAAGCAGTTAGCCGGAACTCTTTCAGGCGGCGAACGCCAGATGTTGGCAATTAGCCGCGCACTTGTATCCCGCCCAAGACTTCTTCTCCTTGATGAGCCTTCTCTAGGTTTAGCTCCACTTGTCGTCGAGCAGATTATTGATTGCGTCAACACCTTATGTCGTTCAACAGGTTTAACAGTTCTCTTAGTTGAGCAGAATGCCAATACCGCTTTAGGCGTTGCAGATCACGGCGTTCTCTTAGCGCTCGGAAAGGTTGTAGCCGATAGACCAGCAGCTGAACTCAAAGCTGACTCCACTCTTCGCGCTGCATATTTGGGGTACTGATGGATACATTTCTAGCAGCGCTCTTCTCGGGTACTTCGCGCGGTGCAATTTATGCGCTGGTGGCTCTTGGTCTTGTCATTGTTTGGCGCGGCGCAGGCGTCGTTAACTTTGCCCAGATGGGGCAGGCGATGTTTAGCACTTACATTGCTTCAACTCTGATTCAAAATGGTAATTCCTATTGGGTTGGTTTCTTTGTCGCCCTCTTTGCAGGAGCTGCCCTAGGCGCACTCTTAGATATTTTGGTGATGCGTCCGCTCTCGAATAAGAAGAAGACCGAGCTGCTCAGTAGTGAATCAATGCGCGCTGCCATTCCTGTTATTGCCTCCCTTGGAATCTTGGGAGTTCTACAGGCGCTCGCTGGAATTATCTGGGCTGCTGAAGAGCGCGGCTTCCCAGCACCAGCAGCGCAAGAAGGATTCACAGTGGCAGGTAGCGTGATGCCATTTACTTCATTCGATGTCTTTGTTATCTCAATCGTTCTAGCTACTTTAACCATGACAACCATCTTCTTTAAGAAGACTGGAGTGGGTCTTGCTATGCGCGCTACTGCGCTCAATCAAGAGGTAGCGCGCTTAAGTGGAATTAGAACAAACTTCACCCGCACTTTGAGTTGGGCAATTTCAGGTGCTGCATCTTCTCTTGCGGGCTTATTAATTACACCGACTTCAAACTTATCTCCAAATACTCTCGATCTAGTTCTGATCATTGGCTTTACCGCAGCAGTTGTTGGTGGCCTCGATAGCCCAGCAGGTGCCGTTCTTGGCGGATTCATACTTGGTCTCGTGATCTCCTTTGTCACCTTCTACCTATCTCCAGAAGATGTCTTCCTTTCAATTCTTGCAGTTCTACTGATTGTCTTGATCGTAAAGCCGCGAGGAATTCTGGGTGGAAAGGATTCACGTCGTGTCTAGCACCGCAAAGAACCCATCAATCATTCGTCGCAGCTTTAGACGAACCATATTTTTCATAATCGCCATACTCGCTATCGGCTCAACTTTTGAGCCATATAACCAGGCGCAACTTGCAGTTGTTTTGATCTACTTCATCGGCGTTCTCTCTGTCACTATCTTGACCGGAATCTCAGGTCAGATATCTCTTGGCCAAGGTGCGCTGATGGCTGTCGGTGGTTACACCACTGCTCTGCTCATGATCAATTATTCGATTTCGCTTTGGATTGCAGTACCAGCCTCAATTGTTGGAGCAGGTATTGCAGGAGCGCTGCTGGGAATTGCAGCAGCCCGACTTTCGGGACCATATCTAGCTGGAACCACCTTGGTGATTGCACTAGCGATTCCTACAATTGCTAATCGCTTTATGTCTGTCTTTAAGGGAGATGAGGGACTTCCGGTAGATGTTGGATATCCACCATCGTGGTTTACCAGCTTCTTTGGCGAACCAACATATGAAGAGTGGCAGTTATATGTTGTACTCCCATTTGCTGCAATTGCGCTCTTCTTTGCATCAAATCTTCTTCTCTCTCGTACAGGTCGTATGTGGAAATCCATTCGCGATCACGAGACCGCTGCAGCGCTGACTGGCGTTAACTATTCACGCCAGAAGGTTTATGTCTTTATCATCGCCTCGATTTTTGCCGGTCTTGCCGGTGCGCTGTATGGGTTGCGCGGTCTCGTTGGCCCAAGCGTCTATCCAGTTGCACTGTCTCTTACCTTGCTCACAGCAGCGGTACTTGGTGGAATCCGCAGTATCTTCGGTGCATTTATTGGCACAGTAATAGTTGTCTTCCTGCCAGATTGGATTGATTTAGTGCTCGAAAACTTTGAGTTGAGTGAGCAGGTCTCCAACTTTATGCCAGCTCTTATTTCCAGCCTGCTCCTGATCTTGACTGTGGTCATCAACCCGGCTGGTGTGGCTGGCGGATCTCATCTTCATAAGCATAAATAAACGTTATAAATCTCCGCTTCAGCCCAACTAGCGAGTAACCCCCACGTGTGATTTGAGCGCGTCTGCCTTTCCTTTATTCACTTTAACTTCACCTTCAGTTAAAGTGGCACCGTTCTAGCCCAGTCAGGGCTAGTGGCAGTCGGGCCGTGAGGTGCGACTGCGAAAACTGACAAAAGAGAAAGAGTGAATGTAGTGAGAAATCGTGCATCTCTGTCTAAACCATCACGCGGGCTAGTCGCCTCCGTTGCTGCTGTACTTGCTGGCGCCATGGCGTTTACAGCTGTACCAGCGCAAGGTGCGAGCACACCGGGTGTGAGTGACACTGAAATTGTTTTAGGAATGCAACTCCCACAAACGGGACCGGCCAGCCCTGGCTATAACAAGGTAGATGACGCAATGCGCGCCTACTTTGATTATGTTAATTCAAAGGGTGGAGTGCACGGACGCAAGATCACATTGGTAGTCAAGGACGATGCCTATAAAGCAGGACTTACAGTTTCTACTGCATCTGCTTTGATCAACAAAGACAAAGTTTTTGCGATGGTTGGATCAGTCGGAACTCAGACACATATCTCTGTTATCAAGGATATTAACCGTCGTGGAATTCCTGATCTCTTCGTAAATAGCGGATACAGCGGCTTCTATACCGATCCAAAGAAGTACCCAACAACCTTTGGTGGCCTCGGTACATACACTGTTGAAGCAAAGATCCTCGGTAAGTACATCAAGGAAACTTTCTCAAAGAACACAGTCGGTATCGTCTACCAGACAGATGACTTTGGTCGTAACACCGTCGAAGGTCTTGCAACAGCTGGAGTGACATTTACTCCTAAGAAGACTGCCGCAACATTTATCGCAGGTACACAAGCTGGTGGCCTCGATGCACAGATGCAGCAGCTTAAGGACAATAACGTAGATGTTGTTATCGTCGGAGCTGTAGCTTCAGCATTCGCAGCAGCTGTCTCATCTGCAAATAAAATCGGCTACAAGCCAGCTAAGTGGATTGTTATCTCAGTAGGTGCGGATGCAACTACCTTCCAGACAATCCTCGGCGCTCGCGGAATTGCACCAGCAGTATCAGCTGCTCTTCTTGCCGGCACAATCTCAGCATCACACGCTCCAGCTCCTGGAGAAGCCGATGATGAGTTTGTGAAGGCATTTAAGAAGATCAACGATGACTTTAACAAGGGTCCAGATAAGCGCTGGGATAACAACGTTCTGCAAGGCATGAACATTGGTTACCTCATGACATCTGCTCTCCTTGGAACTGGTAAGAACCTCACCCGTCCAGGCATCATCAGCTACGTAAAGAACAATGCAGCGAAGTTAAGCAGCGCAGCTCTTTCACCACTTGGTTACGGTGCAAAGACTCACGAGGCTTTCACTGGTTTCTGGATTGGTCAGTACGACGCCACAACAACACTTAAGCCAGTGGATTCTCCACGCAAGGTTTGGACAACTGACTCTGCAAAGGGCCCAGTAACTGAACTCAAGTACACACGTCCTGCAATTGCAGCCGATGCTCTACCAAAGGTTGGTTAATCGAATGAAAATCAGCAGAATGCGTAAATCAATCGCAACACTCGGCGCAGCTGCGCTGGTTGTCACACTTGGCATCACAACAGCTCCAACTGCAGCTGCTACACCAACATGTACAACTGCAGCTGGCATAGAAACCTGTAAGGGCAAGCTTGCCAATGGTGCAGGCTATGAGTTCAGAATGCCTACCAACTTCAAAGGAACCATGTTCTTCTGGGAGCATGGAATCCGTTGGACTTATCCAGGTGTATCTCCAGTTCCTACAGGTGTAGAGCAAATCGCACCATCGAGCGTCAACGGCAAATTCGATATTTCAAAGGAGATGCTCCTTGCAGGATACGGATTAGCAACATATGACGGAACTGTTAAGGGTCTACGTGGATGGAATAACACCTTCCGCGTTGAGATGATTAAAGAAGTCATCGATATTGCAATGGCTAAGTACCCGAAGATTCAAAAGAAGGTTCTATACGGTTCTTCACAAGGTGGATCAACCATTACTCCGTTTGTTGAGAAGTACCCAACCTACGCCGACTCAGTCGGAATCATGGCTGGTGTAACTCCTTCAATAGCTGACTCCATTCAGTCTGCTTGCGACATCTTCTACATCATGAGCGTCTTTGCTGACCCAACTATCAAGGGTTGCTCAGCATTTGGCCTTAAGGGAGTGCCTGGACATATGGCCTCTGTCGGAGAATTACAGAAGTTGGTAGCACTGCTCAATGGTTGGAGCAAGAACCTTGGGGCACCAGGACTTGAATTCCCTGCAGCGCTTAAGGGTTCTGGAATTCCACAGCGTTCCTCACTTCTACTTACTGGACTCCTTAGTGGAATGCCAACAAAGAGCGCTCACATGGATGGAATCTCTACAAACGCAGTGATTGCTGAACACAGCATCAACGCAACTGTGGCAGTTCTAGAAAATATAGGAGCAGCTGCTGCAAGCGGCGTCCTTGCCGGTCAGTCACTCTCTGAAATTACAGGCCCTGGTTTCTACGACAATACAAAGACTGATTGGGCATCGCTGCTCGATGATGGCGATGCAGGTCGTTACAACCTCGGACTTTCTGGAGATGATGGAATTGCAGCGATGCTGGGAGTTCTCTCAGCAGCTCCTCGTGTCACAGGTGACGCTGCTGCGGTTGCAAAGTTCAAGGCTTTGGACAAATCTTCATTTACCTCAAAGCATCCAACAATCCTGATTCATAACGAAGCAGATCGCTTAGTATTCCCGGGAAACACTTCCCGATATGTGGATAAGAAGCGCGCTGTCTACGAGGCAGAGCTTGCTAAGTGGGAAGCAGCTAAGAAGGGTCCAAAGCCAATTTGGAACACTCTTGCGCTTTATACAATGACTCCAGAAACCTATACAAAGTTCACTGCTGCAGGTCTTCCAGACTTAGCCGGGCCAGTGGCTGTATCAGGTGTGGATCATGAATCCTTCACGAAGAAGCAGTTAAAGACCTGGGTCGATATGTTGGCCCTAGCTGCTAAATCAGGAAAGGTGCCAACTTCAAAGTATGTTGAATACATTGCAACGAAGGTTCCTTACCTCAATGGCGATCTTGATTACCGCCCAGCCGATTTGAAGTACAACTTCGGCTAAAAGTTCGTAAAGCGAAAGGGCTCCAGGCAACTGGGGCCCTTTCGCTTTTCTCAACTATCCTTCACGAGTGAAGATTGCTACAGCCGACCAGATGCATGCACTTGGTGTGCGCATCGGCCAGCAATGTCAGGCAGGAGATCTCATCCTTCTCAACGGCCCACTCGGTGCAGGTAAGACTGTTCTAGTGCAGGGAATCGGTACCGCACTGGGCATTGATGCCGTCACTTCTCCCACCTTCGTAATCTCTCGTATCCATAAGGCAGAGCTTTCACTTATTCATGTGGATGCCTATCGCCTCCTTGAAGGCGGCAACGCTGCAGCATTTCTTGATGATCTAGATTTAGATTCACACCGAGATAGCGCAGTCACTGTTATTGAATGGGGCGGCGCAGAATCTGCTCGCTTGAGCGATGAGAGGCTAGAGATCACCATAGATAGAACGAGCGATATCCGTGAAGTCACATTCACTCAAGTCGGAGCTCGCTGGCAGGAATTTTCAGCATGAGTATCTCACTGGCAATTGATACCTCAACTTCGCGCACCATTGTGGGCGTTATTCAAGATGGAATAACGCTCTTTGAAAAATTCCATGAAGGTGCAACAGATCATGGCAAAGCTGTTTCAGAGCTCGTTGCCGAAGCCCTCAGAAGCACTCCACCTGCAACTGAAGTAGTCGTCGGAATGGGTCCTGGGCCATTTACGGGACTTCGAGTGGGGATTTCTTTCGCACAAACCTTCGCCCTGGCTCGCGGCATCCCAGTCGTCGGAGTTTGCTCACTCGATGCAATTGCCATAGCACAGAGCGATTACACCGTAGCAATTGATGCTCGTCGCAAAGAGATTTACTGGGCTCGCTATGTAAATGGTTCACGAGTCGATGGTCCACATGTGAGCAAACCAGATCAAGTCGCCGGCTTTATCTTTGATGTATTTCCAGATATGCAGAAGTTGGTTTCGTTATCTACTCACCAGAACGTGACCGAGCCGATGTATCTGCGACGCCCTGATGCCGTCCCCACTGCGGAGCGCACATGATTACTTATCGCCAACCAATCGCGCTAGATATTCCAGTTCTTGCATCTTATGAGAAGCAACTCTTTCCTTACTCTCCATGGAACACAGCGCAGTTTAAAGAAGAGTTTGCTGGTATCCCAACTACTCGTTACATGTCAGTTGCTGAAAGCGGCAACACCATCGTTGGTTATTGTGGTGTATTTCTTCCGGCACCTGGCGTTGAGGCAGATATCTTGACGGTGGCGGTTCTGCCTGAATATCGCAGGCAAGGTATTGCTAAAGAGTTTATGCGTCAGATTGAGCAGTGGTCGCAAGAGCGTGGCGCTAGCGCCATGATGCTGGAAGTTGAGCAATCTAATGAGTCTGCCATCGAGCTCTATAAATCACTGGGTTATATGCGGATCTCAGTGCGGATGGACTATTACGGTCCAGGCAAAGATGCCTTTGTGATGCGCAAGGATTTCAACTAATGCAACCAATTGTTCTGGGTATAGAGACATCATGTGATGAAACTGCCATCGGAATTGTGCGTGGGAGAACCCTTCTTGCCAATGTCATTGCATCGAGCGTTGATGAGCATGCGCGCTTTGGGGGAGTCGTTCCTGAAATTGCATCACGTGCGCACTTGGAAGCGATGTTGCCTGCCATTGAACGTGCGGTGGCTGAGTCAAAGATTTCGCTCCGCGATATAGATGCAGTTGCTGTCACTGCAGGTCCTGGCTTAGTTGGCGCGCTACTTGTAGGTGTGGCATCTGCAAGTGGATTAGCTCAAGGTTTAGGTCGCCCGCTTTATGGCGTTAACCATCTGGCGGCGCATATCTCTGTTGATTACTTGACTCATGATCAACCTACTCGACCCACTATTGCCCTGTTGGTAAGTGGTGGGCATTCATCTCTCTTACAGGTAAATGACATCACCGGCTCAATCACCAAATTAGGTGCGACGATGGATGATGCAGCAGGAGAAGCTTTCGATAAAATCGCGCGCATTCTGCAGTTAGGTTTTCCTGGTGGACCGGCCATTGATCGCGATGCACAGAGTGGATCCGCCAGCGCTATAGATTTTCCAAGGGGTCTGACAACCTCAAACGATTGGGCAACTCGCCCTTACGACTTCTCTTTCTCTGGGCTTAAGACTGCAGTCGCTCGTTACTTAGAGAGCACGCCAAAGTATGTGCGCGCAGATGTTGCAGCATCTTTCCAAGAAGCGATCGTTGATGTCCTGCTTCTTAAAGCCCTCGCTGCATGTAAGGCAACGGGAATCGACTCACTTGTCATTGCAGGGGGAGTCGCCGCTAACTCCCGACTTCGAGCTGAGGCCACCGAGCGGTGTGCCAAGGCGGGGGTCGAACTGCGGATTCCAGATCCAGGGCTCTGTACCGATAACGGGGCGATGGTCGCAGCCCTAGGCAGCCTGATGGTCAGCGCCGGAAAGCCCGCCACGCGTGGGGCTTTTGACGCCGAGTCCAGCCTGCCCGTGGAGACAGTCAGCCTCTAGCCCCGATTTGCCTGGCTTCAATTTGTGCGTGGGAATAAGCCCGCATAGGCTTGGCGTTAGCACTCTAGGGTCGACACTGCTAAATGCAGCCCCCAAAGTGGATAGACCCTTAACGTAAAAATAGCTAAAGGAGTACAACCATGGCAGTAGCCATTAAGCCGCTCGAAGATCGCATCGTTGTAAAGGCAAATGAGGCCGAGACAACAACAGCATCCGGTCTTGTAATCCCAGATACAGCGAAAGAGAAGCCACAGGAAGGCACAGTTGTTGCCGTAGGCCCAGGTCGTTTTGATGACGGCGCTCGCGTACCAATGGATGTAAAGGTCGGCGATGTCGTTCTCTACAGCAAGTACGGCGGAACTGAAGTTAAGTACAACAACGAGGAGTACCTCGTCCTATCTGCTCGCGACATTCTCGCGATTATCGAGAAGTAGTCCATGGGCAAGATGTTGGAATTCGACGAGCACGCTCGTCGCGCAATGGAACGCGGTGTCAACCAGCTCGCTGACACCGTCAAGGTAACGCTCGG
>Ga0209358_10004019_pt1 | contig 10671 bp, 14 predicted proteins | sample LauGreFa1BDMLBSN_2_FD_187574 | JGI IMG/M metagenome (GOLD analysis project Ga0209358, IMG submission 187574) | Freshwater lake microbial communities from Lake Michigan, USA - Fa13.BD.MLB.SN (SPAdes) (version 2) | ecosystem: Environmental > Aquatic > Freshwater > Lake | place: Lake Michigan, USA...
ATATTGCGGGGTCTTTCAACTCACGAAGAATGGGTGTGCGGCCCTCGTACACCCTGAAATCTGGCGCATTGGTTCCCTGATAATAGACACCATCGCGCCGAATCAAGTAGGATCCTGATTCCAGGACCTCCAAGATAAGGACGGAGAACTTGTTCCCAAGAGATGTCGTGTAGATTGCGCTGTCCCCGACTTTTAGCATCCTGTAACAAAAATAGTATTACTCGCTGATTTCAATTTTTCAGTAATTAAACAGGGGTGGAACGGAAGGCCTCTGTGATTACACGCTTAATTGCCTCAATCTGCTGCTTGTTCGTCATGGGCTCCGAATCCAGATCACCTTTTTCGTGGCAAGGGCCCTCGAAGATAGCCTCGCCGCCAAATACGGCGCGAAAGAAGCCAGAGTAGGTTATGCGCTCGAAAGAAGGCGGGGCCCAGTGCCTGCAGAAGCGGATTGGGCATCGGAACCTGCCCTTGGCCTTGCCTGTAAGGCGGGACCCACGCGCAAGATGGGCAGGTGGGTCCAAATCCTCGCGCGGCGCATCCACATGTGTGCCACAGAACGTGCAATTCCCGCTGGAGTCGCGCATTGTGTCTCGGGTCTTGTCTAATTTCCACGCATCCACGTAGTGGCCCTCGTCATCTTTGCCTCGGAAGTAGAGGGTACACACAATCTGAGCCTCTTTGCCCTGAGGAGCAAGAAGTTCGCGTTCTTTATTGTATGTGAAGCATTCAATGGAGGCGATCATCCCTTCCGTTGACAGGGTGGAAAGCGCGCTGTTAATCTTGTCCCAAACCTCTGCTTTCTTTCTTCTCCACTCTTCAGGGGGTGGTTTCGTGATGGTCATGGTTTCCATGATGGTGGTTACAATAATGTGGTAAGCAAGTTTCAATTTTACTTTAAAAATAAAAGACAATTAACACGAAGCCTCTTAGATTTCAGCGGACGAGGACTTCTTGAATGAACGAAGCTTTCCCTCGGCAACCATCCGCGTATAGACTACATCTGACCAAATGGGAAGGCTGTTCAACTGCTGGTCAAACCACCTCCACCACGCCTCCTTTTCCATGGGTGCCTTGCAGCGCGTTGGCCAAAATGTGCGAACGGAGGGGTCGCACTTGCGCCAGCCACAGGCGTGATTATGGACGCCATGGCTCCAGCCGTTGTTCATGAAGACCCTCCACACGCCTTTTGCCCCCTTGCCGTATTGCGTGGCAACCGCGTCACCCAAGTGGGCCTCGCTTGTAGGGCCAGTTTTGCTGTCGTGTCCGCTGCAGATAGTAGAGTGCTGGTTCTTCTGAATGCGCCAACCCGTCTCCTCCATGCAACCAAAATCACCCGTCTTCGGCCCTGCAGCATCCTTCGAATTCCGTTGCACCGTAAAGTCCTCCGCCTGAAGTTCGGCCCAGATATCAGGTGGCAGCATCGCAAGATGGACGCAGTATTGGCTCTGAATAGCACCCATTTTGCTTAGGCTATACTTATAGACAATATGTATAGCCTAGTCAATTTTTTCAAAAAAATTGATTTCGATATAATGCTAACTTATCTTAACACCATGTCCAAACCCAGAAGCCCTGTATCGCTTTACTCGCATCTCTCTGTAAAGTTGCGTCAGTTCGGGGAGCTTCTTCCTAGTTCATTTCAACTGGGCTCAGGCGATGGCCTAAAAGAGCCTTTCCCAGCCCTTGTCCTTATCAAGAAGCTTCACAATATGCTGTGGCACGAGCTCTTGGCTCCAGACTACGACGAAAATACAAAGTGGCAACTGAATCTGATTCGCACGGACCTCCACCGAATGGTTTCCGCGACGGAGGAAGCCGTTGTGATTTGCAGGGCCGCCAGCGTCGGCATGATCCTCGACCTCCACGCAAGCACCCGTTACGCAGAAGAGCGTCTCGATAGCAGTGCAGAAGTGCTAATTTCCTTCATTCGGAAGCAGTTGGATCCTCTGATTGACGCCATGATCTCGGATGCGGAGAAGGAGGCAGGACAGCCAATGGCCATCTGCATCGCCCCCTACAAGCCCTGGGATAAACCAGAATCGGTTTCCGAGGCATTTCGAGAGCTTTTAAAATCGCTGAAAGAAACCCCAGTGCAGGCAAAACTTAAATGTGTTCCGCACGTCTGTGGGAACCCAAACAAAGAACCGTGGCCAAGGTGTTGCCGTGAAGCTTCGGTCGCCATTTCAAAGCAAATGGAGGAACACTATTTCATGGAAAAAAGGTGTTAGCATATAACCCTTTTAAAATTGAACAGTTAGTCGTTATTTTTTTAGTACCTTTAAACAACAATGGACCCCATCTTTGTAGACGAACCCTTGACTTCCTCAGGTGTCGTTGGGGCATCTTTCTGGTCACAGAATTTGAAAATCGCGTTTACGGAGGTTAGCCTCGAAAAGGACGATGTCCCTATCAAGCCTGATGAAACAACCTTCTTCGTTGACTGGGATGACACTTGCATATGTTCACAATGGTTGAAGCTACGTGGGTTCTCTTTCGCAGAAACGTATACCCACCAGAAAAAGGAGTTTCTGGAGATGGGAGAGGCTCTTACCCATGCGATTGGCCCTCTATTGATGAAGTTGGTCCAATTTGGTCGCGTGGTCATTGTCACAAACGCCAGCGATGGTTGGGTACAACTGTCCTGCTCGATCTTCATGCCCAAGTTGGTGGATCTAATTGGGAAACTCACGGTTGTCTCTGCTCAACAGAGGTACCGCTCCTACGTTGCATCGCCAATCGAATGGAAACGCAGGACCTTTCGCGATGTGCTTGACGCAGAAACGCGCCCCCTAGGTCGCGTTCGGAACTTGATTAGCATCGGCGACGGGACCCCTGAACACGTGGCAATCCATTCCCTAGGCCCATATCCAGGCCGACACCTTTTGAACTCCCAAAACATCCTGAAGTCGGTGAAACTAATAGACACGCCTTCTCCAAACCAGCTCATCGAACAACTGGCCACCTTGACTAGCATGATAGAGGGTATAGTGCAACACCCCCAGAGGCTTGACGTTTACGCGTACATCACATCTGCACCGATGCTTCCTCCACTACCTCCGTCTGAACCAGAGTCTGATGCGGAGGTAGAGGCGGATGTGGAAAACAAGCCCGAAAAAGAAGTGGATGAGATCCAGCAATACCAAAAAAAGATGGACGCGTATTTCAAGGAGTTCTACCGCGAGGTCTTAAGGTCGTGAGCTTCAAAGATAAAATTGACGATTATATTACATCATATTTTTGTTACCTCATAGCAATGTCTCGTTACGATCACGTAGTCTATAAGAATTACGGTCACCTCCTTTCTTATTACTTTGGCAGTCTGAAGTCTATTTTCAAGAAGGAAGTCTATAAGGATACTTATGAAATATACACGCCTTCACAATTCAAGGAAAAATACCCATTCGCGGTTCTACCTCTTAATTCCATTGCAGTGCTTTGGATGTCTTTCGAATTCGATACAATAGATGGAAAAAAGGAACATTCACGTTTCTGTTGTCTAGATTCATCTGGATACAGAATACCCGATAATTCTGTAAGAGAATTCAACAACCGCGTAGACGCTTGGCTAGAACAGGTATACGTCTTGCGTGAAAGAAAAAAAAGTAAAAATTGAAATCAAACCCCTATTTTTACCGTATTACCCTAAAAGAAAACAATGCCCAAGTACCTTTCTTCGGAGCCATGCACACATCTGTTCGACGAACTTCCAACGGACATGATCTACTACGAGATCTTCCCCTACCTTGACTACAACTCGCGCGTGATTGCAAACCTGCTTCTGCCACGGCAAGACCGGCTGCGTAGGCCACTTGAAAAGGATGTGGTGATAATGTTAGAGATGAGTCTGGGTGGGGCCACCATGAGTTCCCTGATAAGAAAGCAACAGCGCGCAACGAACCCCATCTCGCGCAACCGCCTTACCCTTAAAATCTGGCGGACCATCACATTGTTCCCATCGCTTTACCAACACAATTCCAAACTCCGCGAGGTATTGGCAGCGAAGGCCGCAGACTTCAGCGACCCGTCGATGGTAGAGTACGCACATGTGTCAAATTACACCCGCAAGGAGCTAAAAAAGCTCTGCACGAACTTCCTCTTGTCCCTTGAAACCTCGCATCCCTACATCTGCGAGTTGTCAACTCTTTAGAGCAAAAGCAATGGGATGCGGTAATCAGGAATTTCGGCTGATAAAATGTGGTATTTTTACTAAAAATTGACCCTTAAAGGATATTTTTAAGTGGTACAAAGATGAACGCGCTCTTAGCTTTTATTCAAGGGCAGTGTGAAAAATACCATATAGATGAAAGCCATGGTCTGAAGCACGCCAAGGGTACCTGGGTTAGAGCCTCAGAAATCATAGGAACTTTAGAAAACGTAGAAGACTGGGAAAAAAGAGTTGCACTATATTCTGCTGCGTTACACGACATGTGTGACAGCAAGTATTGTCCAGAAAAGGAGGCGTCTGAAGATATCAGAGCATTCCTTCTGGGAATGGGGGTTTCTGAAGAAGAGGTTGATGCGGTGCTTCGTATAATAACGAGCATGAGCTACTCTAAGCTAAAGAATTCTATGCAAGATGGCAAAATTCTTTATCCTGAACACGGAAAGTGGCAACGTGCCTATCACATTGCTAGGAATGCCGACCTCTTAGAAGCCTATACGGTGGCAAGATGTGTGCTCTACAATAAACACATCTTTCCTCAGAAAACAAAGGACGAGCATTGGGCAAGAGCAGAGCAACTATTTCAGGAACGTGTATTCCGATATGCAGCCGATGGATGGATCAATTTGCCAGGGGCTTTAGAAATGGTCCCTGCTCTTGAACAAGAGGCTAGACGTTGTCTTGAACAGAGATTGCTAGACTGGCCAGAGCCGCACATGTAATTTGAAAAAATTGAATTCAAAGGGTGCCCTTGTTAGAAGCACCCCCAACAAGGAAAACAGCAGAAATGTCCGCAATCCAGTTGATCATCGCGAACATCGAGAGCTTGAACGAGGCTGGCCGCGCGGAGGTGCTTGCGCACTTTGCGTTGGGCCAAATCGCCTCCGCGGGCAGCATCAAGGAGGTCCAAGTGAAAGCGCCCAACAAGAACAAGGGTGTGCCGACCTGCCACGGGGACTACACGCGGATGATCCTCGAGCAGCAGAAGGAGGCGGTTGCCAGGTTCAAGGAAGCATCCCCTGGCATGAAGGGTGCACACCTGACGTTTGTATCCCTCTACAAGAAGGACCACGCGCGGGAGTACGCCGCATTCGAGGCCGCGTGGAAGGAGGCGCACCCGAAGCCCCTGGCAGACCCGAAGCCCCTGGCAGACCCGAAGCCCCTGGCAGACCCGAAGCCCCTGGCAGACCCGAAGCCTGAGGCGGCCTCCGAGGAGGCAGAGGTGAAGCCCAAGCGGGTCATCTCCGACGAGCAGAAGGCCAAGATGAAGGCAGGGCGCGAGGCCGCCTTGGCCAAGAAGAAGGCCCTCGCATCAAGTGCGCTGGTGGCCGAAGGCGAGGAGGTAATTCACATGCTCGAGGCCGCACTGGGCGTAATGGAAGAGCCCGTTGTTTCGGCGTCGAGTGCGGCCAGCACGGCGAGCTCCTCTGGAAAGTCGCAGGGGAAGAAGCGCGGCCCAAAGCCCATGACGGAGGAGCAGAAGGCTGCAAAGAAGGCTGCAAAGGCCTCGGCGGCGGCCTTAGGCGCAGCCTCGCCAGAGCGCCCCGCTTCGCCGAAGGAGAAGGCCGAGTAAAGATAAGCACGGGGTAGGGTTACTAGGATTTTTGGGGGATAAAAAGAAAAGAAAAGAAACCATTTTTTGTTTGTAAAAAATTGATACAAGTGGCTTAGCCTTATACAGCACAAGATGTCACAAGGGGATTGGGCATTACTTCTTCATGAAATATGGTTCACCTTCTTTCGTTGTCTACCACATCGTTCTACATATAATCTAAAGCTTCGACCACAGTAGTAAAATTGAACCGTCGAACATAGACTATTTTTTAAACACAATGCCTATTACTCTAAGTGAAGCAATGATTAGTCGTCTGTCTGACGAATGCCAAGTTGAAATCTTTCAACTTCTGATTAGTTCTATAGCAGAAGCAAAGACATTTAACGTAGAAGCAACTGTGGACCCTAGGCTTGTGCCAGTTGGTGCTTTTGAAAGTGCCTCTTTGAGTTTTGGCGAAAAGATGTCACTTGTTTCAGATAATAGCAGATATTCTAAGCCAGTTCAAGATGCGGTATTGCCTACTACGCAAATACACAAGGGAACTAGCCTATCAATTGCAAAGCCAAGCGACGTTTACACTCTTGCATCTGCCGAGGAAATCGAAAGGATCCAACGGGATATCGAGACGGGGATTTTGTCTAGCAAGACTACTAGCTATAACTGGGCGAGAGGCGGTCGTTTCAATCCCAATAATTGGGATGTAAAAAAGGTGATTTCAGAGATTTCTCGTTTGCAGCCAGTGAATTCTTCGGGAATCAACGATGCTCTTCCGAAGATGCCAGCCCGTAGAATTTCAGAAGTGCTGCGAGAGTTAAAAAAGCAGGGCATCTTGGTTTCGAGTTAGACTAAAATACCGCGTCTAAAATTCCTTCTGAAAGTAAAAAGAATAAGTAGAACATTTTTCATGTCAGACCTTGAGAGAATGCAAACCTTGCTAGATATTGTTCTTACCCGGATTGAAGACGCCGAATATAAGATTGGTGAATGGAAATCTAAGAATAAAACAACAAATCCTGCAACAAGCCCAGAGATGAAAGAACTCAAGAGGGTACTTGCTAACCAGCAAAGGGTTAAGATTACACTTATACAGAGCATACAAGAGTTAACACCTGGGTCAAATGTAGTCACTGTGTTTAGTCCTCTTAAATCCTCTAGCACGTTCTTTTCCAAGATAAAAAATTTGTTCAGAGGCTAATGCGAAATTGAAAAAATTGAATTTGCAAAGGCCGGTATAATAAGCATCCAAAAAACCCCAGAACTCCGAAATGTCTCAAACCATCACGTTCGACTTGTCCAAGGCTGATGCCACTTCCTTCTTCAACGCGCTGAGCGCCGCACTGACCGACAGCAGTGGCCCTTCTTCTAGCAAGGGCGCGAAGGCTGGAAAGGTGAAGAGGCAGAACTCTAACAAGGGGAAGCCCACCTGCCACGGCGACTTTGTGAAGATGATCTGCGAGAAGTTGAAGGAGGAGGTGGCAACTTTCAAGAAGGAGAACCCCGACCAGAAGGGTGCGCACCTCGTGTTTGCTGCCAACTACAAGAAGGAGCATGCGGAGGAGTTTGCGGCGTTCGAGGCTGCATGGAAGGAGGCCCATCCGAAGGATGCAGATGCGGGTTCTGTTTCCTCTAAGCAAGTGGGCTCGGCAGATGGCGGCTCGGAGACCGAGGCTTCGCCTGTAAAGGACAAGCCCAAGCGCGTGATTTCTGACGAGCAGAAGGCTAAGATGAAGGCTGGGCGCGAGGCCGCTGCCGCGAAGAAGAAGGTCGAGGCATCTGAGGCATCTGAGGCCCCTGAGGCCCCGGTGACTACGCAGAAGAAGCCTGTCAAGACGGCAAAGAAGGCCTCTACCGCGGAAATCACTGTGCCCGTCGTTGCACCCATGGTAGAGACCACTGCGATTGCGAGTGAGCTCATCCCCTTCACTTTCAACGGGAGCACGTTTCTCCGCATGGGTGTGAAGTTGCCCAACGGCGATGCACGGTTTACCTCGGCCCACCTCTGGATGTCGAAGAAGGGTGCCAAGGGTCCTCACTACGGAGAGATCCGCGAGGACGGCACCATCGACATGGAGGCCGAGGAGCCCGTGGCGTGAACGGCTAAAAGGCAAGATAGGCGCAGTATAAACAATCTTATTTTTTTCTTTTAGACAAGGTTAAAAATAAAATTGAAAGGTTGAATATCTAAGTGAAACGTACACTTGTTCGGATGGCTGCAAATGGGATTACGTTAAAGCCTGTGCGCATGGGAGACCTTGTGGCTTCTGGAACAAAGTCTGCAGCTACATTACCCGGAGGAAAATACGTGCCTCCTTCCAAACGCCAGGAGCCTCACCAGGAGCCTGTTTCAATGACAATTGAAGTAGTCATGAGCGAAGAACACTTTCCTACACTCGGATCTACACCAAAGAAGGCCCCTGTTTGGGGAAAGAATGCAGTGAAGTCTAGTTCTACAGAGCCAAAGGTGACAGAGTCAAATGCAACAGGGCCAACTCTAAGTGATAAAATCAAGGAGAAAATTCGCCTTGATACTATCGCAGAGGAAGAGCGGGTGCGCGGAGGTGAAACGGATGTCTGGAAAATGACACCTGCGCAGCTGGAAGCAGAAGGATGGATCTCCCTACCCCTTAAATCTGCCAAAATGTGTAATGTTAGCTATAGCCTGTGAAGCATATCTGGATTGAAGTGAAATACCAACAAAGCAACAAAGAGCATTCCTAAATAAATAAAGGCTTCTTTTGTTTTAGAAGTCCCTGCAATTGCATTTATTGCGATATAGGCAAGACCCCATATCGCAATCCACCAGAACTGAACCAGAGTTAAAATAAAAATTAGGTCGAGAGTCTTGGACATATCCCACTACACTAAAGTGGTATTTTCTTGGATGCCAAACTTCATTCTGTATCCAAGTTTCTGTAGAACGATATTCTTCTTTGGAGAGTTGCAGAAACTTCGAAGGTCCTTGTTGCATGCAAGGTAAGGAAGTCTGCTAATGGGGACCCACATGGCCTCCATCACTTCATCGGTATCCTCTGGAACAATCGAGAGACGTTCCGAGACAAAGAAGACAAAGTAGGTTCCAGACCGAAAACGAAGTTCATCATCGGGCTGGACATCAGACAACTGAATTCCAGTTTCCTCTCGAAGTTCGCGAAGTGATGCTTCGAGAGGAAGTTCTCTGTAATTACCGTGACCCTTCGGAAAGGACCATATTTCAGCTTTGCGACCCTTGACAACAACAGTCTCTTCGAGCGTGTTCACTAGGATTACGCCGTAGACGTGATTATCTATACAATGGGTTCTTGGAACATATGTTTGAAAAGCTCTTGGGAATGCCATATTCGCGGAAGGGCGTGTACCTTTACCTTTAAAAACCACTTTGTCAATTTTTACTTAATATAATGGGCCGTTACTGACAGTTAGGGGGGCACTTTACAAGAACAACGTTTTCACTCTCTACTAGGCATTCTATCAATGCTGTTTCTACGACGCATTCTATCGGTGCTCTTTCTACGACGCCTAGACTCTAATGGGTGAAGATTGGAAGGTTCCACATATCTTCCTGGCCATCTTATTGCATCGGGATCAGCATCATTGTGTTCTCTTAATGAATGGCTAGAATGTCTACAATGTTCGTGCATAGAAGGTCCGCCACGTGTCCATTCTGTATCAACGGGTTCATTATAACGTCCCATGTGCCTGGAATTTGGTGGAGCGGATATACCGGCGCGGGGTAAATTCCCCGCAGCCTGTGCAGACAGAGAAGAACCAACCGCAGAACCTAAGAGGCTTCCAAATCCCGCTCCAAAGAATCCGCCTACTGCAGATGACAAAAATGTATTCTGTTCACTCTGCACTGAGGCTGAAGGAAGTCCGGGTAGAGGAGAACTTTTCATTACGCTGTCAGCCGCCTCGGGGTGTTTTTCTAGCAGTTCCGCCGCAACTCCTGGTGTCCTCTTTACAAGGGTAGCACTAACCGCAGGATTGGACTTAAGAATAGCTTTGGCGGCGACCGGGTTTGCCTTTAAAATAGAGGCAGCCACGTCGGGATTATTAGTTGCGATAGCAGTGGCAGCTGATGGGTGGTTTTTCATCAAGCTAGCAACTGTAGTAGGATGGGTGTTAACTACAGTCTTAGCAGCCCTTGGATATTTCTTAAGAATATCGGCTACAGCCGCTGGATATTTCTTTACAAGGACTGCAGCGGCTTCGGGATATTTCTCCATTAATTTAGCCATAGCAGCGGGATTTGTGTTTATTACTGTCGATACGGATTCATATCCCCCCTTTAATCTGCGTTTTGTTGACCAGAAGCCTTCTTTAGTAGAAGTGGAGCCACTTGTAATAATCTTTGCGGCGGCCGCGGGGAACCGTGAAATGATAGCTAAGGCAGCATCTGTATTTTCATTCATTAGTAGAGCTGCATCATCTGGATATGTTGAAACAAACGCTTGTGCAGCACTAGGATTGGTCTTTAGTAAAGTAGCAAACTCTTCTGGCTTTGATTTCGCTAATTGCTTCGCGGCGACGGGATTTGTCTTTAAAATCTTGGCGGCGGCGGCCGGGTGTGCTCCAATAATGGATGCGGCGGCGGCGGGACTGGTTTTCATAAGTTTCGCAACATCTGCTGGATTAGATTTAATAAGGTTCTTTGCTGCTGACGGATTGTTCTTTACTAGATTTGCAACAACAGTTGGATTTGACTTTATCATAGCAGCCGCGGCAGAAGGATTTTTCTTCATAGCCGAAGCGGCCGCCGCCGGGTTGGACTTAATTAGTTTGGCCGCTGCCCTTGGGTCTGTCTGCATAAGAGCGGCTTGAACCGTTGGCGACTTTGCTTCCTTCTTCTTTTGAAGTTGTGCCTCAATCTGTTTTTGTAGCTTCCTATCTTCTTCTCTGCGCTTTGTATCTAGCAATTTCTCAGCAGCCCTTTTCTTTTGTAACTTGATTTCTG
>Ga0209358_10004021_pt1 | contig 10664 bp, 8 predicted proteins | sample LauGreFa1BDMLBSN_2_FD_187574 | JGI IMG/M metagenome (GOLD analysis project Ga0209358, IMG submission 187574) | Freshwater lake microbial communities from Lake Michigan, USA - Fa13.BD.MLB.SN (SPAdes) (version 2) | ecosystem: Environmental > Aquatic > Freshwater > Lake | place: Lake Michigan, USA...
AATTCTCCTCAAAACAGGCGTCAAAACCAGCATCGCGTATTTGTGGACCAGCATCCCCTGGAAACAACCAGTTACCCGATTGCACCATCTCATCTATACTACCTACGCCGACACCGCCACCCTCAATCGCCTCCTCGGAGATACGCTGGTATGCCTCCATAGAGGGACCGTCCGCGAATCGAACAGGAACAAAGGGTAGACGCAACATACGCCCCTTTTCAGCCTCGGGAACCTCCGCCCCATTAGGTGCGCGATCAACCCATTTATCCAACATAGGAACCCCCTCGGGCTTAAGACGCACAGGAAACGAAAGAGGATTCTCGCCGCGCATGAAACTCACGTATGCATTTGCTGCGGCGCCGAGAAGTTCTTCGCCTCCACGTTTCCCCTTATCGGGGCGCGCGGCTCGAAACGCCCCCGTGGGCAAGAAAATATCATGTTCCGCGAAAATGGGGCGCTTATCATTCATCAACATGAGTTTCAAGAGGAAAATTATTTCGCGATAGGAGTTGTACATCGGCGTGCCACTCAATAGGAGGAGTTTCATTCCTTCAGAGGCCTCGAGCACTTTTAATAGACTGGGAGTGAGGCGTTTTCCAGCCTGTGCCTCGGATAACTCGAGATCCCCCCCAGGGACATCCACGTCGTCTTCTGCCGCAGCACTGGGTGTGTCGCGCAGATTATGAGCCTCGTCGATGATCACAAGGCGACCACTGAACTCTCTGCGAAGAAGGCGCGTACGCTGTGCCTTGTAGGCCTCGCTCTCAGGATCCAGTCCCCGTGATATCTTCTTAATCACATCTTCTATCATACGATGAAACTGGATATAGCCAAGGAAGGTATAACGCCCATTGATTGCTTGCGAGACTCTGCGAAGAATGACCCCCTTGTCTCTCTCAAACTCAGTGGACGTGCGCTTCAAATATGTATTGCCTGTGCAGCCCTTGGCAACATTTGCATCCCGCTCCCCTGTTCCTATAGTAAGACCCTCATCATCAAAAATCGTCCTGCGAAATCCTGCCTGAATGTTGCGCGGCGCAACAATAATAACGGATCTACGTGGAAACGAACGCAGATAGTTTTCTGCCACCGTAATGGCTGCGCATGTCTTACCCACTCCTACGCCGTGATAGAGCAGCGCCGATAAGTAGGGGCATTGCGGCGAAAGATAACGTCCTATGAATCTCTGTACGGGGGTGAGTTCAAACTCCTTATCGGGATCACACGGGTTTACACCGTCCTCGGCCTGTTTCTGAACACTATCTTGGCGGTTTTCGGAAAACTCGTACTTCCGCATGAGTTTCTCAGCGAATCTAGGATCCTGTGTATCAGGATATAGACCACCCTCCCGCTCCCATTCATCATTTGCATTCATGAGTTCGGGATATAGGCCGAGCTGCTGTATTTCTCCTAAGAGTGTGTCGCGTTGCTCAAATGTAAGATCATATGAATTCCAGCGCGCCAATATTTCTTGTTTTGTAGACGTACTATTTGGAGCGGCTGCCTCTTCCATCTATGCTACTATACGATTTTCGCAGCAAGATTATTCGCGACACTTTGCCCCCAGTTGCAGTGGGCAGTAAGAAGTAACGATTGCGTTGACCCGGAGCAATAGATCGCGTTTTTCAGGATTCTCAACGCGTATGTGTGTGAGCGCATCTTTCAAAGAAAACCACCGAATATCTCCCACTTCGCGCTGAATATGTTCATTCGTAAGTGAGGCGGCCTCGATTCCTTCTTCCCCTACCCCCTCTAGGGCGTATGCAATAAAATATTTATGCACGTACGATACGCCATTTGATCCCACAAACTTCTCCGCAATAGGTTCCATATTACGAATAGGAAACATATCCTTTTCGCTGATATTTGTCTCCTCCCACGTCTCTCGCATAGCACAGGCATACTCACTTTCGTGCAGATTCTTCCTCCCTTTTGGAAAACCCCACTCAGGAGTTTCTTGCGGTGCCGCCGCCTCTTTTATTAAGGTTTCCAGCGAGGGAGTTCCCACACGCAAGGCCTCTAGTTTTTGGCGACCCTGCTCCTTCTCATGGCGATACGAATGATTGCCTTCCTTGGCGGGCCCCCATACATTCTCCCAGAGTTCATCAAATGTCTTTGTCATTAGTTTTTCACGCTCGGCGCGGGTTGTACCCGATACGATTTGCCGAATGTAGTCATAATCCGATAGTTTGTATTTACCACGAATCAGCTCTATGAAACTAATGCTATCCTTTCTCTGAATCATAAGATATTCTAGCCTAGATTCGAGCCCCTCCAAACTCGTCTGTGCCGCTCGATCTGACTGAAGTATGGTAGCCTGGTTCCACCCCCCTTTGCAGCGAAATAAGAGTACACCATAACTTGTAATCGGTTGAGAACAGTGTTTCGATGTGTGCCCTGGTAGCGAGCAGTTTGCGCATATGATGGTTGAGAATAAATTTCCGGGCGCCTGTTTATAAAATGAGGCCATAATGTCCGGTGCGGACCACTGTATACGAATACTACGATGCGTTTAGGCATCGGTATATGGAAACGCGCGTATGTAATAGAATGAGACTCCCTCCGTCTGTTTGGGGCCCCTTTTTTTGGCACACAATGCACATTGCTGCGCTAACGTATCCTAAAGATCCCAGTTACGCGAACAAGCGTGCGGCGAAGGAGTTTTTCGAGAGTTTGGCACATATCATTCCTTGCCCTAAGTGCCGTGAGCACTACCAGACCCATTTACAGAAAATGCCGATCACTCCGCATCTAGATCGCCGGGATGACCTCTTTCGTTGGACAGTGCAGGTACACAATGAAGTAAATAAAATCACGGGAAAGCCTATTGTCACGGAGGCAGAATCCATCCGCTTTTATGCGCGGATCGGGGCACGCGGCGTCACACCCGTGATAAATCAGAATGATCTCGATGAAATCGATATGCGGTCGATGATCAAGGGAGGAATCATCGGCGCAGCGATTGTATTAACGGCGGGAGGTATTTTATGGTGGACAACCGCGGGGGAAAAATAGAGCACTACTGTAGGAAGATGCTGGCATTTGCTGGTTTAGGAAAATCTAAACGGGGAGTGTCGAGAAAACAAAAACGCAGTGCAGAGCCGCCGGTGCCATTCAAACAATTCAAGCAAGAAATATACGAGGGCTTGCAGATTCCGAGCACACCTGCGAAAGAGGCGAAGCTGAAGGTGCGCGAAGTGGTGGCCGAGCCTGTTATGACGAATGATGAAATAAAAGCAAGAGAAGGCACATATTTCACGGATAAGGAGGTCAAGCAAATATTCGATGAAGATGTGGATGTATATGGCAAGGATCCTTCCACAGGCGAGAAGAAACTCTTGGCGCGATTTCGGAAACACGTGCTTCCGAATCCCCTTATTAAGGTCGGGTGGGAGGCATATTATCAGACAGCCGCTGCATCTCGTAATAGAGGTGCAGCCGCGGGGCCTATAAAGGCGGATTCCAACTACTGGAAAAAGCGCAAGCCGACCGAAATCAATAAGTGGTCGGCGCGCTATCTGCAGAACGGAAAACTGTCGAAAATGCGCGTGAACAATAACGTATTCAGTTCAGTGCTGGGATATTTCGAGCGCACTCCTTTTATGGGCTTGCCGTGTAGGCTCACCTCCTATACACAGAAGTTTTTCCATCAGTATAAACACGGCATTCCATTTATTCAGGCGATTGACAAGACATTCAAACGCTTGATTCCGGATCGCCATGCAAAACAACTGGCTGCTGCCTCTGAGAAACCGGCCTATCAAGTTGCCGGCACGGCCTTTTCTTCCATCACAATCAATCGGAACTTCCAGACTGCTTTGCACATGGACGACGGCGATTTTAGAGAGGGATATGGGAACTTATCGGTGATCGAACGAGGAAAATATTCGGGTGGAGCCACTATGTTTCCCCGATACGGAGTGGGGTTCAATGTACGTACGGGTGATTTTCTGGCCATGGACGTGCACGAATGGCACTGTAATACGGAACTGTACGAATCTGCCGAGGATAAGAAATTCAACAAGCAGTTGCCTAAGATTCACCACGACGACGTTGAAACAGGGACACTGGGTGGAGACAAGCCTTTTACGCGTATATCATTCGTTTGCTATTTGAGAGAGAAACTGCGTAGTTGTAAAATCGCCGACACGAATGCATATTACGAACGAATCCAGTTTAGTCCCACAAACGGTGATATGAAAAAGCGCAATAAGACACGCAAAACGGGGAGAATATAACTCGCATAGGTAAATAGATAGGGGTAATGGCGAGTAACGTACTCAACCGTGTTGCACAGGCAAAAACAAATGCTACACGGGCGGCAACAGAGGCGTACCAAAGTGGTGTGAAAGGCATCACATCCAGTAGCGGTACTAGTTATTTTTCGCAAATGTTTAGTGGAAACTTTGATCCGAGTAGTATATTTAGTATCCTATTCATGGGTGCCATTATAACATTCCTAATATTCTCCGTATTGATCGTGGTGCATTTTACAATGTTTCCAGTCTTTTCCTTCTCACCGAATGATCTTGGATTTATTACGATTCCAACACCTTCGGATAAAACAGTTGCATTCAACGACAAGTGTGCAGCAAAGAATCAAGTGGCAGAAAAGATTAAATCAGTAAAGGATCACGATTACACAATATCAGCGGATGTGTTTTTAACAGGTACATTCACACAGAAGGATGCGCCGAATGTCTTGCTGTATAGAGGTACAGCCCCTGTGACAGATTCAGAATCAGCCGCCGCCGCCACGAAGGATACTGTGGGTAGCAAATATCCGAATACGAATATTCTTGTATGGCTAGATCCTATGAAAAATGATTTGTATGTATCGGTGAAGAAAGTGGATGGAACATTTGTGCATACGAATCCCGTAGAAAATCTTCCCGTGAGAAAGGTGTTTGCGCTCGCAACTGTGATTTCATCCGCCGGCTTTGTAGAAGTATATATAAATGGTAAACTGCAGCAAACTGCCAATATAACGGGTGGAATCAGTGGATGTGAAGACTCCTTTTATTCCCCTACCACCACTGCGCAACAAAGTGTTAATATTGCGAATCTTTCTTATTGGCCGAGAGTCCTTACGGCAAGAGAGATCAACGTCAATGCGGCTTCTCCCACGTTTAAGGAGGATAAATTCAAGGTGTGCTAATAAAGATAATCTATATATAGATGGATCCATTCTGGGTTCTGGTTTTTATATTAGTATTGGTAGGAGTCTTTTACTTCTTTTACTATTCTCCTTCATTCGTCCCGAAGATTACATCCACTAAATCGGGCCCTTATGATTTGAATGATCCTAAAACAAGTGAAATAACTACTGAAGAAACGGCTCCCTTCTTTGCATCCGATCAAGGCTCCTTTTCCACCTTTGTATATTTGAATCCTGTAAATCGCACCGGCGCGTATGCAGGTTGCGGTACAGGTGACGCGTCCAAGATGGATTGTCAAACGGGTGAATATTTACCGTGCAGCTGTACCCAGTCAAACAACTGCAGTGCATGTCACCATGCGGGTTATATGAAGGTCTTTGATATAGCAGGGGGTGTGTGGCTGGAAGTTTTACCTGCCCCGGATGCGAGTCGTCAAGGGCATTCTATGGCACAACTTGTTGTAAAGACAAAGGAGGGGGCGTCAGCATATTATATTGAAACCATTACTCTACCCACCATACCCCTACAGAAATGGACGTTCGTTACGATTGCGCGCGAAGGTCGTCGGTTCGACATCTACTACAACGACGCCCTTGTTGTTTCCAAGAAAACAATGTACATGCCTGTAACAGACGTATCTGCTCTCGGATCAGGCATTAGTTTCGGCACTACAGGCCTTTTCGGAGAACTTGCAGTCGCAAATGTGTACAACTATCGCTTATCCAGTAGTGATGTTTCCGCAAAATATAACCAGTACGCAAACACACGTGGCGCCCCGTATCTCAATAGTGTATCCTCTCTGAGTACCCTATCCGACGTAGGAGGAATCATCCCCGAATATTCATCGAATGTCTTCTCAGGACTATTTGGATACATGCCTTCTATAAGCCTCTGCCCAAGTGGCGGCTGTTTCACTCCACCGGTGATTCAACCGGCATCACCCATGTACCAGTGGTCGGCACACTATGCATGATTTAATGCCGGTACAAAAATATGACCGAGGAATCATATTCCTCGCTTTTATTTTATGATGCATATTGGTAGAAATGGATCCGAGTGCATCTGGATCGGCGACACTAGGAATGAGTGCACTTACAATTGGATTTGTAATACTGGGTCTAGTGGTGATATTTTACATGTATACGTATATATATAAAAATGCGCAGTTTTCGGGCTCAGTACTTGTGCCGAATAAAATCTCTGGACGCACTCCCCCAACTCTTCCGAACTCCTATATGTTGCCGACAGAAGGAGGAGAATATACTGTGAATGCCTGGGTATACATCAATAGTTTTAACTCAAATATGAATACACCCAAACACATATTTGAAATAAAGGGGGCGAAATTTTCCACCCTCTTGATTGCTCTTGGCGCATTCAAGAATACTCTGATGGTTCGCACACATACGGCGGATCCAGGGCAGAGTACAAGCGGCGGAAGCGGAGGCTCCGTATCCGCTTTCACAGACTTTACCGAGTTGACCGGTCCCACGAATGAAACACCGGATAACTCTGTTCCCACTTCTACAACCCCTCCGAATGTAGAGGGATTTGCAAATAATGATAGACTGACTCCATCCGTTGTAACGGATCTGTTTAAACCGAAGGCGGCCAATGATTCCTTGATGATCACCCCGCCTCCATGCGATCTGCCAGAAATCGATCTACAGCGGTGGACTCTTGTGACCGTTGTCCTATCTGGCCGTACCACGGATGTGTATTTGGACGGAAAACTCGCCCGCTCATGCGGCAATTCTTCCTATTTCAAGGTGGATCCTGCTGGAACATCTGTAAAGCTGCTTCAAAACGGGGGATTCGATGGGCATCTCGGCCAAACGAGTGTTGCCAACTATGGTATGAATCCGGATGAAATCTACAAGACATATTTATCTGGACCCGAAGGTAGCCCTCTAGACATTATAAAGTGGATTGAGGCCTTGTTTGTAGGGGGGAAGATGAACTAGTTTTATTGTCTCGTGCTAGTAGTTAGGTGATGTCGTCCTACGGAGTCAGTTCATATACAGATTCGAGTTCGTCCGGTCAAGTAGTCACAGGACTTATTCTTGTAGGACTCATCTTTATTGTGCTTTTTGTTTCGGAAGTGATATACAATAGTGTAAGAAGTGCGCAGAAGCGATTTCATACACTTGTCGACTACACCGCCAGTTCAGATACTAGAACAATAACGATATACCAAGATCCCACGAAATATTCAGATGCGGTTCCTATAGGATTATCTGTGAATGAGCGCACAGGTGTGGAGTTCGCATATTCCTTTTTCATAAATGTGGGTTCATCGACGTTTACGGGTATGGATGAATATAAGCACGTCTTTCACAAGGGGTATCAGTTCCCTTGGCCGCTCATGGGTCCAGGGGTATTTATGAGCGCAAAAGATAACAGAATGCGCGTTGTAATGAATACCTATAAAAATCCATACACATTTGCCGACATTAAGAACTTTCCCGTCGGTAAATGGGTGCACGTCGTTCTAAACTGCCAAAGTGATGGCTTGGATATTTATATTAATGGAACACTTGCAAATCGTATATCTTTCACGGGTAGTCTACCCTACCAGAACTTCCAAAATATTGTTATATTTGCAAACGTGAACTCGAGTATTCTTGGTCAGGGTTCGACTCCGGCTTGTATGGGAGAGTACGCTGCACCCGATAATGTATTTAAACTTGCCGGCTCGTTTACTGGGCAAATATCCAATCTCAAATATGCCCGGTACGCTCTTTCTGTTACCGAAATACAAAGCCTCATGGCAGCGGGTCCTTCTTACAAGAAACCCCTGAATACAGTGGACACACCCCCCTATTTAGCAGACGACTGGACTGCAACACAGGGGTAACGTCTAGTACTTGGTGGTAACGCGATGTGCCCCCGCGCCAAATCATAATCTCTTCTATTCCAGTAAGAATTAAGGGGAGACTATGGCGGGAGGATCACTTGTAGCACTTGTTGCATATGGATCCCAGAACGTTATTTTGAGTGGCAACCCACAAATGACCTATTTCTATAAGTCATTCAAACGTTATTCACATTTTGCGATGGAGAATATTACAATAGCGCTGAATGGGCCGAACGAACTGGATTTTGATGCACCCACACAACTCCGGGCGAAAATCCCCAGATATAGCGATTTAATGTCGGAACTCGTGTTTTCGTTCACAATACCTGATATTTATAGCAAGTTTGTGACGCCTAACCCCACTAGAACAGGGCAATGGGAGTTTCAATGGGTACGCTATCTGGGCGCGGCTATTATACAGAATGCCGCATTCTTTGTAGGGGGTCAGAAGATCCAGGAGTTCGATGGCTCATACCTACTAACTCGCGCCTTGCTTGATAAGGATCAGGATGAGTTCGAGAAATGGAAGAATCTCGTGGGGGATGTTCCCGAACTAACCAATCCGTCCATTGGAGCATATGCGGGAGGTTCTTCGCATAGTGGATATCCGACCGTGCGAGTAAATCCTGTGTCGAATCCAACCGCCGCATTTACAGGCACTATCGCAGGTACTACGCTTACCGTATCGGCAATATCTTCTGGCCTGATCACGGTGGGCTCTTATATATATGGCTCGGGTGTTGCGGCAAATACTACAGTAGCAACAATCATTTCTGGAAGCGGAGGAATAGGAGTATATTCCTTGAACAACTCACAGCAACTTTCCCAGTCACAACTATGGGCTATCGCAACGCCCACCTCTGGAGCAGGATTACAACTGAATCGCCCTTCCATTTTTGGCCGTGATATTCATGTGCCCCTCTCATTCTGGTTCACAGAATCCCCCTCACAATCTATCCCTCTTGTGGGGCTTCAATACCATGAATGTGAAGTGCAGTTAACGCTTGCCCCGATCAATCAGTTGTATACCATCCTCGATCCCTCTGGAAATCGCGTGAATCCAGAATACAGAGTAGTTTCTCCACAGGCAAATATAAATCAAAATACTCCGAACTATGCATCGTATACAGATTTGAGTGGCCACACTCGCTGGTTTTTCACCGACTTTGGAGCCACGATTGAAAAGGATTCGTGGCCGTCACTCAATCCTCGAATACAGGGAACCTTTGTCTCATTACCGAAAGAAGAACAGCAGATTTTCGCTACCCGGCCTCTTTCCTATCTTGTGAATCAGGTCACGCAATATCCAAATCCAGGCCTGTATGTCCGATCCGTCCTAGATCTGCAAACACATAATCCACTTACGCGGCTGATTTTCGTCCAACGTCGTTCAGATGCAGGGCAACGCAACGACTTTGCGAACTTCACGAACTGGTCTACATATCCGTATGCACCGTTTTCCCCGACACCGGGTGTAGTCTCCTTTTTGCAGCAAACAAATACGTCTGGCTTGCTTATTTTGAACTCGCAGATTGATATGATACGCGGTGTTCGAGTATTGTGCGATGGAACGGAGATCCAGGAGTTCAAGAACGTAGATTATTTCACAAAGTATTCGACGTATAAATATACGAAAGGGATCGGACAAGAGGGGCTTCCTATATACTCCTTCCAGCTTGGACAAAATACAATGCAACCTTCTGGTTCACTCAATGCAAGTCGTATTCGGAACTTCCAGGTGGAGGTAGACGTCTACCCCCTCCCATTGAATACGACTTACACATACGATGTCGACATTTATGTCGAGAATATCAACTTCTTTGAAGTTGTTGCGGGTATGGGTGGTCTCAAATTCGCGCTCTAACGCCATCATCTCGCCAGCGATATCTCGCGAATCCAGTCCACATCTATATGCGGCTGCAGCATCTTTGTCGCCTCTTTTACGACTTTCGACGTATTTGGGTTCTTGTTCAACAAGGCCACAAGTTCTTCTTCGTCACCCACAACATAGCAGTTTTTGCCGTCCACGAACTCTGTGCGGAAATTATCTATCCACTTTCGATTGATGACAAGTGCACACTCTTCGTAGATTGCCTCTAAAAATGTATATTGCGATCCCCCGCCGTCATGCTTGATAACACTCATATCAACCACATATTTCGCATCTTTGAGAATCTTACCGAGTTCTTCGAAACTCTTCTCGAACCCCCCCTTGTAGTATTTAGTGAAGCCGAGTTCCTTCAGTTTAAAAAACACATATTGGCGATTGATTGCTCCGTAGATGTCTACGGGCGATGCAAGCCGTTTATTCGCCTTCAGAATAATATCCGTGTGTTTGTCGAAATCTATGCGGGAAATGCTAACCGCCTTCGAGGGTTGTTTGTCTTTTGCAAACGGATATTCGTAGAATGGGTGCAGGACAAAGCGACTGTTGATTCCCAGATTGACTTTGAGAAACTTCTTTACCGACTCGCGAATGGTGATCACACGAAATCGTCCGAGATTGCGAAGAACAGGCTCCTTCCCCTTTCCGCTCACCTCTGTTGGATCATGAATCACAATACACGTTCCATCGGGCAACTTGTCGAGATATTCATAATATGTCTTGTCGATAGCGGTGACGAGGAGTTTCCCCTTTGGTAGATCCC
>Ga0209358_10004024_pt1 | contig 10662 bp, 23 predicted proteins | sample LauGreFa1BDMLBSN_2_FD_187574 | JGI IMG/M metagenome (GOLD analysis project Ga0209358, IMG submission 187574) | Freshwater lake microbial communities from Lake Michigan, USA - Fa13.BD.MLB.SN (SPAdes) (version 2) | ecosystem: Environmental > Aquatic > Freshwater > Lake | place: Lake Michigan, USA...
CAGTTGGTGGAGCCGGGTACACCAAAGTACCCGGCATTCACCGGCAAAGAACCCTGTGCCTCCATCGGATCAGAGATGTTCTGTACCGATGAGAAAGACTTCAGTCACTATGAAGTTCTTCGAGGTGTCTGTAGTCAATGTCCACTTTTGAAGGCTTGCTTCAACTGGGCATTACATAATGAAGACTTCCACTATTGGGGAGGATCTTCTGCACATGATCGAAAACATATTCGTAGGATTTACAATATCGAAAGAAAGCGAAGCATAGCCGCATAATGTTGAACCTACTTCAAGCAGTACACAGTACAAACTCATCAGCGAAACCATTGCCCGATGTGTGGGAATCATTGAAGAGCTATGGGATGAGGTTCCGTCAATCACAATTATGCCTAATCGCTGGGCAACCAAACTCCGGTAAGAGTCTTATGGCATTGGTCTACGCTCTCAAGAGTGGAGTGCCAACGCTTTACTTCTCTGCCGATACGGATCCAATCACACAGATGTTTCGTACCGTTGCAGCTTTGAGTGGGATACCACAACAACAAGTAGAAACGAACCTAGATCAAGACTCACACTTCTTCGATCTGATGTTGCATGAGAAAGGCTCACACATTAGGTGGGTCTTTGATCCGTCACCCGACATCGATACGATTGAACTAGAGATCCTTGCCTATGGTGAGGTCTACGGCATGGCACCGGCACTTGTCGTGATAGATAACCTGATGAATTGCGTGTCCGTTACAGGGGAAGAATGGTCAGGCATAAGGGCAATCATGTCCGAACTTCATCATGTTGCTAGAAAGACAGGTGCCTGTGTCCTTGCTCTTACACATATGTCTGAGCAAAGAGACTACGAAGCAGATAAGCCAGCACCACGAAGAGCAATCTTAGGTAAGGCATCTCAGTTGCCTTCGATGATTTTGTCCATTGCAATGAACCCTGAATATGGGCAACTCAAAGTTGCCGCAGTTAAGAACCGATTCGGTGAACACTCAGCAGATGGCACTAAGTATGCAACCTTACTCATCGATCCATCGAGGGTACAGATTGCAGACGGAGATGCACAAGGTCGAGCTGATGTAAGACCGGGATTGATTTACTGGCGTGGACACGAAGCAATCTAGGGCAAACAAACGCAAGGGGTCTCAATGGGAGACCGACCTTGTTGAGTATTTCCGATCATTGGAATTGATATCGGAGAGGTTACGACTCTCTGGTAATTATGATGAAGGGGATCTCTGGTTTATCGCCAAGAAGATCTACTTCATAGTAGAAGCAAAGAATGAAAAAGGTTTCAAGCCCGGGCCTTGGATGCAAGAAGCGGTGCTTGAAAGGGATAACTGGAAGAAGCGAAGAAAGAATAGTGGGAAGGTTGTTCCTCTGGTCATTGCCAAGCGTAGGCAAAGCAATGTCAGTAAAGCGTTTGTCATAATCCAACTAGATGAATTTATGGAGTTAATAAATGAATGAAGTCCTAGCAAGTGTACTTATCGTGACAGCAGGTGTATCCCTTTATCACTTCCTTGAGTGGGGTTACTACAAGATCGAAGATAAGTTCTACGAATGGAAGCATCAGGAAGAGATTGCAAAGTTCGAGGAGTACATCAAGAGTATTGAGACCATCACCAAGGCACCAGCAAAGAAGACAACAAAGAAGAAGTGATGAAGCAACTTACATTTGTTTCTCTCTTCGCTGGAGTAGGTGGGTTTGATCTTGGCTTTGAACAAGCAGGAATGAAATGCGTTGGTCAGGTTGAGATTGATAAGCATTGTCAGAAGGTGTTGCAGAAACATTGGCCCGATGTTCCTCTTCACGATGATGTAACAACAGCAACCGATTGGGCAAACGAGAAAGGATTGGTAGGAAATGTCGACATCGTATGCGGAGGATTCCCATGCCAAGATGTCTCAGTCGCTGGCAGAAGAGCTGGTATCGCTGGGGCAAGAAGTGGACTCTTCTGGGATGCCATTCGATTTGCTAGGGAAGTCAAAGCACACACGCTCATCTTGGAGAATGTGCCGGGATTACTTTCAAGCAACCAAGGCCGCGACTTCGGAGTCGTTATCTCTGAAATGGCCGACTCAGGGTATCGCCACATCGAGTGGAGAGTTTTGGATTCGCAGTTCTTCGGAGTTCCCCAACGCCGCCGTAGAATCTTCATTGTTGGAAGTTCTCGAGAAGACATCAAATCCCCGATACTTCTTGAGCAGTAAGGCTTGCGAAGGGATCCTTCGTAGAGCTAATCGTAGGGGCAAGGTACTACCGAAAGCGTTGGAAGATGCATTGGTTCATCAAAGCCAGCAGAGCCAAGACTAAAGATGATTACGAGACTTGGGTTGAAGGAGGGGTGACACCTACATTGAATGCATTTGAAAACAATGGAGATGTTAGAGCCACAGTCCTTGTCTACACACCATCATCATTTGGTAATTACAGAGAAGGAGTTGGAACTTTGAGAGCAGATGGAGGAGACCTTGGCGGTGGATCAGAAAGCGTTATCGTCTTTCATCCCCATCGATCTGATGGAGTCAGACTCCAAGGAGACACAGTAAATACATTGACCAGTTACATGGGTACAGGAGGACTAAACACACCAATGGTTCACGCTATACAGAACACAGTCATTGGTAGGTCAGATACTGCTGGGCCTAATGGTCGTGGTCATACTGATGAAGGAGAACCTATGTTCACCATCGATACCACCTCACCACACGCCATCGTTATCAGAGAACGAGAAGGCAAACCCGGTGGTGGCAAGGGTGCAATGTTCTCTGAGAAATCATTCACCCTCAAAGGTGTCAATGATCAGACAATCTTCAGTCAAACTATCAGGAGACTAACCCCTCTGGAATGTGAGAGGTTGCAAGGATTCCCTGATGGGTGGACTGATGAACAATCAGATAGTCAGAGATATAAACAGATGGGCAATGCGGTCACAGTAAATGTAGCCAAGTGGATTGGCGACAGAATCGTAGACTCATATGGCAAGTGATCCCGAACTACTGAAAGCTGTTATACGCCATTACGGTGGTGAAGTCCGTGATGGTTATTCAAGAGCAGTCAAGTGTTGTTTCCATGACGACACTCGAAGGTCGGCAGTTATGTCGACCGATGGAGAGAAGGCTGGGCTTTACTTCTGCCACACCTGTGGCATAGGTGGAGATGCATATTCGTTGTTGATGTGGAGAGAAGGGATAGATTTTCGTGTTGCTATCGATAGAGCGGCTGACATTGCTAAACGATCTGGCATCGACTTATCACAAAAAGATAAGCGAAGAGACGGTGGCTTACTTACAGGGTCGAGGGTTCGGAAAAGAACTGGCGGAGACTCATCTGCTAGGCACCGTACCAGTCGATTGTGACCCAAGCCATGTGCAATTTATCGGTTGGTTATCCATCCCATACAGAGTTGTCAATGGGGTGGCAGGATTCAAGTTCCGAAGAGTCGATGGATCTCCGGGCCCTAAGTACATGGCTCCAATGCATCAGCCAGCAAGACTCTTCAATGCCATCGATCTACAGAAAGCTTCAGATGTTGTTGCAATCTGCGAAGGAGAACTCGATGCAATTATTGCCAGCCAACTGTTGCCTTCAGTTGGAGTACCGGGTGTCAAAGCGTGGCGACCACACTTCAACAGGTTATTCGGAGGATACAAACGAGTACTTGTCCTTGCAGATAATGACGAAGGAAAGAAGGATGGTAGCAATCCGGGTATGGAACTCGCCGAAAAGGTATTACAAGAAGTCGAACACGCAGAACTGATACCATTGCCACAAGGCTCTGATGTCAACTCTGTTGTACTAGAAGAAGGATTAGAAGGACTACGAAAGAGGTTAGGGCTAGATGAGTGACCATGGAAAACCAAGAGACAATAGAGACTTTGAAAAGATTATTAGAAAGTCATGGCCTAACGGTGGTAAAGGTAAGCAATCAACCTTCGGGCCTAGAGATAACAGTTCGAGTTCCTCCGATCCAGAGATGAACCAGTTCGTCACCGATGTGTGGGATATCATCGATGAACTTGGCAATCTTCTGATAAGCAAGCAAAGGGATTACGGCCCGGGCAATATCAACAATGCCTTCGGTGGCCCGATGAATGGTCTGCTTGTCCGTATGGGTGACAAGTTTGAACGCTTGAAGAACCTGTTCACATTTGGTGATGGCAAGCCACAGCATGAACCAATCGAAGATTCATTCAAAGATCTAGCCAACTACGCCATCATTGCCATGATGGTTCAGCGTGGAAAGTGGCCAGCGAACAAGCTATGAAGAAGCTCCTCTTTTTTTTGGTTCCAATTCTTGTAATTACATCGTTGTATTTCGCAGTCAGGTTTGTGATTGATGCAATCCTAGAGATAGAAGATGGTGATTTACTCGATGAGTGATCGAGCCAAAGAACATCTTGCCGATCTAATCAACATCTCTTCTCATACTATCCACCGCAGATTTGCTGGCTATGTAGAGTATAAAGACTTGGTTCAAGAGTTGAATGTCTATGTACTTCAACGACCCAAACTTGAAGAAGATCTTGATGCTTCTTACACAGTCAGCAAAGATGAAACCAAGTGGGTTGCCCGGAAGATTATGGCTAGGTTCCGCCGCCATATCGAAAAGTATTCTCGTAAAGAGAAGGCAACAATGCTTGGCTATTCAACAGGTGATGAGTTCTTCTACGACACCGCCAAGGTAGCAGAACTTCTTCCTGTTGCATTTCAGTTTGATTCGAAAGGTGTAGTTCTCGTTGACAAGGTAGACGATGGACAACCACGCCGCTCACCAGCACCCAATGAGGGTGGCAATCTTCTTGCCATGGTGATTGACATTCGATCAGCACTTGAACTACTTGATAAAGATGAACAGTACATACTTGATCTCAGATACGGAGCTTCCCCAATGACACTATCTGATATAGCCAAAGCGATGGGAGTCTCTGACTCCACAGTAGATCGCAGGATTCAGAAGATACTTCGAAAGATTATTGACCACCTTGGAGGGCCAACGCCGTGGGCGTAAAGATCAACCTCGAAAGATATGAGGTTGTAATGGCGGTGAATACAGCAGTAGAACGATATGTATCTACGATGAAGAACCAACAGATGCGTGGTCTTGGTGATCTCGATCCATGGCAGCGAATACTTCTTGATGTTGATGGATGTGGAGCAGAGATTGCTGTTGCCAAATACTTAGGTGTCTATTGGTCTGGTGCATTCGGTCAAGGTGGTGTTGATATTGAACCGAACATAGATGTGAAGTACACAAAGCATGAGCAGGGCAGATTGTTAGTCAGACCAGATGCAAAGGATGACATCAAGTTTGTTCTTGTCCGTGGTGGTATGCCGAACTACGAACTCATCGGTTGGATTATGGGTGCCGAAGCAAAGAAGGAAGAGTGGTTGGATAAACCTGACTGGCGTAGACCTGAGATCTATTGTGTACCTGAGGATAAGTTGAGAAAGTTTAGAGGTTACTATGGCTAGATATGATTACGAATGCTCGGGCTGTGGCAATGTGGTTGAGATTGTCCGTGGGTTCAACGATCCTGAAGAAGATTATGACTGCCCAACTAAAGAGTGTGGCAACACATTGGTGAGAAAGTATTCAGCTACACCTACGATATTCAAAGCTACTGGTTTCTACTCTACAGATAACTTCCGTAAATGAAAGAACCCCCTCCGAAGAGGGGGCCTTTCCCTAGAGTGGAGGATCAGATCCACTACATTTATCTTATCACTACCTGCCGTATTCCGCTTTCAGGAACTTGCCACAGTATGGCCACGGCTTCGATCCTCGGTCGGCATAGATGTGTAGTGCCACATGGAACTGCTCCATCAAGGTTGCCTTCTTGGGTGGTGTGCCGCTATTGCCGCCGTGAGCAACCCAAGTCCGGGGATATTCAATTTGGAAGTAGCCTTGGAACTGCTTCTTTGTTCCTGCTACTGCATTCGATCTGCCGCTGCTCTCACACATAGCCAGCTTCTGCCATGCCGGTGGCAGATGATCGAAAGTCATATCCTCGTAGTGAATCACGACTGGAATGTCTTGAACCACGAGGTTTGTTTCAGCTTTGGTTTCAATGGTCTTGAGTGGGGGCGATAGGAGTACCGCCCCCAACAAGAGACCACCGATGATAAGTCGGTGCATTGTTTACCTTTCTCCTCCAAAGAGGATTGCCCCTGTCCATACAAGGAAGGGAATCGTCATCAGTATGGGTGAGTCTTCACTCATACCAAGTGGGAAGGTGAAGAAGGAAAGGAAGAAGAGTACATACCCCATCAACCCTCCTGCTTCATCTCACAGGTGATCACCGATAGATCGAACTCGGCATCATCCCATTGTCCATCACCTTGTTCGACCCAAGGTTCATCGAGTTGCAATCGCAATGTGTTCTCGATGTCATCGAACTCTTTCTGTGTTAGCGGTCTGTTGGTTTCGAATACCGCATTGAATGTGTACTTCATTCCTGACCCTCCTCTTTCCATTTGGTTGTGTCTATGACTCTGATTGTTTCTTCACCAAGTTCGATGGATTGGCGGTCAGTAATCCACCATTCCAACCCATCGAGTCGGCTAGATAGGTCTCCAAGAAGGAGATTGTTATCGCTTGAATAGATGGACACGATGATTCTCTGTAGCTTTTCAGTCATTTGTTCACCTTCCAATGGATAGCAAGTGACTTGCTGAATGATTCCCATTTGCAATCGCAGATGCCACAGACATCTGAGTACTTGCAATCAGGTTGATGTGGATCGTAGAAGTACTCCATGCATTCAATGCAGTTGTTGTTCTCGTCATAGATGTTCATGCTTCGAACTCCACATAGTTTCCCTTTTTGTCTTCCATCAGGTTTGTGTAGATAACAATCTGTCCATCATTGTCTTCTTCTATCTGATAGTCAGGGCAAATCTTTGCCAGTTCTGTTCTGAATTTGTACCCATTCATTAGTTGGTCTCCCTTACTACGACACAGATGTCTTCGCCTTCTTGCCAAGCAACCTCAGTCACTAGGTAAGAGAGTCGGTTTATCCAGCGATAGCCGTTGTAAATCCAATCGCTATCTCCCTCAGAGACCCAAGTCCAAATCTGTTTAGGATCGAAGGTCTTCAACTTCTCAGCATCGTCATGGAACCAAGAGCCATCTTCGCTGGCGATTGGTTTGTACTTTGCTTCCCATTCTTTGTAGTTCATATCGAGGAAAGTTTCAGCTTTGTTCATTACTTTCCCTCCTCGAAGTAGCACTCGACCATACTGCCCCAGCAGTAGTGGTCTCCAACCCACCAAATGTGGGTCATTACATAATAGATAGCGATGATCCCGAGAAGTATTGCTACTGCACGAACTCGCTTTCCTCTCTTCGTTAGTTTCATATCTGTTCCTTTTCTCTAGTGGTCTGTCTCATCAGATGGGGTTGACCAGTTCCCCATGACCTCCCCGAAGGGAGGTTTCGACTATTCGCATTCACAGTTGGGTGTGTATTCCTCCCATTCTTGATTGCAGTTCTTGCAGTAACACACATGGTCTCGAGGATGTTGACCCTCGGGATTCATGCAGATTTGGCATATGGATTGAAGAACACTCACGATGCTTGATTCCAATCGCAGTTCTTGCAGTAGTGCCACTTCGCTTCCCAATCAGAGACCCTTGCTTGGCAATCTGGAATCGCCACTCTCTTCCCATCCTTCATCACATAAGAGATGCAAGTTCTTTGAATCGAACCATCTGAGAAGAACATCATGTCGAACCATTGGTCGCCGACCTTGATGTTCTTGCGGTCAGTCATTCGAACTCTGTCGGGTTGGCAGATGTCCATGTGCTTTTCATAATCAGCATTCGTTGATGCTTCTGCCCAACAAGTTGAGCAGATGTAAGTCATTCCAGTTTTCATTTTCCAATCCTCCAAAGGTTTGCCTTGGTTGTTTCGACTAGCGTTTCGATTGCAGTCTTTCCTTCTGCAACCTCAGTTGGAGTCAGGTCAACCCATTCCTCCATGCCTTCCTCGACATCGGGTTCAAACCCAATGGCATCGGTGGTCAGGGTCAATGCCTTCTTCATATCTTCTGAGTAGACATAAACCACCATGCAGAACCCACCAGTCTGTTCGACTTGGCATTTGATGCCAGCATCTTCGAGAGCAAGAGCAAGTTCATTGCTTCCATCACTTTCAGCAACAGAAGAGCATCGGCAGACATAACAACCGCCGTGTTCCATCCGTAGGAAGTTCCCATTCATATCGTGAACTTCATAATCAACCATGTGTGGATGTGCCACGAAATCTTTGCAAGGTGCAACAGATTCGTGGAATCTTTTTTCCTGTAGCTCGATTTGCATCTCTAACCTCACGCCCCCTTCTTCGATCCGTGGAGGAGTCGGTCTTCGTAAGCGGTGAGGAGTTGGTCAACTCCATCTTGTGCATCCCCGAACTCTGCAAGGAAGTCGCATTCCTCGCTGGAGTAGATAAATCGGATGTCGTAGCAGAGGGAATCGCCGTCATGGGTGGACTCCCCGATTTCCTTCTCTCCTCTGTAGATGTGGAGAGTGTGTCCAATCATTCCTCGAGAGTTCTCGAAGAGTCGGACTTTCTTTACTTCGTACATTCTGACCCTTTCTCTAGTGGTTTGTCTCATCAGTTCGAGGGGAACCACCCCATCGAAGACCCCCGAAGGGGTTTCGACTAACTAGCCATGTCCTCCAATGCTTGGCGGTTGGTGTAGGTCTTCACTTCGTAGAGAACTTTCACGGGATCTTCTTCGGTTGCTTCCGCTATCTGTTCGACAAGATAGAGAAATGATTCAGTTTCCCCGAACTTCTCGAAGATTTGAGAAGCCAATCGGTGAACCAACTTCCACGAAGCGGATTCGTTTTCTTCTTCGAAGTAGTGAAAAACATTTGAATCATCAAATGAAAAGCATTCGCAATCTTCGGAATGCTTTGCACATCCTTCCCCTTCATCGAAAAATTCGGAATATCTTTCCTCTGCTTCTTCGATTGTTTCGGCTTGAATGTCTAACGATTGGCAGACAATAAAAGCGGTGAAAGTTTTCATTACTAGGCACTCACTTTCTGAAGTGGTGCCACGCTTCGGCGAACATAGTTCTGATGCTTCGAAGTTGTGACAGAGAACTTTTGAGAAACGACATACCAACCCTCTGAAGAATGCCAAGCGATTGGGGTTCTGTAAGACATGACCACATAGTCAATCGAATCCCGAACTGCTTCATACTTTTCAATTTCTTCAGGGTTGAGCATTCCGTAGGTGTTGCTTCTTCCTGAGTGACCCATCAAAGCGGAAGCGTAAAAATCTTCTCTGTTTGCGATTGCTTCGATGGCTTCTCTTTGGTTCATGCTTTTCATGTTTCTGATTCCTTTTCTCTAGGTCTCGAGGATGCCCTCGAGGGTTCCATTCTCCCATTTTCGGGGTCAGATTGGAAGCATTTCGGGAAGGGTTTTCCTGTAGCTCGAAGTCCAGCTCGAGGGGTTCCAAGCGTGGAACTGCTTCCCCTTGGGGTCTGCCAAGCGTGGAGGGTTCTCGATCCTTGGCGTGGATGCTTTGCGATCCGTGGCGATGGTCTGCCCAATGGGTCAAAGGTTGAAGGTCTGCCCTGCCAGTTCTGCCCCCTGCCCCTGACCCCTGCCCCCCTGCCAAGTACTGGAGACCCTAGGCGGTTGGTTAGTTGGGGAACTTTGAAAGGTGCCTAGTTCCTGAGGGTCTGCCATGCCCTGCAAGTCTCCACAAAATGCCCCCAAACTGGTCGCCGATAATATGCATTATGTAAACTAGCTGGTTCGACACGCCCCGGCAAAATGACCCGAGTGCTTTATATGCCACCACCCTGTGTATATATGTACCCACTCTAAAATTTTTGATAGGATCTGAGACAGTAAAACCGCAGGTCAGAGCCATATTTGACTACATTGGATCGACTGTGAGGTAAATCACACCCCTTAGGGTGGGATAAACACCCCTTATCCCGGCTTATACATAGTAGGAGGATAATTACCGACCAAGGTAATTAGACGACCTACACGCCCCTAGGGGGGCGTAGGGAGCTTCTAGCGACCGAAGACCCCCTAACACACTCATAGTTGAGTGTGGACAGGTCTGTCGTTTTCTGTATCCACAGGTTTATCCACAGACCGTGGATCCAATGAAAAGACACCGAGGAATCCAATGAATAAACGGCAAGAAGAAGCCGCCAAGACTAAAGCGAAGGTGCTTGGCTACATCACCCAAGGCTATACAGTCGAAGAAGCCATGAGGGCTGTCGGCAAATCGGTCAAACTCTGGGAGTACTACCGATCCACCGATAAAGAGTTCAAAGAGAACGCCGATAAGATTCGTGCCGCCAGAGTAACTAAGGGCCGTACCCAATCTGAGGAATCTCTTACCAAAGGTTTTCGTGATTTCCGCAAGGAGTACCTAGACTCCGAAACTTTCGACCACCAGATGAACATCATCGATCTACTGGAAGGTCGTGACCCAGCGTGGATCCACAGCTCCATGCAGTATGAAAAGGGTCGCCCCCAATATGTCTTGGTCAATGTTCCGCCTGAACACGCCAAGTCGATGACTACCTCGATTGACTACCCGGTCTACCGGATCTGTATGGATCCCAATGTCCGAATTATGATTGTCTCGAAGAGTCAACAGAAGGCAACAGAATTTAT
>Ga0209358_10004025_pt1 | contig 10662 bp, 9 predicted proteins | sample LauGreFa1BDMLBSN_2_FD_187574 | JGI IMG/M metagenome (GOLD analysis project Ga0209358, IMG submission 187574) | Freshwater lake microbial communities from Lake Michigan, USA - Fa13.BD.MLB.SN (SPAdes) (version 2) | ecosystem: Environmental > Aquatic > Freshwater > Lake | place: Lake Michigan, USA...
CGGGATTTCGGTTTCCATGAATCTCTCCTTTTAATGAGGTTGCACTGGCATGTCACTCGACATATCGGCTGAACAAAGCCAGCCAAAGAAGTACATCGCAAGCTATGTGCCAGCACCGAGGTCTGCTGATGCTGCGAGCTTCCCCGATGGCGGTCCTTGTTGGCGGAAGAATTTACGTGTAAGCGATGGATAAACCGGCATGGATCGTCAAGGCCGATATCAAGGTATGGACGGGAAATTGGGCCTCCAGACCGCATCCCCCAGGGCGATGCTGCTTACCTGAACGTCTCTCTCGCATGCCCGTCAGCCAGACGCCCCGTTATCTATGAGCGTCATGCTAAGATTGCCGCCACCAAGGCTGCGTGAACGCGCGCTTCTGTTTTCATGTTGAAATCAATAACTATAAGGAGATGATTTTGAAACTCAGGAATCCTACCCGCGTACTAGTCGCTGCATCTGCACTGGCTTCGGTGTTTGCACTGACTTCATGCCAGAAGGCTGATAACGCTAGTGGCAGTAAGGACGGCGATACCGTCAAGATTGGTTTCATTACTGATATGTCTGGTGTCTATGCTGATGTCGATGGGCCGGCAGGCGCCGAAGCCATCAAGATGGCAATTGCGGATTTCGGTGACAAGGTCAATGGCAAGAAAATTGAATTCGTTTCGGCAGACCATCAAAACAAGGCAGACATCGCCGCCAGCAAGGCACGTGAGTGGTTCGACCAGCAAGGTGTGGATATGCTGATCGGCGGTACTAATTCCGCAACCAGTCTGGCCATGGCCAAGGTGGCTGCAGAAAAGAAAAAGCCTTTCATCGCCATCGGAGCCGGCACATCACGCCTGACAAATGAAGAGTGCACGCCCTACACCATCCATTATGCGTATGACACAGCGGCTGTGGCTCGTGGTACTTCCGGCGCACTGGTTCAGCAAGGTCAGAAAGATTGGTTCTTCCTGACAGCAGATTATGTGTTCGGCATGTCGCTGGAAAAAGATGCATCGGACGTCGTGACTAAAAGCGGCGGTCGTGTGATAGGTGCAGTACGCCATCCGCTGGCAGCATCGGACTTCTCGTCTTTCTTGCTGCAGGCAGAAAAATCCAAAGCACAGGTGCTGGGGCTGGCTAACGCGGGCGGTGATACCGTCAACTCGATCAAAGCAGCAGCTGAATTTGGCATCAATAAAAAGATGAAGCTTGCGGGTTTGCTGATGTTCGTCAATGACGTACATGCGCTGGGACTGGATCTCACGCAGGGTATGTATCTGACTGACGGGTGGTACTGGGATACCAATGAGGAATCACGTGCCTGGTCCAAGAAGTTCATGGACAAGAATAAAAAGGCGCCCTCGATGCTGCACGCAGCCGATTACTCGGCCACCATGTTTTACTTGAACGCTGTCAAGGCACTCGGCAACGAGGATGGTGACAAGGTGATGGAGAAATTGAAATCAACACCTATCAATGATTTCTTTACCAAGAACGGCGTCGTGCGTCCTGATGGCCGCATGGTCCATGACATGACGCTCATGCAGGTGAAGTCTCCCGCTGAATCCAAGTATGAGTGGGACTATTACAAGCCGATTCAAGTCATTCCGGGTGAAAAGGCATTCATGACAAAAGAAGAGACCAAGTGCGAGCTCTGGAAATAGTCGCTTGCTGACTTATTCAATGGCGCGGATCTCTGCGCCATTTTTTTTTGATGCTGGTTGATACATATTTGTCTGGATCTGATGATGAAGAAGATATTTTTTTTGTTGCTGATGCCGGTTCTGGCAGTGGGTGGAGACTTGCCCGGGGGTTTTGATGGCTTGGGCTGGACGGAGCCGGTTGCAGCCATGCCTGGTGCCAAGAAACTGGCAGAGACGCCCCTGTACAAGTGCTATCGCAGTGGTGAAGGGGTAGCACAAGTAGGCGACACCATGGTCACCAATCTGCGCCTGTGCTTTGCGGATGATCGTTTCTATTTTGTGCAAATGGAGTTCGGTGGCGATAAAGATTTCGCTGCGCTGCTCGCTTATGCAAAAAAGCAGTGGGGCGAACCGAAGCCTGTCCAGCGCTCATCTGAAGCTTATGCCTGGGGGGGTGGTAGCGAAAAAATTTATGTAGAGCTTGAATTCAGTAATCTCGACGATCGAGGAACCCTTGCCTATGTCTACCTGCCCATCTTCCGCGAAACGCAGGAAGCCAGTCGGCGGGAGCGAAAATCTTCCCGATAGGAAACATCTATCCGCCACCAGGTCAGTGTAATACCTGCTTGCGCAGCCAAGAAAAGTTTCCTTGAGGGAATTTTGATTTTTCTCAAAGGTCTTGCATAATCGAAACATTAGGGACGGTGATTCATATCGCCGATTAACGCACTATTTGCCCCACCTTCGGTTTCTCCATGCAAGATCCAATCACCTACTCTAGGCTCGAGATCCGGCACGCGAACCGGCGTATTGCGCTGGTGTGGGGTTGCGCCTGCGCGCTCTTGGTCGCGGCAGTGTGGGGCGCCGTATGGCTGAAAATCGAGATGGATCGTGCGCAGCTGATTCGACAGGCGAAAAGTGAGACTGCGGCTCGGGCCGAAAGTTATGCCGAGCAGGTTTTGCGCAGTGTTGCGCAAATCGATCAGTTATCCATGTCCATCAAATATCAGTGGGAGTACAAGCCGGGTGCACTGGATTTGGAAGATCAGTTTCGTCGAGGGGTCTACCAGGATGACATCTATCCGGTCGCCATTGATGCTGAAGGTTATGCTGTCAGCAGTACGCGCAATCTGGCGCGTGGTACTTACATGGGTGATCTCCCTTTTTTCACGATAAATCGCGATCAACCGAAATCCCAGCTACATATCATGCCGCCTGCACCGGGACGAGGCGGATTTCAGGGTAAACAAATCGTTCGTTTCAGTCGACGCTTTGACAAGCCCGATGGAAGCTTCGATGGTGCCGTACTCATTGCTGTGGAGCCGGATTATTTGGCCAGCTTTCATAACGCTGCGTCGCTCATGCCCGGCGACTTTATTTCGGTACGCTTTGTGCAGGGCCCTCTGCTGGTCTCGAAAGGCGGTGCTAGTTCAACGTACGCTTTTTATGATCATGTACCCGTGTTCTCGGAAGATCATGGTGTTCGCGATGAGTCAGGGCTTGCTTTTGTTGATCGCGAGGCCAGGTTAGTCGGTTGGCAAAAGATTGAAGGCTATCCGCTGATTAGTGTGGCTGCGATAAGCAAGGCTAATGTTCTCAGGCCCTACGCGTCAACACACTGGACTTATCTTGGCATTGCCGGACTGGTCTGCTTGTTACTGGCGAGTTTTGCTACTGCGGGTGCTGTGAACCAGATTCGGAATACGGCTCGCCGGCGTCATGAAGCACGAGTGCAGTCGACTTTTCGTCTGGCAGTGGACGGTGCTCGTGAAGCCTTTTATATGATCAGTCCCAGGTATGGGGACGGTGGTGAGATAGAAAATTTGTATATCGAAGACTGTAACGAGCGGGCTGCAGAGTTGTCAGGTTATGAGCGCAATCAGTTGATCGGTATATGCTGCATGGAGCTCTATGAGGGTAAAGAGTCGAGCACTGTGCGCAGTTTCTTTCGACGTGTGCAGGCAGAGCAGTTCATCGAGGATGAGTTTTACGTTCCTAAAAACAGGCGGCATATGGCGGGATGGTTTCATCGGCGTGCCGTCCTATCGGGTACTGACATTGCGATGACGATACGCGACATATCCGAAGCTCGACAACAGGGCTTGGAGCTGGCGAGAATGGCCAAAACAGATACGCTCACTGGCTTGCCCAATCGTCATTGGCTTAATGACACCCTGCCTGGCATGCTGCAAAAGGCGCATGAGTCTGGACAGCGACTTGCATTGATCGCGATTGATCTGGATGATTTTAAAAACATTAATGATGCTTTGGGTCACCGGACCGGCGATTTACTGTTGGCTTCAGTCGCCAGAGCCATGCGCGATGCTATGCCGGAAAAGTATCATCTCGCGCGCATCGGTGGCGATGAGTTTGTCGCCGTTCTTGAGAATCTGATCGACGGCGATGGCAGTATCGAAGCGCAGGCATTGATGACTGCCATTGCTCACTCAGCCTCTGGAACTGCTTGGGAAAAATTTACCTTGAAGGCATCGATAGGCATCAGTGTTCACCCTGGTGATGGAAGCGACGTGCAAGTCCTGATGCAGGCGGCCGATATCGCAATGTATGAAGCCAAGTTACAGGGAAAGTCGCAGTACCGGCATTACGATGAAAAGTATGCCAAAAAAATCAGAGATCGGGCTCTGCTTGAGCGCGAGCTGCAGCTGGCGATTCAGAATGATGAGTTCGTAATGTTCTACCAGCCGCGTGCCGATGCGCGCACCGGTCAGTTTTCCAGTATGGAGGCATTGATACGTTGGCAGCATCCGGCGCGCGGGCTGCTCTCACCAGTTGAATTCATCGCGGTTGCAGAGCAGACTAGGCTGGTGATTCCCTTGGGTGAGTTAGTCATTCGCAAGGTATGTGCGCAGATGGCTGTCTGGATGTCTGAGGGCGTCAACATGAAGCGCGTTTCGCTCAATGTCTCTGCGCTTCAGCTGCGCGACGATAGTTTGCGACTCGTACTCAGCACCTGCTTGCAACAGTATGGGCTGCACTCATCACTGATCGCTATCGAGCTAACAGAATCCAGCATGCTGGATGAAGGTGGAATAGCCGTGAAAGAACTGCACAAGCTTCGTGAGCTGGGCATTCAACTGCAGATTGATGACTTTGGCACAGGCTATTCCTCATTGTCCCAAGTGCAGAGTTTGAACATCGACGTCATCAAGATTGACCAGTCCTTTGTCCGCAAACTGGGCAAGGATTATCAGAGCGAGGTCTTGTGTGAAACCATCGTGTCGATTGGACGCAGCCTTGACATAACTATCGTGGCCGAGGGTGTGGAGACGACAGCACAGTTGCGCAAGTTGCAGGCCATGGGCTGTGATGAGGTCCAGGGATATCTGCTCTCCAAGCCGGTACCGCCTGCGGCGATTCCTGAACTTATCCTGCTGCCTTTTTTTGAGGAGGCAGGCAAAACCTGAGTGCGCTCAGGCATCGCGGTCGTTCACTAGAAAAGCTGCCTCAGCTTGTCCCCATTGGGGTGATGCACCACGCCCTTCTCGGTAATGAGTGCCGTCACTAGCTCGGCAGGTGTTACATCAAATGAAGGATTCCTGACAGTCACGCCAGCCGCCGCCCACTGACAATCGCGGTAACCAGTAACTTCCAGAGGTGCGCGCTCCTCGATCGGGATATCCTCGCCGCGCGCGATTTTCATGTCGATGGTCGACAGTGGGCAGGCGACATAAAACGGAATGCCGTGTCGGTGTGCCAGTACTGCCACCATGTAGGTACCAATCTTGTTGGCGACATCGCCATTGGCTGCAACGCGATCAGTCCCGACGATGACTGCGTCGACCTCGCCTTGAGCCATCATGTGCCCCGCCATGTTGTCGGTGATAAGTGTGACGGGAATTTTTTCCTGCACCATTTCCCAAGCTGTCAGTCGTGCACCCTGCAGAAAGGGACGTGTTTCATCTGCGATCACGGAAATGCGTTTGCCCGAAGCGACAGCGGAGCGAATGACACCCAGTGCGGTACCGTGTCCGGCAGTAGCGAGCGCACCCGCGTTGCAATGGGTAAGCACACGCGCACCATCAGGCAAGAGTGCTGCGCCAGCCGCACCCATGGCGAGATTGATATCCACATCCTCACTATGTACAGCTTTCGCTTCTCTGAGCAATGCATTGGACAAAGATGCAGTATCGGCGCCGCCATGCTGCTGCCAGCACATTCGCATGCGATTCAGTGCCCAGAACAGATTGACAGCGGTTGGACGGCTCGCAGCCAACACATCAAAGCCCTGCTGGAGATGCTGATCAAATTCTGCGCGCGACAAGTCACGAAGGCGCATTGCCTCCAGTGCTACGCCATAGGCCGCTGCTACGCCGATGGCCGGTGCACCACGTACGACCATGGTACGAATGCCTTCCGCTACCCCCCGCGCATTGTCATAGGCCAGATACTCAAAAACTGCAGGTAGTCGGGTCTGGTCGATCATCTCCAGCCACTCTTTGCCTGCCTCACTCATCCAGCGCAGGGTGACCACGGCCTGTGTCATGCTAGTCCCCTTCGAATTCACACAGTGCAAAAACGGAAAGTCCGAGTTTTTCAAGTCGCTGTCGGCCACCGATATCGGGCAGGTCGACTAGAAATGCACACTCGAGGACTTTAGCGCCCATGTTCTGCACCAGTGTCACGGCCGCTTCGGCCGTCCCACCCGTTGCAAGCAGATCATCAACGATCAGTATACGTTCGCCAGAGGCAATCGCGTCGTCATGAATTTCAATGCGATCGGTACCATATTCCAATGCATAGTCATGGCCGGTCGTTTTACCCGGTAGCTTGCCAGGTTTGCGCACAGGAACAAAGCCAATACCCAGTGCATAGGCGAGTGGCGCTGCAAACATGAAACCACGTGATTCAATACCCACGATTTTGTCGATGGGCTGTTCACGATAGCGATCGATCAGGCTGTCGATGCAGGCTTTGAAGCCGGCAGGATCTTTCAGCAAGGTCGTTATGTCACGAAACTGAATACCCGGTTTGGGATAGTCGGGAATGGTGCGTATGAATTGGGTGAAGTCCATGATTTATTCAGATGAAGTGGCATGTTTGCCATAGGATTTAAAACGATCAATCACTTGTCGCATTTCTTGTGCAGATAGCAGCACGGGCTCGCCGTTCTGGCGTGCGATCAGATATTGCTGGCACAGTGATTCCACTTCGGTGGCCACGGCCATGGCTTCATCCAGATCTCTGCCCAGTGCAATCAGACCATGATTAGCCAGTAGACAGGCCTTGCGATCAATGAGGGCTTCCACTGCATACGCTGACAAGGTATCTGTGCCAAATAGCGTGTAGGGTGCGCAGCGTACCGAGTCGCCGCCAGCGATGGCGATCATGTAGTGAAAGGGTGGCAGGTCTTCACGCAGGCAGGCCAGCGCGGTTGCATAGGGCGAATGAGTATGGACGACCGCGTGTATGTCGGGACGCTGATGCAGTATGTCGCGATGAAAATGCCATTCGCTGGATGGCTTGCCATGGCCGATCACAGTGCCATCAAAGCGCATCGCGACAATACCAGTTTCGGTCATCGTATCAACCGGAACACCGGAGGGCGTTACCAGAAAGTGATCCTCTTCTCGGCAGCTGATATTGCCCGTCGTGCCGCGGTTAAGTCCGCTGACTTCAAGTCGTCTGCATGCCGACAGGATTTGTCTGCGCAATCCGGCACTGTTATTCATTGCAGTGTTACTCACGATGTCAACATTCGACCCGCTACTGCGGAGAGTTTTTCCAGCATTGCAGGATCGCGTGCTTCAGGCGCAGTAATCAGTGCATGTTGAAGCGCACTGCGACAACTGCATGTGGCGGCATGAGCGTCAGTCTTTAGATGAGGCACGACTTTTTTTACCAGTGCGCGCCCTTTGTTGGCATTCGCAATCAGTACACCCACAATCTGCTCGACGGTTACATGATCATGATCCGGATGCCAGCAATCATAATCCGTCACCATCGAGACGCTGGCATAGCAAAGCTCGGCTTCACGTGCAAGCTTGGCTTCTGGCATATTGGTCATTCCGATCACATCGCAACCCCACTGTCGATACAGATTCGATTCCGCCAGACTTGAGAATTGCGGACCCTCCATCGCCAGATAAGTACCGCCACGAATAGCCTCGATACCTGCTTCTGACGCACTTTGCTGCAACCAGTCACCCAGACGTGAGCACACCGGATGCGCGACCGACACGTGGGCGACCATACCTTTGCCAAAAAACGATTTTTCGCGTGCAAAGGTACGATCAATGAATTGATCAACGATCACAAAGGTGCCAGGTGCCAGGGATTCTTTCAGCGAGCCCACGGCCGACAGAGAGAGCACATCCGTCACACCCAGACGCTTGAGTGCATCGATATTGGCGCGGTAGTTCACTTCGGACGGTGGAATCTTGTGCCCACGACCGTGACGCGGCAAAAAGGCCATCGGCTGGCCGAGCAGCTCACCGATCAGTATCTCGTCGGAGGGTTCGCCAAATGGTGAGCTCACGCTCACCCACTGACGATTTTCAAGGCCATCGATGTCATAAATGCCACTACCACCGATGACGCCTATCACGTTTTGTCGCGCGTTACTGTGCATGGACTGTGCTCTGCTATTTTAGTAAAGGAATTAATGTACCAAAGAAAGCCACGCACCTTCTGAAAGCGGCCACGTCTGCGAAGGGGTGCTGCTTACCAAGGACTTGCTGAACCGGAAGCGCGCACGCTCGCTGCCAGTGCGCTTCTCCTGCTACACTCCGCGCACTCCTCGCCCGGCATTGAACACCCATGAACAGCATGACCCCTGCAGCCGATGCGCAATCCGAGATTCACTGGACAGAGAATGATAAGGCGCATCATGCCGACTGGCGCTCCGAGAGTGGTATCTCGCCTCCACGACGCGTGGTGATTGCCGACGATACGATGACAGCCGATACTGCCTATCGCCTCGTGTGTGAAGGGACAGGTTTGTTATGGCGGGGTGATTTTCAGAATGCGCGTCAGCTGCTGCAGGCATTGGCCAGACGCGTTGACCGACCCTCTCGCAAATCAGCCAAGGCCGCCAAAGCGGCTGACAAGACGAAGTCAGACGCTGCGCCCGAGATCACGATGCCTGATGCATTTCATCGGCATCGACTATCGCAGTCGCAACGAGCACGCGCGCTGGGTATGGTGCTCATACCCTTCGAGCAGGACCACAGCGTACCCCTGCGGCGCGCACCCGATGTGAAACAAGCCTGCACCGAAGCGTACGGCGATGCTAGGCGGCCCTACGTGACTTCCTTGCGTGAACTGCTCGGCATCGTCGGTGCGCATGAGTGGCGCAAAAAAGGGGTGCTCATCAATGTATTAGAGGGAATGGAGGCATTTCGCATTCATCCGCACTACGGCGTGTTTGCACCAGTGCGCACGGACTATGTGCCGCTGCTTGCTCAGGCACCGCTACCCCAGGCGCTGACTGCAGAATCTCTTGCCTTCGACATAGGCACCGGCACGGGCGTACTTGCCGTGATACTTGCCAGACGCGGTATCGTCCGGGTCGTCGCTACGGAAAACAATCCTCGCGCTGTGCTCTGCGCCAAAGAAAATCTGCAAAGGCTCAGTCTGCAAAAACAAGTTGAGGTAGTCGCTACAGACTTTTTTCCGCAAGAGCGTGCTGCGTTGGTCGTCTGCAATCCCCCTTGGGTACCGGCGCGACCCAGCTCAGCGCTTGAGCATGCGATCTTCGATCCCGACAGCCGAATGTTGCGCGGATTTCTGGAAGGTTTGTCCTCCCACCTGCTGCCCGGCGGAGAAGGCTGGCTGATCTTGTCCGATTTCGCCGAGCATTTGCAATTGCGCAGCCGCCAGCAATTGCTTGACATGATAAAAAGCGCTGGTTTGCGTGTCTTGGGAAAGATCGACGCGAAACCTACGCACCCCAAAGTGGCCGATGCCAGTGACGCGCTGCATCTCGCTCGGGCAGTGGAGGTGACATCATTGTGGCGGTTGGAAGCGGCTCGGAAATAAAAAAGCCCAACACAAGGTCGGGCTCTAAGTGCTTGATTTTATTGGGGTGGCCGATGGGACTCGAACCCACGACGACAGGAATCACAATCCTGGACTCTACCAACTGAGCTACGGCCACCACTGAGACTGCGTTGTTCAGGCCAGTGCCCAAACAAGCTCTCAATTATACAAAATTCCAGCCCCCAACGGCACCCACCGGCACATAAACAGCGTGATGTTTGTATTCGGGTCCTCTCAACTTGTCTCGTCGGGTCGATGGCGAGGCGGCAGTACCACAGTCAGTGCAGACCTACGACAAGTCGCTGTCAACGACACCAGTGGCCTAGCGAGACCGGTTCTCAGCCCATATGACTGGCCACCTCGTCAACCGGTGGGTTGAGATCGAGCAGCACGCGAAATGCCGTGCCCAATGCTGTCCGGCTGCCGGTGGTGTAAGCATGTAGCTCGCCCTGCACCGGCGCATCGGGGCGTAAAAGGCTGTGTTGGGCAAGCAGGCGTTCAAGCTGTCGTGCGACCGGCTCACCGGTATCGACCATGTGTGCCGAAGCACCGGCTGCTGCTGCGACGCTGGCAATCAGTGGCTCGACAAACGGGTAGTGGGTGCAGCCTAGCACCAGGGTGTCGGCCTGTTGAGCAAGCAATGGCGCCACGTACCGTTGTACCAGTGCGGCGGTATCACGTGACTGCAGTTCGCCTTTTTCGATTTGATCCGCCAGTCCATTGCAGGCCTGCGGGATGAAAGTCACGCCAGTGGCTGTGGAAATCTGCTGCTGGAGTTTCTGAAATTTTTCGCTGGCGAGCGTACCTGCAGTGGCCAGCACGCCAACGACGCCGGAGCGCGTCAGCGCTGCAGCTGGCTTGAGCCCGGGTTCCACACCCACGACCTGAAGATCCGGATAACGTTCACGCAAAGCAGCAATCGCTGCTGCCGTTGCGGTGTTGCAGGCGACAACCATGGCTTTGATGTTGAATCTGAGTAGAAATGCGGCGATACCCAACGCGCGCTCAACAATCACTGACTCCGGCTTTTCAC
>Ga0209358_10004027_pt1 | contig 10661 bp, 18 predicted proteins | sample LauGreFa1BDMLBSN_2_FD_187574 | JGI IMG/M metagenome (GOLD analysis project Ga0209358, IMG submission 187574) | Freshwater lake microbial communities from Lake Michigan, USA - Fa13.BD.MLB.SN (SPAdes) (version 2) | ecosystem: Environmental > Aquatic > Freshwater > Lake | place: Lake Michigan, USA...
AAGACTACTGCACTTGTATCCAAGTTTAACCTACTTTCGATTCATTGTCTATAATTACTTGATCTATAATTTCCGTTACTTTATATAGTACTTCTTCTCGTAGTCGTTTAATATCTTGTTGATAGCTTGCGTCTCGTTCAAATAATAGACTAAGCTGCTCATGCGTTATTAATTGCTGTAGCCCAAAATATATGTGATCATAGGCCATTGTTGACTCAGGCATTACCTCAACTTGTGCAGTACGACCGTAGTTATCAGTAGCTAATTTTACAACTTCTTCTACTGTAAAACTCTGATTATCGTGATAGGTAATAGTTACTTTCATGTTGAGCCTAAATTGAAAAGGCCGGGAGCATTTTACCTCTCCCGGCCTGGGTTACACTACTGTTTAAGCAGCTTTGGCTTCTGCCTTAGCACGCTTAGCAGCACCGTCATAGTCTGCAACTTTAATACCACGACGGGTTAAAAGAGTTTTGAGACCACGCTCTGTTTTATCAATAGCACTGGCAATTTCTGCTACAGTCATACTATGAATCTTAGCTCCAAGCTGGGTAACAGGATCCACGCTTTCTTTAGCATAGCTCTGCTTTTGAGCAGGAATCTTAGCGATTTGACCTTTGCGAGTAAGGCTAAGAGCCTTGCCACGGACGCTAGATACTGATTTATTAAGTGCTGCGGCAATATCTTCGATAAATGCACCTTTTTCTGCCATAGCAATAAACTTAGCTTCTTCAGTGTCAGTATATGTACGAGCGATTTCCACTTTTTCTGCTGGCTTTACGCTAGCTGTAAGTTCAAGTGCTAAAAGCTTACCTTGGATTTGTTTGGCGGTAAATTTACCGTCCATAAATTCTTCTGCAATTTGCTTATATGTAAGATTACCAGAGTTGCTTACAACGAATTCTGCAAGTTCTGCACTTTCATCTTCAGTAAAGGCACTGGTTTTTTCTTTGGCCATACTTGCAACTTCTACCTCAAGTTGACGCAATTTACTAGCCACACTACGAGCAGTAAATTCTGTACCAAGCGATTCAGCGGCGGCCAAAACGGTTTCGGCACTTACTGGGCGTTGTTTGCCAATAAGCTGCATAAGTTGTGTTACTGTATCTTCAGACCATTTTTTAGCTTTTTCAGTCATTAGTTTGTTCTCTTAAAAAGATTTGTAAATTTGTGATAATTTGTACGCCGAGTTGTTCGGCCTTTTTACGCTTTGTACTACTTTTATCTTCTTCATCAACTAAATAGCTAGTAGACTTAGTTACTGATTCGGTTACAATAAAACCATAATCTGTTAAAATTTTATACGCCTCAGCTTTTGTCTTAAAAGAAGATAATTTACCTGTAATACATATACTCTGTTTATTAGAGTTATCTACTACGGATATTTGGTTTTCAAATGAGAATGGCAAAAAGTTTCTCATTTCACTAAACTCTGTTTCTAACCAACTTAGTAAGTTGTTAGTTACTTTTTCACCTAAACCTGCTTGTTTACATGTTTCTAAGTTAATTTCATCAATATGTTTTACTACATTACAGATTTTGGTACTTGCAGTATTGCCTACTAAGGGAATACTAAAACTAGCCAATATCTGACTTAGTGGGGCAGTGCGGCTACGATCAATCTCACTAATGAGTTTTTCTGCAACTTTTTGGCTACCTAATTGTTGGGCTACTTCGTCCTGTTCTAAATAATATATTTCAGTAATATCGGCTAGCCCTAGCTTTTCAATAGTTTTAACCCCCATACCCTTAATGTTCATTGTTTTGCAAAAATGTTCTACACGCTTGCTTAGTTGAGCATCACAAGCCTGATTGCGACAAAACAACTGGTCGTTAACCAATTCTAGTTTATAGTTGCAACATGGGCAATGTGTGGGTATTTCGATTTTCATATTCATTTTTTAACTTAAGATATTATTATACAGTATTGACTAGATTGTTACAAGCTAAAATTTTTACTGCCTGTGACATTAAAAATTTACGCATCAACTTTATGTAGTATACATGGAATAATCTCACCTGCTCTAGCTACTGCTACTGTGTCGCCTATTCTAAGGTCTAGTGCTTCGATAAACCCTGGATTATTAAGTGTTGCTCTACTTACTAAGGCATCACCAATTTTAACGGGCTCTAAAATAGCTACAGGAGTTACTTTACCACTCTTACCTACCTGCCACTCTACTGCTAGTAGTTTAGTCTCTACATGCTGTGCACGCTCTTTACGAGCATATGCACCGCGTGGATGTTTACTAGTGTAACCCAACTGTTCAAACTGATGATTATTATTCAGTCTAACAACAATACCATCACTAGGATAAATCTTGGCTAAATCAGGCTCTAGTACAGTATTAAATCCTAGTTGTTTAAGCAGCCGCATATCACCAGACCAAGTTGGATCTAAGTTTGGTGTTATTTGATAGGCAAAGAACTCGATTGCTCTGGTTTTAAACTCCTGCAAATCTTTTAAATTTAAACTACCGGCCGCATAGTTACGGCTATTTTCTACATGTAGTGGGGCTACAATTTCGCCAGTAATTTGTACAGTTATATTATCAAGATTAATCTTAAGTGGCACTAGGTTACCATGCTCATACATCTTATCTGTGATAACTTGGCCCTCAATACCATCACCACGAGTAAGCGCTTGTACTAGTACGCCGTTCATATATAACAGGCTAATAGCTGCACCATCTAGTTTGATGCTGGTGGTAACGTCTAGGCCTGCTAGCGGATCTTGTTTGCCTTCATCTTCATAGAATTTTTGTAGGCTATACATGCGGTGTACGTGCTTGTCTTTTTTGCCGTGAGCAATAGCACCAACTTTATTATAGCCGCAACCCTCTGCTAGTGTGTCGAACACGTAATCTGGAATAGTGGGCCTACCGGCATAGTAGGCCTCACTTGCTTGATCTAATAGTTTATGTAATTTATTCATAAATAATATTATAGCAGTTTAGGGTCTATAGTTCAAGTTATTTTTTAATGATCTGATCGTGAAAGAACTTAATTACTTCTTCGCCTTCAGCCTTAGCACAAATGTCTAATAATCCGTAGAGCAGGCTATGTATATTCTCTATACTAGCAGGTATACTAATACCTTCTCTAGATGCTTGCCAGTCGCCTTCATAGGTAAGAAAGTACTTACGTAGCTGTATGTAGGTAACTTCTCTAAAGTCATTAACCACCAGTCTAACCTGAAAACCTTTTTCTAAGTTTTCTTCAATCAGCCTCTCGTACAATATATTACTGTCCATTATAAAAACATATACTCTTTGATATTTTTAATTTTAGCTAAGTTGTTATCTAACATTTTAGCTAGAATTGTACTGTCTACCAATTGTGGATGTACCCACCAATCTTCAAAAGTACAACTGCCTTCTGGCGAAACATCATTTACTACTAATAAGTAGCCTTGTTGTTGCAAAAACTCTCTGGATTTATTTCTATAGGTTCTAGAAATGTCTATATAGTGATCGTGCTCATATGTAATAACCCTAAACTTAAAATTATGAAAAGGTATCTTGGTCATAATTTCATAGGTTACATTAGAAGGCTCACAATCTAATTGTAAATAATCTACAATATTGTTCTGCGCTATGGTTTCCAACAGCTCACTATAATTAATATCTAAAGCATTTTTACATAGTACTTTATTAGTTCTAGAACTATGTTTATCTGCTAATTCTTGATTATATTCGACGCCTACGCCAGTCCAATTAAATTGCGATTCTAGTAGAAAACTATTATTTAGATGTATAGGATCGCCACTACCTATTTCTAGGTATCTTCCGTTTTGTTTACCATCTAACATACTCAACACAAAAATATCTTGTAGTACCTGCGAGTAGTTATGCTCTACTTTAGCATAGTTGTTAAATTCATAACGTAATTTATGCTTACTTTTATGATAAGGCACGTGTGCTATTTCAAGTGGCCCACTGCCAAGACTACTAGCATTTTTTACTACTAGTGCTTTATGTACTTCGTCTAGTTCGTCGCCGTATTCATGTATTAGTTGTTGAAGTAACTTTCTACTTTCTTGGCCTTTTCCTATGTGCCAAGCAGAAATAGCTTTTTGGAATAGTAGTGTATAGGTTCCCTGATATTTTAATTTCTTACTATAAGTATCAGAGATATTTGGTTTTTGCAAGCCAAGATGGGCAAAAGTATAGCAGTCGTACCAGTCGCTATAGAGTTCGTGCGCCCTACTTAGATAGTAGTAAGCCTCTGGCCTGTCTGGTAATAGGTGTAGCGCATGTTTATAAAGAGTTAGAACACTGTGTTTTCTATTTTTTGGTATTTCAAAACAAATACCACATCTTATTAAACAATAGTATTGTAGATTTTTATCCGTTGTAGTCTCGGCCGTTTTTAGGTAAAATGACAGTGCCGCAGCATATTGCCCACACCTAAAATATTCCTCTGCTAGATCAAATCTATTTTCTATACTAGGATTATAAACATAGCTGTGTAATAAATCTTTTAGCCTAGACATATTTTTTCCATAAATTTTTCTGGTATAGTTGCTAAATAGGACGTATTGTCCTGCAAGCCAAATGTAATTATAAATTTATCTTTATATTTAGTCATGCCAGCACAAAATTCAATTTTAGCATCTAAAAAGCTAAATTCAGGAGTATGCCTAACTAAATTCCAGTTTTTGTCCCAAACAATAAAGCAGTGTCTATACACAGCATTTTTTCTTCCTTGCTCAGACTTAAATAGATTTACAGTATGAACACAACAAAATCTATAATTATCATTTAGCGGTATTACTTGCGATCCACCACGAAAATCTCTAGGATACCAGAAACTTTCCCCGAGAAATGTTTGTTTTGTAGTATTAGTTTGTAGATCAGCAAGCACTACTTCAGTAGGATTACACCATTTTACGTACTGTAAAGTTTCATCAATTACGGGCATCCAGTTCTTTTCACAATAACTATTATTGCCTGGAGGTTGCAGTCTATTTCTAGCAACTTCTCTGACTATACCATTTTCTATGGTTAGTTCCGACAGTTCTATTCTGCCTTCCCCATTTGTTGTGGTATCTCGTCTTACTCCACTAAGATATATTTTATTATTCCACTTAACTATTCTGCAATCTTCTAAACCAATAAAATTCCATATAGGTTTAGTATCTAGCAAAGTAGTGTCTACTTTTGTTATATACTTATAGTCAAAAGTAGTGGGATCTAATTCACCAAAATAATTGGTAGTTGTAAGTGTTAAGTCATTTTCTGGGTGGCCATAGTGTAGCGGCCCCCAATAACTTTCAAAATATCCTGCTTCTGCATGATATAGCGTTACCTGACAATGACGAATATTTAAGTACAGTTTATCACTGGCTGCATCATAATACACACTAGGATTAAATATACCTGTACCGTTTGTGGTTTCATAGGGCAGTGTTAATGGATAAACACTGCCGCCACTTTCTAATACCTGTTTGATAAACATTGTCATTAGTGCCTGCCACAAATACTAACAATATCACTAGCCGTATAGCTTTTTTGCATGCCAAGGCTAATACACTCATGCTTATGATTTTGTGCTATTGTGATAGGCATTACAAGTGTAAACAATACAAATATACTTGCTAGAGTACCATAAACTAGCGTTTCTTTTAATCCTTCACTCACACCTGAACTCCTAGTTCTCTTAAACTTTGTAAGCTAGCCAGCTCATAGTTAGGCTGCCAACAATATTGTTTCTGTTTTTCATCCATTAACCACATATGGTAAATATACCCATGTTTAGGGTCAAATTTTTCATTGTATATTTTAGCCAATGAAGCATATCGTGTACTCCATACTACTTCGCCAACTTCAAACTTATCACGCATTGCACCGTCTGGTACAAGTTGTGGGTTAAAATAAGTTTGGCCAGGAATACGTAATGGTACACTGTATTCATCTAATACTTGTTTTATTATTGTTACACCGCGATATGTACTCTTAGTAATACTATCAATAGTAGCCCCACTAAGATATTCTTGGATAATAAAAATCTTTTCATCTTTAGTAACCGCTTTGCCGCGAAGTTTAGCGCGCTGTTCTGCAGTTCTACGCTGACGTTCCTTGAATTGTTCAAGGATAGTTGCAAGTCTAGTAGTATTATATGTCATGCCAAGCATTTGACATGCATCTTTTTTAGTAATCGGTTTTTTACCTTCTTCAGGTTCTAGCAATCTAATAACGCGACTAAGATTACTATCCGTCATCTTTTCTTCTTCAAGTTCAGTTCTGCGTTTTCTTGCCACCAGATTCTCCAGAAGTAAAAGGCGGCACTAGGCCGCCAAGATTATGCTGCTTTTAGTACGCTGGCAAAGTAAACTGCGGCTTTGCCGGTAAGTTTGCCAAGAATATCTTCGTCAATAGGACCGCCCTTGGCTTCAATGGCTGCTTTAAGAGCAGCAATGGAATCTTCTTTTGACACGCGCTTGCTACCTTCACCACTAGCCGTTTTAGCTGTTTTAGTCGAACCTGCGCTAGCATCTTTTTTGACATATACGCCAGCTTGTACAAGCACCATGCGCACGCCATTAGGAGACATTTCAATATCTTCTGCAATGTCTTTGATAATTTCGGTTGAGCTTTCAGGTGTTGGGCCTGCCTGCTCATACATTTCGATAACTTTAGCTTTGAGTTCGTCTGTCCAGCTTGATTGGGTTGCCATAATCTTTTCCTTAGTTAGTGTAAGTTTGGGTTTTGTTTAGGGTTAAGTGTTTTTAATAAGTCTTGGTCTAGTAATTTGTTATACATTGCTTCAATACTAGTTACAAGCATATAGAGCAACTCACTAGGAATCAAACTGTCAGGTAACTCTGCTAAGTCTTGCTGATTTTCTATACACAGTTGTTCTAGTTTTGCTCTGAATTGTATGCTATGTTTTACTGTTTCGTGAAGATGAATACTATCCCATACTCTAAATTTTTCAGACATATTCTACTTGAATATCAAGCATAGCTTCTGGCTTAAAACGCCGATAATTATGTTTGAGATCAAACTCCTGTAAGAGTTGCATCGTTTCTTCATGCTGACGACGACGTAGTGCGCCCATAGATTCTGCAAATCTGGCGAAATCATTATTGTCGAGATTTGTTACATCCCAACCTTCGACAAACTTTGTAGGATTTACAAGCTCAATAACAGCACGTTTACTAACCTCACCTGTAGATTTAGTATAAGTAAATTCAAGTAGTTTCATGGTCGGCCTTTCATCATCAACAGAAATAATATTATACAGTGTTAAACAAACAATTTCAAATAAAAAATTTTAATCTTGTTTAAAGATTTCCTCTTGTAGTGCTTGACGAAATAGCTGTGCTTTAGTTTCATTAAAAAGTGGCACAAACAGCATAGGAGCAATAACTACAGAAATAACAAGATATACTATGCTGCTCAATATAGGACTATCAGTAAATGTATTACTAATGCCGCTAGCCCTAGCTGCTCTAACAACTGGTAGGTAATAGAACAGCCATACACAGATAGCAGTTGAGACTGCAAATACTGCGTATGCCACTAGCCAATCCATACTGATCTGCCTTGATTGTCGTGTGCTCGTGCACCAATGCTAAAGTCTACTCGACTTATTTGGTTTACACGGCTAGGGCCACGACCACCACGGCTATAACTTAATAGTGCCTCTTGCTGAATTTTTTGATTGCTGTTGAACATATCACGATTAACGTGACCTGCAAATTCTTTGAATAGCATTGCTACTCTAATCTTACCTGGTGTCCACTGCGGATCTTTAGGAGTTTTACGACGATATTTAATGTTACCTAGTGCACGTTGAGCACTAGTATCCTCTGGATGTTTCTTTAGGTGACGATTAAGTTTTCGTTTACGATTAACTTCCCAGGTTTTATTACTTTGATACCTAGAGTAGTAATTTTGATCACTTTTACTACTGGTTTTGCCTTTTGCCATTTATGCCTCAATGCAATTAATTAATGATTCTTCTGTATCCCAAAGCCAATCTTGTAGCTCTACTGCTGTATCAATACCTTCTGGTACGTGATCATAGTCTAGGAATTGCAACATTGCGTCTAGTGGACTATTAGCCCAAACAATTTCTAGGTCAATGCCAGCATCCTGAGGATGCTGAAAAGCTACTACATATTTACGATCTTGTTTCATAATCCTTTCCTCTAACACAGAATAAATATTATATCAAATTGTCCACAACAAGTCAACAGAATATTTTTATAACAAAAAACCCAGCCTAAGCTGGGTTTTGGTGTTTGGTGGTGCCCCCTCCGTGAGTCGAACACGGCACCTACCGATTATGAGTCGGGTGCTCTAACCAAGCATGAGCTAAGGGGGCATGGTACTCGGTAACAGTTTCGAACTGCTGACCCTCACGGTGTAAACGTGACGCTCTACCACTGAGCTAACCGAGTGTAATTAATTTACTAGTACTCGACTAATTGCTGTTATAACACTAGCAATACGACCAATATCACGTAGTTGTTCTACAGTATAGCCCTCTTTTTTAAGAGTATCGTAGTGTGCTTTTACACAAAAATGACACTTACCTACAATTGAGGCAGCTAAGCTATAGGCCTCAAATTTAGCCTTAGTAGTGAAACCATGAGTGCTAATAGCGTTCATACGTAGCTGTGCTGGTAGCCCACTAAGCTGCTCGTCACCAACCATTTCTACATATGGATACCAAGTATTATTTTGTGCCATTAGACTAGCTGCAGTAATAGCAGCATAAGCTTCTTGACTATCAGTCATTTCAGTTTCTAGCCATGTCCACAATTTATGATTACCTGTGGCAAATGCAGCTGCTAGGGCAATATATTCAGCATCTTCACCCAATGAGCTACGCTTAATTACGTTATCTAAATTTAATTTTGCATCTTTAGCATAGTCTGGTATAGCTTGTTTGACTTTATCTACCCACTGTGTCACAGTGTTGCTCCGCCTACTGTACGGTTGCAAGCACACAATTCACCAGTTTGTAGTGCGTCTAGCACACGCAATGTTTCTTCTGGTGATCGACCTACGTTAAGGTTATTCACTGTAACATGCTGAATAACATTGTCTGGGTCGACAATAAAAGTTGCACGCAATGCTGCACCTGCTGGCACATAAAATACGCCAAGCTGTTCAATTAAGCTGAGATTTTTAAAACTAATACCAACATCGTCTTCGTACCAGTCAGCTGATCTGCGCTGTGTATCCGCAAATTGAATGTGCTTGATTTTACCTAGGTCTTCGTGATGACGCTGCCAAGCAAGTTTGCAAAATTCGTTATCAGTGCTGCCTGTTAATAACACAGCATCACGGTCTTGGAAGTCTTGAAATAGTTTGTCGTATGCTACAATTTCTGTGGGACATACAAACGTAAAATCTTTGGGGTAGTAAACTAAGACTTTCCACTTACCTGGAAAGCTAGTTTCAGTAATGTCAAAAAATTGATCACTACCTGGATTGATACCTGTTACTAGAAATGGTTTTAATTTATCGCCTACTGTTTTCATAATTACCTTGTGTTGTGTGGAGCGGCAAATCGGTCTCGAACCGACAACATCCTGCTTGGAAGGCAGGTGCTCTACCAATTGAGCTATTGCCGCGTGGAGCGGGTGATGGGATTCGAACCCACGACATCAACCTTGGCAAGGTTGCACTCTACCAGCTGAGTTACGCCCGCACTTTAATTAAATCTACTTTTATAAACTCGTGTTTGTCCAAGTACCAACGAAGAAACAGTTTAGGGTCATGTAGTCTTACATATTTTAAACTATTAGTCTGCCCATTTGTCGTCTTCGGTGCTTTTGCTGTCATCGTCATCATCCACAAAATCACTCATTACTACAAGACTAACACCAGTATGACTGGCTAGCTCTTCAACTAGAGCTGCAATCTTATGTAGGAGATCAACGTGATCATAGTGATCGTCTCCATCACACTCAAAACTAACACTTAATCCTGCATGTTTAAACTCTAGTTCCATATTCGTCCTTTGGTTGTGTTGTTATGCTAATTTCCATTTATTAGCAGATTTTCGTTTTCCAGTTAATAGCTGATGCAAAGAGCTATTATTAACGTTGTGGTCTCTACAAAATTTTTGTAAATTTTCTATCGTATATACTTCTCCCTGTGGAGATATAACTCTAGGATATTTAATGCCCTGTCTTTTGGCATCCCATAAACCTAACCTAGATATATTTAGCATTTTATCGTATTCTTCTGGATATATCTCTCTTATCCAGGTGTGATTACGTCCTTTATTAAATGATTTTATAATTGCTATAGGAATATTTAATTCCTTAGATATATCTGTTAAGAGTTTATTGGGATTATTAACTAAGTAATGTAGTAGCTTTATAATATCTTCATTTGAAACTAACGATCTAAAATGGTCTTGGCCGCGCCCATTATTTACTACTTTGTCCGTTATATTTAATCCATTTTTATATGAATTATATTTTTTAATATAGAATATTTCTTTTTCTGTTAGTTCTGATACTGTACATATCTCTATAATATCTAATAATGGATATGAATTTGTAATACTATAAGCTTCTAATAGCATATAATTGCTTTTGCCATGTTTTAATTCAGACTTATGACAAACGTATCTTTGTTCAATATTAGAAGATTGACCAATATAAGGCCAATCTTCTAGAGTATTAAAACGTA
>Ga0209358_10004029_pt1 | contig 10659 bp, 6 predicted proteins | sample LauGreFa1BDMLBSN_2_FD_187574 | JGI IMG/M metagenome (GOLD analysis project Ga0209358, IMG submission 187574) | Freshwater lake microbial communities from Lake Michigan, USA - Fa13.BD.MLB.SN (SPAdes) (version 2) | ecosystem: Environmental > Aquatic > Freshwater > Lake | place: Lake Michigan, USA...
TCAATTCTAAACTTAAAATTGTTGAAGCTAGAGTTAAAGGATCAGGAGCTGGAATGGAGCCTCCAGCTGATTCAAAATTAATCAAGGGTTGGTGGGTTTATAAACCAAAAGTTAGCGCTAAAGATGAGTTGATTTTAGCAACATCTGAGACCAATATTAAAAATTGGAACATATGTTTTAATGGTAAGTGTGAAGAACTTCCTAAAAATGAAAATAAACCGTTGAAGTTATATGTTTGTGAATAATTTATTTGTATTTAAATTTTTTTAATATTATTGGCAAAGCCAGTACAATTATAAATATTCTTAAAAAATGATGATAGCTTACAAAGATAGGATCGATATTGTATGCAATGCTAATTAAAACCATTTCATGTATTCCACCCGGGACAAAGCTTAAAAAAATAGACATAAAATTAAATCCAAAAAAAATAGACAAAATATACGCAGTTATTGCAGCAATAATTAATAATATTATAGAAACAATTACTCCATGAAACATGTAGAACCCAAATTCTTTACTTTTTATTCCATTCATCCTTGTACCTAGTGCTGTTCCTAAAAAAACAAATGTTAGATTTATTATAAATTCTGGAAATCTAGAACTTATTACCTCTAGAGTATAAAAAAGACCAGAAGCAAGCATTGAGGCTATTAAAATAGAAGAGGGTATTTTTAACTTTTGAAATATAAAAGATACTAATACGCAGCTTAATATTAATATTGATATTTCAAAAAAATATCTAAAATCAAATAATTGTTCAGACGAAAAAGTCTTTATATCGGCAAAACCTACTTTATTAATAAATAAAAATGGTAAAAAACTGATTATAAAAATAACTCTAGTTGCTTGAGGTATCACAACCTTTGCAAAATCATTTTTATTTTTTAAAGTTTTAAAGAGAGTTGTAACGATTGGAGCGAAAGCACCAGGCAAGCCAGCCAATATAGCTAAAAGCTTTTTAAATTTACACACTTTGTAGAAATAGACTGTCAATATTACAGTACCTAAAAAAGTAACTACAACCATGGCGATTGATGAAAAGATCCAAAGATGAATTTTATAAAGTAATGATTTATCAAAAGAACCACCTAATATAATTCCAATAATTAAAAATATTGGTGTAAGCAATTTTTGTGAAAAAGTTATTTTTGCTTTAGTAAAAGCAAATAAAAAATTTAAACCTAAGGCACCCAATAACCAAGGTAATGGAAGTTTGATAAGAGTTCCTAAGTATCCACCGACAATTCCAACTCCAATTGCAATGTAACTTTTTTTAAAAATTTTTATGATATCTTTTATCATTTTTATTATAAATATTAGTAATTATGGTATATAAAAAAAATTATCCATTTAATAGTTATTGATTAATAAAAATATGAACAAATTATACGATGTTATAGTTGTTGGAGGAGGCAACGCTGCTTTGTGCTCTGCAATTTCAGCATCAGATAATGGAGCCAAAAAAGTTTTATTAATAGACAAAGCTGCAAAAAAAGATACGGGTGGCAATAGTCGTTATACAACTGGTTCAATTAGATTTTGTTACAATGGTTTTGGTGATTTAAAAAAATTAATTCCTAATCTTTCCAATAAAAATGTTGATTTTGGATCTTATTCAACCTTAGCTTATTTAGAGGACATGCAAAGAGTTACAAATGGAAAAACTGATCCTGTGTTATCTAAATTATTAGTAAACAATAGCTTTGACACAGTTTTGTGGATGAAAGAAAAAGGACTTAAATTTACTCCAATTTATAGTCGACAATCTTATAAAGTTAACGGCAAGATAAAATTTTGGGGGGGGCTTACAGCTGAAGTTGATGGTGAAGGTCCTGCATTAATTAATTCCTTAACTAGAATTGCAAAAAAACAAAAAATAGAGATTAGATATGGATGTTCAGCAAAAAAAATAATTTATGAAGATAATTTAGTTAAAGGTGTTGAGGTCCTGGAAAACAATAAAATAGACAACATTTATTCAAAATCATTAATCTTGGCCTGTGGAGGATTTGAAGCAAATCCTGAAATGCGAACAAGATATTTAGGCCCAGGTTGGGAAATGGCAAAAGTAAGAGGAACCAAACACAATACAGGTGATGGTTTAAAAATGGCTATGGATATAGGCGCGGTTCCTTATGGTAACTGGTCAGGATGTCATGCAGTTTTTCATGACATGAATGGACCTGAGTTTAGCGATTTAAAAATAAGTAATCGTTATAGAAAAATTAGTTATGCTTTTGGTATTATTATAAATGCTAATGGAGAAAGATTTGTAGACGAAGGAGAAGATTTTAGAAATTATACTTATGCTAAATTTGGAAAAGAAGTGATTAAGCAGCCACAACAATTTGCATGGCAAATTTTTGATAAAAAAGTTAAAAAATTATTATACAAAGAATATCAGGCTCCTAATGTAACAAAAGTTACTGCAAAAACTTTACCTGAATTAGTTAAAAAATTAAAAGGAGTTAATAGCGAACAAGCTCTTAAAACAATTGAAGATTTTAATGCATCAGTGAATCAAGATGTAAAATTTAATCCAACAATTAAAGATGCGAAGAATACCGAAAGGTTATCAATACCGAAATCAAATTGGGCTAATAAAATTGATACTCCACCATTTGAGGCTTACGGAGTTACCTGTGGAATAACTTTTACTTTTGGCGGACTAAGAATTAATCCAAAAGGACAAGTATTGGATAATACAATGAAGCCAATACCAGGATTGTTCGCAGCGGGGGAAATAGTTGGAGGAATTTTTTATTTTAATTATCCAGGCGGATCCGGATTAATGTCAGGAGCTGTATTTGGAAAAATTGCTGGCAAAAATGCAGCCAAGCTTAATTAAATTAAAAAATAGATTTAATATTTAATTTTTCTGCTAATTTTTTTAGATCAAGCTGAACATCTTTACTAATTGGTATTCCCTCTTTTAAATTTTTAATATAGCTTTTATACTCAGGTTCACCTGGATGTAAAATTTCTTTAAACCCTTTAGCTAATTTTAATTTTTTTACTTTTTTAATCCCTGTCTTCATTTTTTTCAAAAAATCTTTTTTACTTTGAAAAACATCTGCTTTAATACAAATCATTAAATGTCCGACGTTTGATGGAGTGCTGAAATCTTTTATTGGATTTTTGACATTACCACTATGGGCTGCACCCGTAAAAATTCCAGAAACAATATCCATCATCCATGATATTGCAGCTCCTTTCATTCCTCCGAAAGGAAGCATAATTCCATCGAAAGCTTTAAAGCCATTATTGGTAGGTTTTCCGTATTTGTCCAATGCAAGACCAAAAGGAATTTTTTCTCCTCTTTGCGCTGCAAATTTTAATTTTCCTCTTGCAACAGAGGAAGATGCCATGTCAATAATAAATGGTTTTTCCGGATTGTTTGTGGGACAACCAAATGCAAAAGGACTAGTTCCAAAATGAGGTGTCATTGATCCATGTGGAGGAATTGCTTTTGAAGCGTTTGTAAAAACCCAAGAAACACAATTATTTTTAGCAGCTACTTCAATATATAAAGCCGCCATGCCAAAATGATTGCTATTATTAACACCAACTATTCCAACGCCATTTTTTTTTGCAAGTTTAATACATTCTTTAATAGCTTTGTTAGCAACAACAAATCCTAATCCATTATCACCATCAATATGCGTAACACTTGGAAAAACTTTCTTAAATTTAATTTTTGGCTTAGCTTTTGCTAGACCTTGCTCAATTCTTTTATAATACACAGAGGCTCTTACTATCCCATGAGACCATACTCCTCTCAAATCTGCTTTTACTAAAGAAGACGCAACAATGCTTGAATCAAAAGCAGAGAGATTAGCATTTATAAAAATTTTTTTTATAAAGTTTATTATATACCTGTAGTTGTATCGTTTTTCAAAATCTCTCATTATTTTATATTTTATAATTTTTAGTAACCAAAACTCATTGATGTTTTTAATTTATTAATATTAATTAATCATTAAATTTAATAATAATTATAAAAAGGAAATATATGTTTAAAAAAACAGCAATTATATTTTTAGCTTTTATTTATTTTACAACCAATTTATTTGCCGCTGAAGTTGACTTTAAAGGCAAAACAGTGAAATGGATGGTACCATTTGCTGTTGGTGGCGGATCAGATAAATGGGCAAGATATTATGGACCGCTACTATCGCAAAATTTACCCGGAAAACCAAATGTAATAATTGAAAACTGTCCAGGAGGAGGATCTATTACGTGCACTAATCAATTTGCTGCATTGCCAGCAGGAGACGGTTTAACAATTTTAGGAGATTCTGGATCCACTAAGTTTCCTTTTTTATTAGAAGATCCAAGAGTTAAATATAACTATAATGATTGGCTTAAGACTGTAGTGTTAGTTTCTCCAACAGGAGGATCAACTTATGTTTCTCCAAGCACGGGTTATAAAACTACAGCTGATTTTCAAAAATTAAAAACAGTAGAATTGAAATTTGGAAGTCAAGGAGCCACATCTTTAGATTTAATTCCTATGATTGCCTATGAAATTTTAGGACTAAAAGTTAAACATGTTTTTGGTATGACAGGAAGAGGAGATGGCAGATTAGCTTTTGAAAGAGGAGATGCAAATTTAGACTACCAAACTAGCTCTGCCTATTTAAAAGTTGAAGAAACATTAGTTAAGGAAGGAAAAGCTATTCCAATGTTTTCATGGGGAATAGTAAATCCAGACGGATCGATCTCTAGAGACCCTACTTTTCCAAAACTTCCTCATTTTGCTGAGTATTATGAACAAGTTTATAAAAAAAAACCCTCCGGTCCTGCATTTGATGCATATAAAGCATTCTTAGGATCAGGATTCTCAGCACAAAAAATGGTATTTTTACCAAAAGGAACATCTCCTGAAATCGTTAAAGTTTATAGAGATGCGTTTACTAAAATTATAAATTCTCCTGAGCATAAAGCTTCGGACAATGATGAAATTGGTAAATACCTTCAAATATCTGGAAACAACTCTGAAGCAGTACTTAAAAATACTATCAACGCAAATCCGGCTGCAAAAGCCTGGTTAAAAAAGTATTTATCAGACAACTATCAAGTTAAATTTTAATATTTGAAATTTAATTATTTATAAGAATTTAAGACGGTATTTTTTTAAATACCGTCTTAAATAATATAATTATGATTGACGCTTTAATATCATCATTGAGTCTAATTTTTTCTGGCCCCCATTTTTTATATCTTCTATTTGGTGTAGCGTTCGGAATAGTAATTGGTGTGCTTCCAGCGTTAGGTGGTATTGCTGGTTTTTCAATTTTAATTCCTTTTATCTATGGCATGGACAAAGTATCTGCTTTAGCAATGTTAATTGGAATGACAGCAGTAATACCAACCGCAGATACTTTATCTTCTGTATTGATGGGTATTCCAGGAGGAAGCTCCTCCCAAGCGACCGTAGTTGATGGTTTTCCTCTTACGAAAAAGGGACAAGCTGCAAGGGCTTTAAGTGCTTCTTACATTGCGTCTTTAGTTGGTGGAATATTTGGAGCTTTATTTCTTACAGCCATTGTAATTATTGCAAAACCTTTAATTCTTTTCTTTGGTTCAGCAGAATTATTTATGCTTGGAATATTAGGTATAAGCATGGTTGGAGTTTTGTCAGGAAGCGGTATGGCAAAAGGGATATTAGCGTGTGGAGCAGGAGTATTATTGAGTACAATGGGAACAGCCCCAGCAACTGGTGAGTTGAGGTCAACTTTTGGCAGTTTTTATTTATACGATGGAATTAAAATAGCAATTATAGGATTATCAGCATTCGCTATTCCAGAAATTTGTGATTTATTGAGATCAAATGCTGCGATTGCCCAAAAAGAAGCTGGTATAGGACGTGGATGGTTTCGAGGAGTTTTAGATGTAGTCGAACATAAATGGTTAGTACTTAGATCGTCAGTAATTGGTGTTATTATCGGACTTTTACCAGGTCTTGGCGGTAGCGCATCTAATTGGATTAGTTATGGCCATGCGGTTCAAACAGCAAAAGATAAATCTAAATTTGGAAAAGGCGACATAAGGGGAGTCGTTGGACCTGAAGCTGCAAATAATGCAAACGAAGGTGGGGGCCTAATACCTACTCTGCTATTTGGAATTCCAGGAAGTGGCAGTATGGCCGTATTTCTTGGAGGATTAACATTAATAGGAATTCAACCAGGACCCAATATGGTTGGTAAAGATTTATATTTAACATATGTTTGTGTCTGGTCCTTAGCTATTGCAAATGTTGTCGCCACAGGCGCAATGTTTTTTATTTCAAAACCTATATCAAGATTAGCGACAATTCCTTTTGGATTAATGGCGCCATTTATGATTATGATTATTTATTTTGCTGCATTTCAAAGCACATTTACAAATAATGATCTATATACACTTATTGTTCTTGGTGGTTTTTGCACATTACTAAAATATTTTAATTGGCCAAGACCTGCATTTATAGTGGGATTTGTTATTAGCGATACAATTGAAAGATATTTTTATCAAACTTTACAATTTAATGGGTGGAGTTTTTTACATAAACCAGGAGTTATTCTGTTGGCTATTATAATTCTTATATCTATTTATTTTGGAAATAAAAAAGCTTCTGATTTTCAAATTAGAAAAAAAGCGACACAATTAAAAAGTATTTTTAGTTATAATGTGCAATATATTTTTTTAGGATTAATTTATTTTTACTTTTTATACGTAGTTATTGATTCTGCATCCCTAACTTACCTTGGAGGTATTTGGCCACTTGCAATTTCAGCTTCTATGTTTATGTTTATGACTTATATAATATTTTTTAATAAGAGAATGTTGTCTGACTTAATTTATATAAATTATAGCAAAAACGAAGGAAGAGATTTTTTAATATCTTTTTTATGGTTAGCGCTACCTATTGCTTTATCAGCTGTATTTGGCTTCTTAATTTCTATGATCGTAACATTTTACGCAATACTAAAATATAAAACTAGGGCTAGTTTTTTAAAAATGAATTTAATCATTATAGGCTGCTTATCTTTATTATTGGGACTCGCATATTCAATGAATTTATCTTTGCCACGCGGATTACTTCAGTCAATAATTAAACTTCCTTGGCCTTTTGGTTAAAATGTTAAACGATCAAATCAAAATACCATGTTTATTTTTTAGAGGAGGAACATCTAGAGGTCCTTATTTTTTAAGATCAGATCTTCCATCCAACAAAGCTAAAAGAGATAAAGCACTTTTGGCTGTTATGGGCTCTCCTGATATAAGACAAATAGATGGGCTAGGTGGAGCTGAACCAGTTAAAAGTAAAGTTGCAATTATCTCAAAGTCTAAAGAGAAGGGCATTGACGTAGATTATTTATTTGCTCAAGTAAAAATTGATGAACCTATTGTAGACACAAAGCCATCGTGTGGAAATATGTTAGTAGCTGTTGGTCCGTATGCAATTGAAAAAGGGTTAGTAAAAGCGAAGAATGGAATTACAAGAGTAATTATTCGAGATGTTAATACTGGAATGAAAATTGAATCAACAGTTAGAACTCCAAATAAAAAAGTTACTTATGAAGGCAATCATAAAATTGACGGAGTTCCAAACTCTAGTTCTCCAATAGATTTAAATTTTATAGATTTAATTGGCTCACAAACTGGAAAATTATTTCCAACAGGAAATAAAGTTGATACTTTAGATGGAGTGAAATTTACTTTTGTAGATGCAGCAATGCCTGTAATTTTTTTTAAGGCTTCAGATTTTGGAGTTACTATTAACGACACTCATGCAATTTTAAATACAAACAAATCTTTAATTAATCGAATGAACAATATTAGAATAAAAATTGGTGAAAAAACCGGCTTTAAGAATGTTGAAAAATCAGTGATACCAAAAATTGCCTTAGTTTTAAAAGCAAAAAAAGGAGATATAGCATCCAGATATTTTATGCCTTGGCAGTGCCATCCCACATATGCTGTTACAGGGTCTATCGCGTTAGCTGCTGCATGCAAAGCAAGAAATACAATTTGTTCTGAATTTTATAATAATTATTCTTCAAAAAGTGAAATCGCCATAGAACACCCTGGTGGTATTTTGAAAATAAAAATTAATGTTGAATATAAAAATCAAGAAATAATAGATTTAATTGCTTTTACGACAAGAAATGCTCGGCTGATTATGTCTGGAGATGTGTATATAAAAAAATCTTCTTTAAAAAAATAAATTTCAGTGTTGCAATTTACTTTATTAGTAATAAAAAATAACCTTCACAATGAAAAGTAAAAATAGTTTTAAATCATTCAAAAAATTAGAGGTAGGGAAAAATTCTTATAGTATTTATTCTTTAGCTGACGCTGAAAAAAATGGATTAGAAGGAATATCTAAACTTCCAAAATCATTAAAAGTTTTATTAGAAAATTTATTAAGATACGAAGACGATCTTACAGTTAAAAAAGATCAAATCGACGCAATTAAAAGTTGGTTAAAAACAAAAAAATCCGACAAAGAAATTGCGTATCGACCAGCCAGAGTTCTTCTTCAAGATTATACTGGTATTCCTGCAATAGCAGATTTGTCAGCAATGAGAGAAGCGGTAAAAGAAAAAGGAAAAGACCCAAAAAAAATTAATCCTTTATCTCAGGTTGATTTAGTAATTGATCACTCAGTTCAGATAGATGTTGCTGGAACAAAGCAATCTTTTGATAAAAATGTGGAAATAGAATTTCAGAGAAATGGAGAAAGATACTCTTTTCTAAAATGGGGCCAGCAAGCTTTCAATAATCTTCGAATTGTTCCTCCAGGAACAGGAATTTGTCATCAAGTAAACTTAGAATATTTATCCAAAGTTGTTTGGACTTCAAAAGTTAATAACGAAACTTTTGCTTTTCCAGACACTTTAGTCGGAACAGACAGTCATACAACGATGGTAAACGGCTTATCAGTTTTAGGATGGGGCGTTGGTGGGATTGAAGCTGAAGCTGGAATGTTGGGTCAGCCTATTTCAATGTTAATTCCAGAAGTTATTGGATTTAAATTTACCAATAAACTTCCTGAAGGGACTACAGCAACTGATTTAGTTCTTACAGTTGTTAAAATGTTAAGAGATAAAAAAGTTGTAGAAAAATTTGTTGAATTTTATGGACCTGGCCTTAAAAATTTAACTTTAGCAGATAGAGCAACAATTGCAAATATGGCGCCTGAGTATGGAGCAACATGCGGATTTTTTCCTATTGATGAAGAGACAATTAAATATTTAAATTTTACAGGCAGAGATAAAGAAACAGTGGAATTAGTTGAAGCTTATGCAAAAGAACAAGGACTATGGGCAAGTGATGACATTGTGTTTACAGATACTCTTTCGTTAGATTTATCTACTGTTGTACCAACAATTTCAGGTCCAAAAAGACCGCAAGATAAAATATTATTAACCGAAGCTAAAAAGAACTTTGAAGTTACACTTAAAGAATTTGCCAAAAGAGATAAGCCTAAATCTTCAAAAGTTGAAGACGCAAATTATAATTTAACGGATGGAGATGTAGTTATTGCCGCAATTACTTCTTGCACCAACACTTCCAATCCAAATGTCTTAATAGCTGCAGGACTCTTAGCTAAGAAAGCTGTAGAAAAGGGATTAATTGCTAAGCCTTGGGTTAAAACATCTTTAGCCCCAGGATCTCAAGTTGTTACTGATTATCTTAATAAAGCTGGTTTAAGTGAATATTTAGATAAACTTGGATTTAATTTAGTCGGTTATGGATGTACTACTTGTATTGGAAACTCAGGACCGCTTTCTGAAAAAATAGTTAAAGCCATTAAGGATAATGATCTTTATGTATCAGCAGTTCTATCAGGTAATAGAAATTTTGAAGGGAGGATTAATCCTTCAGTTAAAGCAAATTATTTAGCTTCCCCTCCATTAGTTGTTGCTTACGCAATTGCAGGAACAGCAAATTTTGATTTATACAAAGATCCGCTTGGAAAAGATAAAAACGGCTATGATGTATTTTTAAAAGATATTTGGCCATCTAACAAAGAAATCGAGGAAACTTTAGCAAAATCTCTCAACGCAGATATGTTCATAAAAAGATATTCAAATGTAAGCGCAGGTCCAAAAGAATGGCAAAAAATTCAAACTACACAAAGTTCAATTTATGATTGGGACGAAGGGTCTACTTATGTAAAAAAACCACCTTTCTTTGATAATCTACCAGAAAAACCAGAGGGTTTTATTGCAATTAAAAATGCGAGACCTTTAATTATATTAGGAGATTCAATTACGACAGATCATATCTCTCCAGCAGGATCTATTCAAAAAAATGGTCCAACAGGAGACTATTTTATGAAACATCAAATTTTACAAAAAGATTTTAATTCTTATGGAGCAAGAAGAGGGAACCATGAAGTCATGACTAGAGGTACATTTGGAAATATTAGAATTAAAAATGAAATGGTCTCAGGAAAAGAAGGTGGTCTTACGATTTTATATCCAGAAAATAAAGAAATGACAGTATTTGATGCGTCAGTTGAGTATCAAAAAAGAAAAGTTTCCTTAATTGTTGTTGCGGGAAAAGAATATGGAACAGGATCTTCTCGTGACTGGGCAGCAAAAGGCACAAAACTTTTAGGAGTTAAAGCTGTTATAGCAGAAAGTTTTGAGAGAATTCATA
>Ga0209358_10004030_pt1 | contig 10658 bp, 11 predicted proteins | sample LauGreFa1BDMLBSN_2_FD_187574 | JGI IMG/M metagenome (GOLD analysis project Ga0209358, IMG submission 187574) | Freshwater lake microbial communities from Lake Michigan, USA - Fa13.BD.MLB.SN (SPAdes) (version 2) | ecosystem: Environmental > Aquatic > Freshwater > Lake | place: Lake Michigan, USA...
ACATGGTGTTAAGATAAGTTAGCATTATATCGAAATCAATTTTTTTGAAAAAATTGACTAGGCTATACATATTGTCTGGGACGACTTGCGCAGCTGAGGGTCATTGAAGATGACCCTTCCATCCCTTATATGTCGTTGGCTGCCACGGTGCGCGAGGCAGCGGAGGAGCTCGTGGGTGTGGCAAAATACTAGAACAAATAAAAAAATTGTTGATTGCCCCCCCCCTCTCTCTTATTTTTTGTTTAGCACCACCACGTCGCAGAACCCGTGCTCATGTGGAAGTGATGGTTGCTGCCTTGCACCAATGTCCAGTAGTGGTTGATAGTCCACTTCAGCAGGGTCTCCACGCTGACGTTCGCCCGTTTTGCGATGAATTCCAGAGCGTCCTGGTGGGTTTTAATGGTCTTGGGGTCGGTCTTGCCCGAGTGTTTCGCAAGGTGCTTGGCGAAGCGCTTGGTTATGGGCGAGGGCCAGTTGGGGTGGTTGTAGTTGGGCTTCGGCTTCCCACCGTCCACACAGCAGACCGGTGTGGGCTTCTGCGCAGCCACAGGCTCAGCCACAGGCTCAGCCACAGGCTCAGCCACAGGCTCAGCCACAGGCTCAGCCACAGGCTCAGCCACAGGCTCAGCCACAGCAGGAGGGCACTCGATGCAGCCCGCTGTCCCGCACAGCTTGTCCTGATCCGGTACAACGGGAGGCAAGGGAGGCGGAAGGTCAGCACCAAACATCTCCTTGTATTGCTCCTCCCTCAGCGCCTTGCTAGACGCCGTTTCATCGGCAAGCTTCTTGCTAAGTATCAGCGCCGCGAGCTCCATCTCCTTGTTCTCTGCGTTCATCGCCACGCAGCGCTCAGCCCAGCCGCTCAGCTCCTTTTGTGCAGCATCTAGCTCTTCGCACACCGCCTTGTACACCGGATTCCACTTTTGGTCCGCAAAGGCGTAGCCCATCGCGTAGCCCTTGCGGTTGGCATCTTCGCACTTCTTCTCGCACTCAGCGCGCACCTTGTCCCTCACGCCCAGGAGGGGTTCCAGTGCATCCACGTAGCGCTTATCCCTCTCGGCTATCTCGCGCTTGTAGCGCGCTTCCATGGCAGTTACATCGCCGCACTTTCCCTTCCACTGAGTGGCGAGGGCCATGGCATCAGCCACTTTCTGGCGCATCCCCTCAAGTTCTGAGCGCATGGCCTCATATGCATTCATTGTCCCCGCCGTCTCCGCCTCCGCAAGGCGCGCCGCCTCTACCGCCTCCGCCACAGCCTCCCTCATCTCGCGCTTGTACCGGGCCTCCACAGCCGCCAGGTCCTCCTTGCGCGCCCTCTCGATGTTCGCCAGGACCTCTGTGTGCTTGGCCTCCAGCTCCTGCGTGGTCTTCTTCAGCTCGCGCGCCTTGTGCTGCTGGTTGAGGAACATTGCGGCGAGGCGCTCCGCGATGAGGGCGCTCTTTTTCACAGGCCAGCCTGCGGCCTCTCGCGCCGAAGCCATCTCGCACCACTTCTCGTGGCTCCAGGTGTCCTTCCACCAGGGCGCAAAGCAGGCGGGGAGGCGCGCCAGGCACTCTGCGGCGCGCTTGTTCAGGAACGTTTCCTCTACACTGGCCTCATGCAGCTCGAGGTCGCCGTCATACGAGCCGGCGGCGGCAGCGATGGTATCGCGGCAGTTGTCCGCCCGCTGACGCACAATCAACAGGCGAAGTGCGTCCGTCCCCTGTGCCGAGGCGTGTGCAAACTCCTCCGTGTAGTACTTCGGGCCATCGTGAAGGTGTTCCGCGCAGATAGAGCAGATGCCACGCTCCTTGTCTACCTCTCGCCACGGGGGGAGGTAGTCACAGATGTCGCACGTGTTATCGCAAGAGGACGACGTCTCCAGAACCGCAGAGGGCAGCTCCTCCGTGGCCTTCGACGCCGCCTTTATCTTCTCCACGGCGTCCTTGGCAAAGGCGGCATGGCGCTCTGCGTCAGACGTCGCGCGCTCCGCGTTGGATGCAGCGATTGCGGCGGCGGCCTCGATTGCGTTGATGGCAGTCGTAAAGATGTTCTTCAAAGGCTGGTCCATCTTGTAGCGGTTAGTGTACCCGTTTCACACATGGGTCAACATTCAATTTTTTTAAAAAAATATTGATTTACATAGACGGCGTCTTCTTTGCGGTGGGGCTGCAGCACTTCATTGTGCAACTCTTAGGACAAGTCTTCTCTGAAGAACCCCAGGCTTGTGTTCCGCCCACTCGCTGCTTTCCAATGGTGGTTGGCTGGGCCTTCTTCTTTATCTTCTTGGCCCCACCACCTCCACCGCTCCCGCGTCCTGCAAACCCACCTCCATCCCATTGTTCTGCCAGGTCGTCGTAGTAACTCTCTTCACTGTAGTCAGACATCTTGCGACTTTTTGTGCTAAGAAAAAATGAGCATTGAAAATCAATTTTATCAAAATCGAGTTGTCGGCCTACATCACAGAAGCAGGATCTTGTACCACAAGTGTCTTATCAGCCGTGGGAGGCACGAACACGCGCCCAACGCCGTATTCGGGGTGAAACATGGGAACGATTCTGTCTTCCACCCGTGGCGCGAGGGCGCTTACCGTCGGCTCTTCCATCTCCTTCTGTTGCTGTAGCGCCTCGTCGTAGGCCAGCATTGCAGCACGGTAGAAGCCCGTCTTCAAGCGTAACTCAAAGGCATCCACGAGCCCGTGTTTGTCCTCGGGAAGGGACATCTTGAGCTCGCTCACGGGGATTGCCTTTATAATGTCTTCGCTCGCGTTGCCAACCGGCACAACCCACTGCTCTTTGGCTGCGTAGAAAGTGATTAACGCAGCGTCGTCAACGTAGGGCTTTCTGATGATCCAGCCGTCTAGTTCAATCTCGCCACTGCTCCGCTTAACGGCGACGTCTCTGGATAGAAGGTCTGTCTCTTGGAAAAGCGGGTCTTCCTTGTAGTGCTTCGGGCGCACGTAGCCGTGTCTGCCGAGCCAGGCCTGCGCGTCGCGGTCTGCCCACGCCTGGTGCTCGGGGTCGCCGCAGGCAAGAACCGCGAGTTGAATGTCGCAGTGCGCGTAGTGCTTCTCGGATTTCCCGCAATATGCGCAAATGGGGCGGAACATCACGGTGCGAACGGGTAGGGCGCAGAGTTTCAGAGGTCTGCTCATGGTGTTGGGTATATTACGCTAAATACGACACCCAATTCAATTTTTAAAAGTAATTTAGCTTCTGTAAAAAAATAAGCACTCTATCGCCTAGTGTGCTGTTTACAATTAAGGGGAGGCCGAGCATTTACTGCTGAAGCTACTGAATAGGAAATAAGTCACTCTTTTTAATCTTTGAAGACCCCCGCCCTGGTGAGCGCCATCAGCAATCCAGAGTGAGCCCGGTCGCGCATCTCGTCGCCGTGGTCGCCGCGCTCGGGACAGTCCTCAACCGGCTTCTTGCAGTAGTCGCAGTTGTCGTAAAAGCTCGTGTCGTCGTCCTGTTCCCCTGTGCGACTGCTCTGCCACACGCTAGCGCCGCCCCCGCCCCCGCCACCCCCAGCTGCAGAAAGCAACTCTTCCTCGAGGTCGCGTTGGGCAACTGCGGCCTTGGCGGCAGGGGCGCCTCCACGCTGCGGCGCAGCGCCGCCGCGCCCCCGAGGGCCTCCACGAGACCCACCGCGGCCGCGAACAGGGGCGGGCCCACGGGCGGGGTACGCAGGAGGCCCGCGGGACGCCACCGCAAGGAGGTTGCGGAGTTCGGCCATCTCTGCCCGCAGCGCCTCGACCTCGCCCACTGCGGGCTTGGGTGCCATCCTGGGAGCGGGTGCCGCGCCCCCTGCAAACCGCGGCCCGCCAATGGGAATGCGCTCGACGGGCGCGCGGCGGGTGCCAGGCACGTTCGGCGTGAACGGGATGCCCTTCAACTCGCACCACGCCTGCCACGGCATCTTGAGCCGCTGCCTCTCGTAGAACCCTGCGTTCCCAACCAGGCGCACACAGGCAGGCTGCGTGAACTTGCCGTTCCCGTCGGGCCCTGCGTCGTTGATGGTGCGCTCGGGAAAGAGGCGGCGGCCAGTGCCCTCCTCGCCAGGATGGACAAAGCGGCAGCACCCAGGCAGAACTGCGCCATCTGGGCCCTTCACCGTGAAGACGCAGCCCGCGCCGTGGATGCATGGCTGCGGGGAATTCAGCTGGGGCGCGTCAAACTCTGCCTTCTCGAACCAATGGATTGCTGTCGACATTTTAGCTTGTCGGTATAACAGCCTTACCATTCAAACTCAAAATCAATTTTTTTAAAACAATTAGGTGGTAAACAAGATGGTGTTATAGAGGCAAAAATCCAGAGGTAAAAAATAGTATTTCTTTTATTTACCTACATCCCCACCTTTCTTCCGTCTTTTTATGCGTTCTTTCTCCTCATCTGAGCATAGTATGACTGCTCCATCCAGTAGCCCTGGCGAATGTTGTGGATGTCGGGCATACGCCAGTCGCCACGTTCATAGACCAGCTGAGAATGCTTCGCCATGTGACAGTCGACGCAGATTCCACCCCACGCCCGTGTCTTTTTGCATTCGTAACAAAGAGGGGGCCTCTGCTCTGCTAGGCTGCCGCTTTCCTCTGCCTTGCTCTCCTGCTCTGCGTTGCTGCCCTCCTCTGCGCTGCTGCCCTCCTCTGCTCCGCCACCCTCTACCTCCTCATGCCAGCCCGTGAGCCCATGTGAGCCCACACCCACCGTAGGGGCGCCAAGAACAGGCCAAGCCTCACCGCCAAGAGGAACCGCGCTCAAGGACGGCGCCTTAGAAGGGGTGGCAAGACCTCCACCAATAGGAATGCGCTTCACGGGTTCGCGCAGGACCCCAGGCACGTTCGGCGTGAACGGGATGCCCTTCAACTCGCACCACGCCTGCCACGGCATCTTCAGGCGGCGGCGCTCGTAGAAGCCAGCGTTCCCCACCAGACGCACGCAGGCGGGTTGCGTGGAACCAGATGCGTCCTTCGTGCGCGGGGGGAAGAGGCGGCGCCCAGTGCCCTCCTCGCCAGGATGGACAAAGCGGCAGACACCTGGTATAATCTTGCCATCAGGGAGTGTGACCGTGAACACGCAGCCCTCTCCGTGGATGCATGGCTGGGGAGAGTTCAGCTCGGGCGCGTCAAATTCTGCTTTCTCGAACCAGCGGATTGCTTTCGACATGTTTGCTTGTCGGTGTAATTTAGATAGACCGACAAGCAAAAATCAATTTTTTTAAATTCAAACAGGCAAACATTAAGAGGCCTCGGTAGTTCTTAGCAGACCATCCGCCTTTTTAAGAGCTCCTTCTGCTACAGCCTTGGCTGCCTTTACTTTTTCCCCTGCAACCCGCTTGTCTTGAAGGGTCGTTGCAGAAGCCCGCATGATTGCCATCCCAGAAGAGAAGTTTGCCCTGAAGCCTGATGGGCGGCTGAACCCCCCTTCGTCTTCGTCAATGTTTCTCGAAGAGGCGTAAGAATCTCGCGCATCCTCGAGCATCCTAGCCTCTTCAAGGGCCTCCTTGTATTTTTCTTCTGCAAGCATGAATTCTGCCATAGCATCTCCCCATGCTGCAACAGCATTTGCTGCCTCCTTTGCTGCAGCCAAGACTTCCATTGCCTCCTTGTCTGGCATTCTAGTGGAAGCTAAAACAAAAAATCCAATCAATTTTAAAAAATGAACAGGTTTCTTTTTATTCTTTTCCCCCCCCTTTCCTAACACCAGCCAAGCAACGGGTCATCCTCTGGGTTCAGGATAAGGCGCTCTTTCACGGCATCATCGAACGAGGCGCGGGCTGCGCCGAGGCTGACCAAGCGGTTGTTCAGGCTCTCGATGGTCATTGTAACCACCAATGTCTCTTCGCCTGGGGCGGCGTCCTCCTCGTTGAAGAACTCCACCATGGTTGCAGTGGAGCCGAGGTGGCGAAGGAGGCGCTCGATGTCCCCGCGACGGAAGGTGAACTTGGCCTCTGACAGTTCCACTGGCTCGGCACTCTTCTCCTCGGCGAGGACAATCCGGGACATGCGTGTCAAGTCGTCCTCCTCCTCTCCCTCGTCCAGGGGGTACAGCACCACGCGACCCAGCGTGGCGCGGTTCTCGGCCCACTCCAGCATGGCCGCTGCGTCTTCAGCCTCTCGTGTCGTAAAGCAGTCTTGGCAGACATCAAACCCGCAGTCTATGCAGTGGTAGAACTCTACTGTCTCACAGGAGTTCCCACAGGTATCACATACCACGCTGTGCCCGAAGTAGCGGGGGGGCATTTCTCCTGCAGCGAACAACTCAAGTGGGCAGGAGTGTTCGCCATAGTAGTACCGCGCCGCCGCCGCGTGGCGCGCAATGGTGGCGCGCGCCGCGTCCAGAACCAGCGCCCAGGCTTCCAAGTCCTCGGGTGTCACAACGCTCGCGGGTGGTGCAGGGTTCGCCAGCAACTCCCGTGCGCGCTGGGTGGGGTCTGGCTGCTCGTCTGCCGAGGGGGCGAAGGTGAGCTGCGGCGGCGCCCCAAACACCATCGGTCCGCCCTCGTCGTCATCCTCGTTGTATTCGGCGGGAGGGTAAACAGAGATGAGCTGCGTCCACTGGGCATCCGAGAGGGGTGTGCCGCCCTGCTGCTGGAGAATGCGCTCAAGCTCGAAGCGCTCAATCACTACCTCGTTGAACTCGTTAATCTCCACCTCAGCCTCTACGCTCGCGGTGATGCCTACGCCGCCTGCCTGGCGCAGAATGAATTCCAACCCAGCGCGCGAGACGCGGATGAGGCCGCCCCCGTCAAACTCCCCCGCATCTGCCCTTTCCAGGATGCCCAACACACGCTCGTCCTCCTCGTCCTCCTCGTCCTCCTCGTCCTCCTCGTCCTCAGAGGATGCCGGTAAGTCCTCCATTTCAGTCGCGGCGTTGCGGCACATGGGGCACGTACCCTTCTCTTGCTTCGAGTACCATTTCCAGATGCACTTGGGGTGGTAGACATGGCCACACGAGGTCCGGTGGCTGCCGGTGGCCACGGTGCCCTCTGGCGCGGGGTGGTCAATCACGGGGTCTTGGCAAATAGAGCATTCAGACATCTTGTTTGCTTTGGGGGTAAAAAATAAAATGCTGCAATACGATTTCAATTTTAATCAGCTTAATACACTCTTACGAACTCATTATGCCCAACTCACAGAGGCGGATGCGGAGGGCCGTCTCATTCTCAGAAGTCCATTGCTCCCCCGCCTTGTATCTAAGCGAATGGAGATGAGTGCAGACCAACGCGATGTGAGAGCGATAGCCAGGGTGTAGGCGTTCCATTTCATCAATTTCCTCAACTGTAATGCTATATGAAGGTTCCCTCTCGCCGGGCCAGAACCAGCGTGATGGATGTTTGAGGTTCCATTCCAAATACTCGATACGCTGCTTGAACTCCCGCGCCTTCCATTCGGCCTTCTCCTCCTCCCTCATTACAGTCAACTCCTCAAGAAGGCTGTTCACAATCTCGAGCGCTGCCCCGTCCTTCCACGCAACTTCCACAGGCTTCTCGCCATCCGAGAAGACGACCTTAGCTTTTTCCATTGCCGCCTTCAAGCCCTCGTCATCTGTCACGGGCGTCTCCACATATACGAGGTGGTTACGAAAGCAGATGAGTGAGATGAAGTCAATCTGCTTGGACTTATATTCGCGCAGGAGTTTGTCCTTTTTGGCGGCAAAGACCCAGCCGTCCCAGTCTTTTAAAGCGTAGCGGTAGCAGCCCATCAGGGATGATAATGAGGCGCCGCTGTGCAAAGGGGACAACTTATCTTGCACGGAATCCACAATGGTTCCACGATGGGGCTCCTCGGCTTTGAGGGAACGCAAGAAGTCGCGTGAGCCAGGCGTGGCGTCAAGGGCTCTGCGCATGTCGTCGTAGAAGAAGGTATTCTCCTCCGACATCCAGCCGAAGGTCTCTGGCTCCTCTTTTTTCGTCAAGCCGCGCGCATCGGAGAAAGCAGCCCAACCGCCGACGAGGATTGCTTTCTTGGATGCCATTGCTTACTCTTAGGGGGTGTTACTAAAACCTAAGCTTAATCATTCAATTTTAAAAAATCAAAGGGTTAAGCTTAGAAATAAAAAAAAGTGAGACCAGTTGGTTTCGATCCAACATCTCCAGGTATACCTGGCGTGCTACTCCATTCTACTTTGGTCTCTGTTACGAAGGGTGGTTTCGATCCACCGACTTTTGGGTTATGAGCCCAACGCAATTCCTCTATGCTACTTCGTATGGCACCCATCTCTAGGGAAACGCATGGAATCAATTTTTTTCGTAAGTTGTAGAGAAGGCTGTTTAATTGCCGGTGTAGAGGGATCCGAAGATGCGGAACGAGCACCAGCTCTGCCCGTCCCAGTGCGCGTGGGCCCTGCAGGAGGTGTGGCCCTTCTTGAAGTCGACAATCTCGCACTGCTCGCAGCAGACCCACGAGTATTTCCCCGAGGTGTCCGCGAGGCACCACTTGACCAACTCGAGGTTCTTCACGGCGGCGTTGGCGCGGCGTTTCTCCTCTTTCTTGGCGACCTTTGCTTGGCGCTCTTCTTTCATCGCTCCCGCGGCAGCGGCGGCTGCACGCTCTTCCTCGGCCTTCGTCAACGCGCCAACGTGGATCCGCGCCTCGTCAGTGTCCAAGTCCAGAGGGAGCGTCCAGACGCCGCGCACAGGGTCCCAGCGTCCACCCAAGCCTCGGATCTTCTCCTTCACGGGGAACGTCTTCCCTACGACAATCAACTGGGCCTCTTCGCGCTTAAAGTAAACAGACATGGTTTTCTGTTTGGGTGCCTATCAGAAAGCTTGAAATGGTTTCAATTTTTTCGGGCTTTCTGATCTCATTGGGCTCTTGTAAAAAAAGAGCATCTTTTATTTGGTTTTTCTTTTATGCTCTGCCCCCCTCTTTACTTTAGATCGATACGCAGACAGCTGAACCCCGCCCCCTTCCCCCATCGCATGATACCCTTGAAGTGGAAGTTGTCTGTGCAGTGGAATTCAAAGAGGATGTCCCTTCTCTTCGTGATCACCACCTCGTTGATGGCGCCAATTACGAACTTCGGGTTCCACGCGAGGGTGAACTCATTTGTCTGAAGTGAGCCACGAACAGTGAGCCAGTAGTCCTTCATCTCCAGCACACTGTTTGCGATGGGGAGAACCTCCTTGGCGAGCTGCGCCTTTACCTCCTCGGTGCCCAGTAGAGCCGCAACCACGGGCGCTCGCTCGGCTAGCAGAGAGCCCTTGGGGCCACGTACACGGCGCACAGCCGCCTTCAACTCCTTGCCAAAGGCTGTGGCGGGGTCCGCCTGTTGGCAGCAGTCGCCCTTCCACCACTCCTCAAAGGTGGGGACGGGGCTGGAGATGCGCCATTCTCGAGCGAGGTTACCCGACGCAATGTGCGTCTCGTAGTGCAGCTTGGCGTAGTCTCTGGTGATGGAGTACTTATCACAGCCGCCATTGTGGAATTGAACACCCGCCGCCCACGGCTTCTCGCCTTCTCTGATGATACCGCCCTTGGCGCCCTTGTGCTCTACACGCTTCCACCGCTCGCTGCCGTCATTGAAGCCCACGAGCACCTCAAAGTCATAGTGAGTGCTGCGGTTAGAGCCTTGGCGGGCGCGGGCGTCAAGCAGTGTATCTCCAAACTCAGCGTGAAAGGCCCTGATGAATAGTTCCCCTGCAGATGTCTTTCTGTGGATGGCATCCACAATGAAGGCGATGTCCTCCACCTCGTTGGCAGCAGCAGTATCTCTAGTGCGTGTGGTCATTTTGGCTCACTTGATGTAATTAACATACGGCTAAGACAACCATTCAATTTTTAAAATCATAATACACCTTCTTTACCGACTTATCAGACCTCTTGTAAAAAAAGAGCATCTTTTATTTGGTTTTTGTTTTGTGCTCTATCCCTACCCTATTTACTCGCGACCGTTTGCCCACTCACGCATGGTGACAATTGCGCCAGTCACCGTAATACCCTTGCTCTTTGCGAAGCGCACGAAGGTCTGCTCTGCAAGAAGCGCATTCGTGCGGTGGCCGTCTGTGGGCTTCAGCACTGCAAGCACCGCTTCGGCCGCCTCTCTTGAGATGCCAACCTTTTCCGCAAAGTGGATCACGGCGTAAGAGATGCTGACCCCCTGGATGGGTGCGCGAAGGGCTTGCAGCGAACGCGTGTCTGCTTCGGAGGGACGGCATACACCGGGCCCACCGCCACCCGCGTACTGTGGCAGCGGCGGCGGACACTGGGTGACAAATGCCGCACGCGCGGCATCAGCGACCGCGGCAGGCAAGAAAGAAGGATCATCCTCTGGCAACTGGTTGCGTTGCCAGGCGTCCCACGCAAAGACCGCGGCATCGATATCGGGATTTCCACCAAAGGGGTTTCGAATTCCGGTTGTCGCCGTCACCATCGCTCGCATAGTGTCTTCGTTCCAGATTGCGAGCTTAGACATCTTGTTCGCTTGATGTTGTACTTAACATACATCTAAGACAACCATTCAATTTTTAAAATCACAATAAGCCCCAATTCCTGTCTTATCAGACATCTTAGAAAAAAAGAGCTTTATTTTTGGTTTTGTGCTCTATCCCCCTATCCCACCAATCCCCCGTCCCCCTCAGAGCGCGTTCACGTCCACCTCCGCCTCGTCGTCGCCCTCCTCTGCGCCCGCCTCCTCAAAGACGAAGCCGTCCTCCTCAACCGGCGCCCCGCCAGTGG
>Ga0209358_10004035_pt1 | contig 10649 bp, 8 predicted proteins | sample LauGreFa1BDMLBSN_2_FD_187574 | JGI IMG/M metagenome (GOLD analysis project Ga0209358, IMG submission 187574) | Freshwater lake microbial communities from Lake Michigan, USA - Fa13.BD.MLB.SN (SPAdes) (version 2) | ecosystem: Environmental > Aquatic > Freshwater > Lake | place: Lake Michigan, USA...
TTTTTAAAGAAAAAGAACTTATACAGAATTGTCTTGATGGCAATGAGAAAGCTTTTAAAGCCTTTTATTACCTCTTCTATGGGAAGATGTTGAATACTTGCGTTCGGTACGCGCGTGACAAGGAGGAAGCAAAAGACATAGTGCAAGAAGGGTTTTTACGTGTATTTAAAAATTTAGAGCAGTACGATTCTAAAGGTTCTTTAGAGGGTTGGGTGCGACGTGTTATGGTGAATACCGCTATCAACCATTACCGCAAAAATGCTAAAGACCTTTTGAATTTTATGGAAGAGGAAAAGGTGTTGCGCCTGGAACAGCAGGATGAAGAAGCTTCTTACGAGGCTTCATTATTAACAGCAGAGCAAATACTTGCTATGGTTCAGCAGTTGACACCGACGTATCGCACTGTTTTTAATTTGAGTGTGGTGGACGGTTATTCGCACAAAGAGATTGCTGAACTTATGGGAATTACAGAAAGTACGTCGCGCTCAAACTTAGTGAAGGCGAGATTAAAGTTGCAAGAAATGGTGAATACAGAGACTAAAAAATATATCAAACGCGTGAACTATGGAAAATAACTTTGACGACATATTCAAAAATCAGCTATCGCAATTGCCTGAGGAAATACCAAGTGAGGACGATTGGTTTGCGATGAAGGAAGATCTCGTAAAGACGGGATTCATCAAAGAGGACAGAAGAAGGAAAATCTTCTTGTGGTCTTTCTCCTTTGTTTTATTGCTTCTGGGAGGCATCTTTGCTTATTACAATTTGGTATTGCAAGTATTGCCGAAAGGCGCTGCTGCAACTTCCTCTTTTACTGAAGGGAAAAAGTTATTTAAGAAGGGAAATACAAAAATTCAAGTAGTATCCACAACTAAAAGTTCGCTTGATACAAATAATAACGAAATAATATTCCCCAATAACAAAGGCTCTTTTGTAGCAAAATCTATGGAAAAAAAAGGTTCTATATCATCTTCAATAGCAATAGTCAATAATTCATCAAACGCTAGTTCCCTTGATGTTTCTTCGCAGCACAACAATGAGCTGGAAGGGCAGGTATTACCTGATTTAGTGACAATTGAAAAAAGCAACGAAGTAGAAAGTTTACTTACAAATGCCGTTCATGTTGAAATTGCACCTCAGAACATGGTGGTAAACTATGACAGTATTTCGAATGATTCGTTGCTCTCAGTGCTTGAGCAGGATACTGCTGCGCTTGGTATTTCCGACACCTTAAAGATTGAATCAAAAAATGAAGATAACGTAAAAACAAAGTCTCAGTTTTGCAAATGGTGGGCAGGAGCGCATCTCTCGCTCAATGAAAATAGCAATGTACTGCGCGCCAACAATAGCGATGGCTTATATCTGATAAACAATCCTAAATTCCAAGGGGAGCAATTTATTCAATACAGCGTTGGTTTTGCCGGCGCATATCGTCCATTGACTTGGTTTGCCATTGAAGCGCAGGTGTTGTACACACAAAGAAAGAGCTTAAATTTTAGCTCGGCGGTTCCCGATAGCAATGGAAATTTTAACGATGCGCAATCCAATTATCATTTTCATTTCAATGCTAATTATTTAGATCTAGTGGTGAAACCACGCTTTTATATATTACAGAAAAAATGTTCGTTTTATATTTTTCCTGGCGCTTTTGTGTCATTCAATTTACCTAGCTTGCAGGGCAAAAGTTACTTTGCTAAAACGAAAATCATTGATGGAAACTATTTGCAAGAGAAAGTAAATCTAGAATTTTGGTCGGCTGCAATTTCGTTTATGGCTGGGGCCGGTGTTGAATGGAATGTAAAAGAAAATTGGAAAATTTCAGCAGAAATTTCTGGTCGTCAAAGTTTGCATCCAATGGTTCAGATTGCAGGGTATTCTAGTGTTCCTATTAGTTTGTACAACTATTCCGTCAATGCAAGCGTGGGGCTCTATCGCTATTTTTAAAATAAATATTGAGCACTAGGCAGCGCTTTTGTTTTTTGATTTGTCTTCATAATACAAACATTTAAATTAAACACTAAAATTAAAAACTATGATTAAGAAATTCACATCAATGAGAACAATGATTCTTGGAGCAACATTTATGAGTGCTTTTATGGTATCCTGCCGAAAAGATACTTTGGAAACAACCATTGATAGAGCGGATAGCACTGCAGTTGAACGATTGTTTGACAAAATAGATCCGGAAATGCAATACTTTACTTTTGATCCGTCTAAACCTAAAACTATCACAGGATCGGAAGGAACAGTAATTAATATTCCAGAGAATGCATTTGTGGACGCCAATGGAAATAAAGTAACAGAAAGTGTTACTGTTTCATTAAAAGAAATTTTGTCTTTGAAAGATCAAATCACTTCGGGCGTATATGCAGTTTCAAATGGTTCATTATTGAAATCAGGAGGAGAATTTTTCTTTGAGGCAAGAGCCAATGACCAAAAATTGCAATTGGCAGTGAATCAATTTATTACTTTTGATATTCCAGCCGATGAAGTTGATCCTAACATGCAGGCATTTGTGGGATATGAAGTAAGTCAAAATTCTACTGGGTCAAGTGTGGATTGGGTGCAAGCAGACAGCTCCAAACTCAATACTCTTGTAACAGATAGTATATTTGATGAAAAAGATAGTGTATGGACTATCGATAGCAGTAGGACAGCGAGCTATGAATTGGATATTACTTTGACGGGTTATCATATGAAGGTGTATGATATTTATCATACTTCATATTACAATTGCGATCAATATTACTACAATACCAATTTGATTGAAAAGCTGCCTTTTACTGTTGTAAATTTAGAAAATAATGAAGATGAGATTGTTGATTATATTTTGACATTGGTTTATAAGCAATTGGGTTCTGTCACTAATGGTTACGATCCGGGCAATTTCCTGAGTGTAGATAATACATTTTCGGGATCAATTTATGGAATATGGTTAACAGGAGAAGACGTAGTAATCACTGTTGTTGGTGTAGGAAGAAAATCGAAAAAAACTTATTTTGGTAAAACCACTTTAAATATCGCAGCGAATTCAAATCCTTCAGTCTCGATAAGTGTGATGAGTGATGCTGATTTATCTGCTGCTTTGGATAATTTGTAACGATTTTTGTTTCTTATTTATTTGACCTGCTGCAATTTTCGCAGCAGGTTTTTTTGCATATAAATCGGGACTGTCCTAGTTAAAAAAACAAAATTTAAAGGGTATTAGCTATGTATCCAGCATCTAAAAGATTTTTAGGTAACTATATGATTTTTTTTTTGTTACTCTGTTATTTTAAGTCATAATAAATATAGTACAGAAATATATCAGCATCAAACATTGAAAAAAGCAGTAAACAATCTGATAATTTTCACTACTTATTGTAATGCATATATTTAGCAAAGTATTTTCCTAAAATATCAAACTCTAAATTGATAATGTCATTAACTTGAATATACTGTATCCCCCCGACGAAGTACATCTTTCTTAGTTAATTAAATTGGCGGAATTTTGCTGAAAATTATTTTTTATGAAAAAATTATCGGCAAAGGAAAACAAGGAGCGCATGTTTAAATTAGTAAAGGAGTGCTTGACTTACAAGGGGCAAAAGGAGGAGTTTATTAAGTTGCACGGTTTGGTGAGGCAACGTTATTATTACTGGCAAAAACGGTATATGGAGGAGGAAAATTTTACTTCGACCAATTTCAAAAAGATGGATCCTGTTAGCTTTACAAAGTTGGAGCCGATTGCCTGGGAAGAAAACTCAATAAAGGAGCTAAATGGTAAAAAACAGGTAGAGCTTAATTTTAGTTCGGGTTTACGTATTACAATTTTCGAGTAATGTGGTGGGGAGCAAACACGGAGGTTTATGTGTATCAAAAACCTTGTGATATGCGCAAATTATTACCCAACAACATCAATCCAACCATTATAAACAATTACAAAAACCTAAGCAACCCGAAGTTAATCGGGGGGATACTCTATAGTCTCCATTATAATTGTTTTTAACAGTTGCATTAAATACATCTGAAAAATTCATTTCAAACCAAATCGTATCTCCTAAACTATAAGATTCTTTTACCGGATAAACAGAAACTGGATGTTCAAATGTATAATGAGACCAATTACATGTTTCATTCTTTTTTTCACAGCTTACTGTAATTATAAACAAACAACAAATTGATAATAAAAATGTTTTCATAAATAATTGATTTTAATAAAAACTTTGGGCTTTATAAGCAAAGCCTTTATTTTTAATATCCATAAGATTTAAATAATGTATTAATGTTATCCTGCTGATTAATTCCATATTTAGCTAAAAACAATTTTTATAGCCATTTACGGAAATGACATCTGCATCCATAGCACCAAAACATTGAGAAATGGAATATCCTCTAAAGTTTTTTTAATTTACTACAAATGTAAAACACTCTTTTTTAATTCTTTCTATATCATTTTCTAATGCTGGGTTCATGTATTGCTCAAATAAATGATAATTAGTAATGTGTGTCCCGTTTGGTTGTTTATTTACAGTAAAGCGAATATCTTCTATATGCTCACGACGACATTCAGGCCTAATCTCTACCTCATTTAGTTTTCCTTGCGATTCCGGATAATAATGTTTAAATATTGGATAATATAAAAAAGTACCTAATTGTTGTAAGATCATTCCGTACTTTAAATAGTAAGTATTACTTTCATATTTATGTTTGTATTCTGGACCATCTGGTAATTCTTGAATTAATTGGCCAGTTGAGTAAATTGGTTCAAATGCATATTTCCAAGTTCCTGTTGGTTGTCCATTAATATTTTGTGTTTTATCAACAAGTTTTAATATCCTCAAAATATTTCTATGAAAATCAAAATCTTTTAATTGAATTTTTTCATATCGAATTTGACCATTGTAGTTATTTCTTACACTAGCGTTGAAAACATCTAAAAAATTCATTTCAAACCAAATGGTATCTCCAATATTATAACTTTCTTTTATTGGATAAACTGAAACGGGATGTTCAAACGTAAAATGTGACCATTGACATATTTCTTTATTCTTTTTTTCACAGCTTACTGTAATTAAAAATAAACAATAAGTTAATAATAATGCTTTCATAAGTAATTGATTTTAATAAAGACTTTGGGTTTTATAAGCAAAGCCTTTATTTTTAATATCCATAAGATTTAAATAATGTATTAATGTTATCCTGCTGATTAATTCCATATTTAGCTAAAAACAATTTTTATAGCCATTTATAGAAATGACATCTGCATCCATAGCACCGAAACATTGAGAAATGGTAAATCCTCTAAAGTTTTTTTAATTTACTACAAATGTAAAACACTCTTTTTTAATTCTTTCTATATCATTTTCTAATGCTGGGTTCATGTATTGTTCAAATAAATGATAATTAGTAATGTGTGTCCCGTTTGGTTGTTTATTTACAGGAAAGCGAATATCTTCTATATGCTCACGACGACATTCAGGCCTAATCTCTACCTCATTTAGTTTTCCTTGCGATTCCGGATAATAATGCATAAATATTGGGTTGTATAAGAAGATTCCAGATACTCTTAATTTGACTCCAATCTTTAACTTGTAATAATTATTTTCACATAATAGTTTATACTCAGGACCGTCAGGAAGTTCTTGAATCATATCATAAACTTCATATATACCTGTAAATGATTCAGCCCATTTTCCTTTAGTTTGCCCTGTTACACTTAATGTGCTATCTGATAATTTAAATATACTTAAAAAATTCCTATGAAAATCAAAGTTTTTTAGTTGTAAAGTTTCTGTTCTATAGTATCCATTATAATTGTTTTTAACAGTTGCATTAAACACATCTGGAAAATTCATTTCAAACCAAATGGTATCTCCAATATTATAACTTTCTTTTATTGGATAAACTGAAACGGGATGTTCAAACGTAAAATGTGACCAATTACATGTTTCAGGTCTTTTCTTACAACTTGAAGACAATAAAAAAAGACCAAGACTCATAAAAATTAGATTTTTCATTATAAACTATGTTAAAGGTTTTCGATAATGCACCGCTTTGTTTTATTAATAACCGTAAGATTTAAATAAATTGTTAATATTAAATTGTTGAGTATTTCCGTATTCTGAAATGAAACGATTTTTATAGCCATTTACGGAAATAACATCTGCATCCATAGCACCAAAACATTGAGAAATGGAATATCCGCTTACATTATCATTTACATTTGTTAACCAAAACGGTTCTCCTAAATCTATTAAATCATGCATTACACCTTCTGGTCTCCATGCCCAATATGATGAATTATAGGGCGTGAAATTCTCTATTTTATTTAACCATGTAATTCCTTCCAATGATGTTGGTTCCCCATACCTCAAATGCGCAAAACTTGCCCCACAAAATTCTGCCCAAGCCTCTGAAATAGCAATTCTACCTGACCCTGAATCTGTAGATTTGCCATACCCATCATTTTTAAGAATGTACGTAATGTAAGATGTCCAATAAGAATTGCCAACTTTGTTATAATGACTAGCATGCGCTAATTCGTGATAAAAAACTTGAGTTATCCTATCCGAATGAGTGCTATGAGCTGCAGCATCTCCTGAGTAATTATAGGTAATATCAGGAGGAAATTGTTTTAATACTTCTATTGATACAGAAGCCCATTTGTGGCCAGTGAATACCAAAAAAAATTGAATTACATCGATTAAAAAACTAGAATTTGCCATTTGTTTTAACATAGGAGCAGATGCATATTTTGACAAACTATTTCCTTTTGAATTAGCATTGGTTAACCACATATTTAAATCACTAGGAGGAGCCATTACATTATTTTGTGAACAAAAAACATTGTACTCCCTAACAGAATTTATAGCATTACAACACATCCACTTTCTCTTTGAATCTGAATTAACATCAGCTGAATTATTAAAAGTGTAGTTAATAGATTCCATGGCAGAGTTTTCAAATTCACCAATATTTTTTCGTTCTGTAAAGAAAATATCCCAAAACTGTGTTCCTTTAATAGCGCGAATATTAACAGATGGATTTTCAAAAATACAAATAATATTAACTTTTCTATTTTTCTTATATGTTTCATTACATTCAAAATAACCATTATCATTTGTATATCCTGTTCCATAATCAAACCACCAACGAGAACGGATTTTTAATTGTTTAACTGGTACTGATAAATTGGAACCATTAATTGATTGTTGTACTCTTATATAACCTTTTGGTCTATGTCTGGTTGTTTTGTTTTCAAATTCATTTGTTGATTCATCTAAATAACCAGCTAATTCTAAAGCTTTAGATTCTAACTCATCTTTTGATATTGTAGCAAATAAATTTTTAGATTTTTGAGTGAAACCTTCTTCATTTGGTAAATACAAAGAGTCTATTATTTCATATTTCATATTTCCAAAATCATATCCCAAATCAACAGTTGTATATAACCATGTTGTACCATTAGAAAGTGTAGCAGGATCGTTATAAAATGTACCATATTGATTTACTTCAACATCTAAAGGAATATCTGATAAGATTAAACTATCAGAATTCAACTTGTTTAATTCGTCAGAATTCATTGGTAAAAATTTTACATATAGCTTATTCGACTCCAGCTTCAATAAAGATTTTTGGTTTGAAATACTTGCATAAGTATTACGCATATTATCAATTGCAAATGGGTTATTGAGTTTTTTTCCAACTTTTGTTTCTTGTTCATCCACAACTTTTGTAGTAGAGATTGATGTTGAAATTTGCAGTTCTTCTTTCTTACAACTAATTAATCCAATTCCAACTATTGCAATAAATAATGTGCTGTAAATTTTTCTTTTCATACAATTTTAAAATTATTGAATTATCAGGCTAAATTATAGTGCATTTATTAATAAAATTTTAATTTAAAATTAATTATTGGATTAAATTTTAGTTTTGTTTATTTTTTACTCCTGAAAATACACCCGTTTTACTCTTGGGGAGATGGAAGTAAAAATTTCGTAGGAGATGGTTTGTGCCCAGGTTGCTAGGGTTTGTACGGGTATATTTTTGCCGAAAACTTCTACAGAATCTCCTTCTTGCGCATCGATTTCGGTAATGTCTAACATTGTCATATCCATACAAATATTGCCTACAATAGGGGCTTTTTTGCCGTTAACTAACATGTGCCCCACACGGTTGCTCATTAAACGAGATAAACCATCGGCATAGCCAATGGGAACGGTGGCAATTTTTAAATCTTTTGCCGCAATTTCTCGTCTGCTGTAGCCTACAGAATCCCCTTTAGGAACATGTTTGATTTGCGAAATGGAGGTAAATAATTCCGAAACTACTTCGAGGTTTTTTTGATGCGTAGGATTAGGCGAAACACCATACAAGCCAATACCTAAACGTACCATATCCATTTGCGCATCGGTAAACTCGGAAATACCCGAAGAGTTTAAAATATGTTTGATGAACGTTTTTTGCAAACCATTTTCAAGTTGTGCAGATAGTTGATTAAATAAATTAATTTGATATTTTGTAAAATCGGACAAGCTCGCTTCGTCGCTAGTAGCTAAATGAGAAAAAACGCTTGCTATTTTAAGCTGATTATTTTGTTTTAAAGTTTGTATAAGTTGAGGAATATCGTTGCTCTCGAATCCTAAACGATGCATTCCAGTATCTAATTTTATATGAATAGGAAACTTTTTTTGTACTGAGCTTTTTTGTACACAAAGTATTAAGTTATGAAGGCTTCGCCAGTTGTAAATTTCGGGCTCTAAATCGTATTCCAGCATTGCATCGTAACCTTGCGGTTCGGGATTCATAACCATTATGGGTAAAGTAATTCCTGCTTCGCGCAATAAAATTCCCTCGTCCACAAATGCCACACCCAAATAATCTACCTTATGAAACTGCAATAAATTAGCCACTTCGTAAGTGCCACTTCCGTAGGATAAAGCCTTAACCATTACCATTATTTTGGTTTTAGGTAACAGTAAACTTTTGTAATAATTTAAATTGTGCTCCAGTGCGTTGAGGTTGATTTCCAAAACAGTACTATGCACTTTTTTTTGTAAAAACTTGCTTATTTTCTCAAATTCAAAAATCCGAGAACCCTTTATTAAAATGTTTTCGGAATCGAATTGGTGAAAATTTAAATAACTTAATAAATCTGCGGTTGAGCTAAAAAAATGACTAGGTACATCAAAAAAGTTTTGATGCTTTTGTAAATCTTCACCCACGCCAAAAAACTGATGAATGTTTTTGTTTTTTACCAAAGTGGCAACATTGCGGTATAATATATCGGGTTGTTCACCTGTTTGTTGTAAATCCGATAAAATAAGCGTGTTTTTTTTCAGGTTAGATTGTCGGGTTAAAAAATCCAATGCAATTTCTAAACTTGCCCAATCCGAGTTGTACGAGTCGTTGATGATTAAACAATTGTTAACACCCTCCTTTACTTCCAAGCGCATAGCAATAGGCGTAAGGGAGCGCATTTTTTGTTGTATTTTTTCCATTTTCATGCCCATAAATAATAGGGTAACCCAACAATGAATTGCGTTTTCGATAGACGCATCATCAATAAAAGGAATTTCAATGCTGATAAAATCGTTTTTATAAATAGCTTGTATTTGAGTTATATTAGATTTTTTTTGGATGCGACTAATTTGGAAATTAGCCGATTTTTTAGTGCTCCATACTAATTTTTTACTCTCGGGATGTTGTTTAAAAACTTCGTCGATACTGGTATAATCCTTATTGTAAATCACAAAAGTATCCGAAGTAAACAAATCGTTTTTTTCCTGTACCTTTTCCTCAATCGAATTAAAATTTTCGTTGTGTGCACTTCCAATATTTACAAAAATACCCATATCAGGGCGAATAATTTTCCCCAAAATACTCATTTCGTTGGGCTGAGAAATACCCGCTTCAAAAATGGCTAAATTGTGGTGTTTATCCATTTGTAACACACTTAAAGGCACGCCAATTTGAGAATTGTAGCTTTTAGGCGAACGCACAATGTTAAAATCATCTTTTAATAAATGGTACAACCACTCCTTTACCACTGTTTTTCCGTTGCTTCCCGTAATGCCAATAACAGGATAGGTAAATTGTTTGCGATGAAATTGAGCAATTTGTTGTAAGGCAGTTAAAGTGTTGTGAACCCATATGATATTTACATCCTTGTGGTTTAAAAACTCCACTGGTTCGCTTACCAAAAAATTTCGCACGCCTTTTTGGTACGCTTCGGGGATAAAAGTATGTCCGTTTCTTTTGGGTGTAACCAAAGCTACAAACACTAAATCTGTTATGTTTAGAGGGGTTATTTTACGACTGTCCACGGTGAAATTACCCACCGTAGCGTTTATGTTTCCTGTAAAATTTGCCTGTGTTATTTGAACAATTTGCTCAAAAGTGTATTGCATAATTTAAAAACTAGCTATTAATATGAATACTCACTGCGCAATGATCCGAGCCCATTAAATCGTTGTGAATGTGCGCCTGCGAAACTTTATCGATTAATTTTTGGCTCACTAAAAAATAATCGATTCTCCAGCCTATGTTTCGAGCTCGAGCACCAGCGCGGTAACTCCACCAAGTATATTTTTCTGTATCAGGATAAAAATGTCTGAAAGAATCCACAAAGCCATTTTGCAAAAATGCTGTAATTCCATCAATTTCTT
>Ga0209358_10004037_pt1 | contig 10645 bp, 5 predicted proteins | sample LauGreFa1BDMLBSN_2_FD_187574 | JGI IMG/M metagenome (GOLD analysis project Ga0209358, IMG submission 187574) | Freshwater lake microbial communities from Lake Michigan, USA - Fa13.BD.MLB.SN (SPAdes) (version 2) | ecosystem: Environmental > Aquatic > Freshwater > Lake | place: Lake Michigan, USA...
CGCGCGTTCCGCATGATCGAGCGGATGGTGTGGGCGCTGCGGGCCAGGCCGGTCGCCGCGGTCACCCGTGCCGCCCGCACGGTCTCGGTCAGGTGCTGGCCGAATTCCCTGGTCATCGGCGCCACACGGGCGCGGCTCGCGGGATGCTCCACCAGCTGCACGCCCTGGATGAGCACGCCCTCCGCTCCCGCCAGCCGCTCGGCGTAGCGGCCCAGCGGCTCGAGACCCGTGAAGAACAGCACGTTCGCCTGCTCCAGCGCCGCACTCCAGTCGATCCCCTCGAGCACCGCGCGCAGCAGCGGCAGGTCGGGTTCCAGCACGATCACGAGGCCCGAGCGCCCCATGCGGCGGCACAGCTCGGCGATGTGATAGCCCACCCCGAAGCCGAGCACGGCCACGACCGCCTTCTCGCGCAAATCGATCGAATCGGCGAAGTTCGCCGCCTCGCCGCAGGGCGCATGGCGCGAGGCAAGCGCCCGTCCGTCGTACGCCGCCACGCGCGCACCATCCGCCGCGGTGATCCACTCGACCGATGCGGGGGCCGTGCCCCGCAGCGCCTCCGCGAGGTCGCTGTTGCGTGCGCCCAACGCGGCGAGGTTGCGCTCGAACACCGGATGGTGCGCCGCAGCCTTCGCTGGATCGGAGCTGGTCGAACCCTGCGTGGTGATCGGGGTCATTGGGGGCCGTCGCGCGGAAGATCGCAGCATGCACGCGCGCCCGCACGAAGTCGGCTCCAGCCGGCTCCCGGCCGACTTCCGGCAGGGATCTGAGGACGCGGCTCCGCCGCATCGGCGTGGATCGACCGTCCGCGCGAGGAGCATGCAGAAAATGCGCGGCGGCGCCCGCCCCATTCGCCGCGGAGGCCGCTTTCCTACGATGCCGCGCCCATGACCCGCTGGCTGTACGAGAACCCGGTCCCGCTCGCCGTCCTCCTGGGCGCCGTGGCGGTGTTCCTCGCGTTCCGCGCGCTCTCGAGCGGCGAGCGTCGCACCTGGCTGGCGGCCGGCACGGCTGTGGCGCTCGCGCTGGGTGCCCTCGCGATCGGCAAGTGGATCGTCACCCCTGGTGAAGAGGCTCGGGTGATCGCCGAGGACCTCGTCGCATACGCGGAGACCGCGGACGTCGACGCCGCCGCGGCGCTCTTCACGGGCAACGCCGTCCTCAACTACGGCCGCCGCGAAAGCCAGGGACTCTCGATCCAGGCGATCCGCCGCGCCCTCGAATCGCTGGCTGCCGCCAACCGCATCGAGTCGAACCGCATCACCCGCCTGGTCTACCGCACGCTCGACGAGTCGACGGGCGAGGTCGAACTCTCGTGCTCCACCATGACGGCTCGCTCGACCATGGTTGTCCCCACGAACTGGATCGTGCGCGTCCGACGGACCGGGGGCACCGGAAGTCCGTCGTGGAAGATCGACCGGCTCACCTTCGAGAGCTTGTTTGGCAAGGCGCCGCCGCAGAATCTGTGGTGAGTGGGTGCTGGAGCTACTGGCAGATGCCCCAGGTTCCGAGCAACACGGCCAGATCGGACGCACCGACAACGCCATTTCGATCAATGTCCGCCCCTGGGAGGGAGGGATTTGTGCTGGCCCAGAATGCCAAGAGGATCGCGAGGTCCGACGCGTTCACGAAACCGTCGCCACTGAGGTCGGCAACACACTGGCACTCATCTGGAATCCCGTCGCCATTGAGGTCCACGAGCGCACCCGTGGCGAGTTCAATCGCGTCGGGGAGTCCACTGGAATCGCAGTCACGGGTCCGATCGAGTACGAAGATCCGACCAACGCCGCTGAGCACCCCTGCTGTCGCGGTAGGAGCGGCCGCGAGTACGCTGGTATCTGTCACTGCAACCCGCGTGCCGGTGAGGGACAACGACGGGAGCCCGCCCGGCGCAAGCACGCCGGACGACTTGTCGCCCGCCAGGTAGAGGAACGCGCCTCCTCGAAGCTGACCAGCGATCGTCAGTCCAGGAGCACCAACCACGACCGAGGTGCCATCCGTCGCGACCGCGAATCCGAACTGTGCATGCAAGGACCCGCCTGCGGGCGACAGAACCGACCGAATGCTGGCACCGCCATCGCCGACGTCGTAGACCACGGCCGCGCCCGCATCGCTCGCCGAGGAGTCCACAAGGGGCGCGCCAACCACGAGGGTCGTTCCCTGAAGCGAAACCGACTGACCGAACGAGACTCCAGCGACGCTTCCCAACTCCGCAGCGGGCAGGATCTTCTGCACCAACTGATACTGACCGCCTTGGAGGCGATAAAGCCAGACGGCGCCCGAGTTGATGCCCGCGTCATCGTCCCCAGGCGCGCCGATCGCCAGCCAAGGGCCGTCCATCGCCACACTGAATCCAAAGCGATCACCCGGATCGGGATACGTCGCTCGAAGCACCGTGGCGGGGTTCCACTGCGTACCCGATCGGGAGAAGAGCCGAACCCGTCCTGCAAACGCGCCGACACCTTCGGCACTCGCAGGAGCCCCTGCGGCAATGAAGTCGGCGGTACAGGCAACACTGGCGCCGAACTCGCCGTCGACGCTGACTTCGCCGTCCGTCAGTTCCGCAACGGCGAACCACGCTCCGCCGTCGAAGCGCAGGGCGAACGCACTGCCGCGCGATCCACGCTGCGGAGCTCCTGCGACGCCGACTGATCCCCGCAACGCCACCGCCGCACCGATTTCATCTCCACTCTGGGCGTTGGTGAAGACGACCTTCTGCGACTGCACCCAGCCGTTCACTGTGCGGATGTAGGCATAGACCACGCCGCCGTTGGTCGCAATTGTGTCGCTGCCGCGTGCACCCACTAGCATCGCCGCCCCGTCCACGGCCATGCCGTATCCGAGGGCGTCGTATGGCTGCGCGTCGGACGCCCCTATCGACTGATCGGGGGTGAAGGTGACCTGGCCACCCGCCACCGATGCCAGCAGCGCGGGGACGGTCACCGCAAGAAGGAGCCGAATCGTGGTCTGCATGCGTCGATCCTCTCGAGAAGACGGAGACATCCGGCTTAGAAGCAGTTTCCGTAACCCGCGAGGACGATCGCGAGATCACCCGCTCCGACGATGCCGTCGTTGTTGACATCCGCGAGGTTGCTGCCCGTCGCGCCCCACGAGGCGATCACATCGATGATGTCGTCGACATCCACCCGACCGTTGCCATCGACGTCGCCCGAGCACTCGCACTCATCGGGAACGTAGTTCCCGTTGAGGTCCGCGCTGAACGCGCTGACGACATCGCACAGGTCGGGAATGCCGTTGGCATTGCAGTCCGTCGACGCGGAACCATACTCGCACACGTCCGGCACACCCGACTGATCGCAGTCGTACCGCGTGCCGAGCGCGATATCGAAGGCATCCTGCTGCCCGTTGCCATCGCAATCGGTGAGCGCCGGTGGCGGGAGCACCTGCGAATACGCCGTCCAGCTCGCCCCGCCCGCCGTTCGGCCAACGACGTCGATCATGCCGACGAGGGCCACGGGCTGGACGGTGGTGAACTGACCGAGCAGCACGCGCTTCGACTCGCCCGCCACGGATTGCGCCGTGCCAGGCTGCACGAACACGATGCCGTCGTCGTCGGAGATCGGACCGCCCGCGCTGAACGCAGTGAGGTCGAGGCCCGTGTTCTGCACCGAGTTGCCGTTCAGGCAGGAAAGCCCGATCGTCAGCCAACTGTCGTAGCGCAGGGTCGGCGGGAAGCCCGCCTGGTTGCAGGGAATCTGCGAAGAGAGCTCACCGCCGAACTGGCTCTGCCAGAAGCCCCCCGTCGCGGAGATCGACAGCGGGTGCGCGGGATTTCCGAAGAGTCCGACCACCTCGGTGCTCGCTTGCTTGGTCTTTGCGTAGACGCGGTAGCACACCGCCGTCGCCGGGAAAAGATCGTCGGTACCACGGCCTGCGATCGGCACGATCTCGACCTGCAGCCCGTTGAACTGCATCTCGGGCTGGCAGGAGTCGAGCACCGCGTCGTTATTGAAGTCGAGCGCTGGAACCGAGGCGATCTCACAGGAGTCGGGCACGCCATTGCCGTTGCAATCGACGGCGCCAGCGGTGATTTCGCAGGCGTCGATCACACCGTCACCGTCACAGTCGGGCTCGCACGAGTCGGGAACGCCGTTCGTGTTGCAGTCGACTGCGCCCGCGGCGATCTCGCAGGCGTTCGGCACGCCATCGTTGTCGCAATCAGGCTCGCACGAGTCGAGGACGCCATTGCTGTTGCAATCCGGAGATCCATCCGCGATCTCGCAGATGTCGTACACGCCGTTGCGGTTGCAGTCCGGCGCGGTGCCGCTCGCGAAGTCGCAGCTATCCGGCGTGCCGTTTGCGTTGCAATCGGTGTCAAGACCGGCGGTGATCTCGAAATCGTTGGGGATGCCGTCGCCATCGCAGTCCGTGTCACAGTCCGCTAGGAAGGTCGACGGCTGCTTCTCGACGAAGTACGTGGCAATCTCCTGCTCGGGCGAGCGGCAGAAGGTGCAGGCGTTCAGAACGGCATAGTTCGAGCCGCCAAGACGAATCGAATGGCTGCCGCCAGAGTTCCGGAAGAAGCAGCGATCGATGAAGGGGGGCATGTTGTCGTAGGAATCGACGGTTGCGTCACCAAGAATCGAGTCGCGGACGAACGTGCACTGGGTCACGATCATCGGAGAGCTGCCGTAGTTCCTAACTCCGCGCCCCGTGAAGCTGCAGCCTGTGACCGACCAGCTTCCACCAGCTCCATTCTCGAAACCGACTGCCGATTCTTCACCGCTACTGCAGCGCTGAAACGTGCACGCCTCAATCGTGCCGACAGAGTCTCGAACGTAGATGGCTCCGCCACGGCTGTATGCGTACTGGCGTGTGAACGTGCTACCCGCGATGGAGTATGAGCCGCCCTGGACGCCGATCGATCCTCCGTAGCCGCTCGACGGGTACGAATCCTCGTTGTTCTCGAAGGTCGAATTCGTGACCGAGAGCGGTCGATAGTACGAGTAGAGGACACGCCCCCAGTGCCCGGCGCAGCCGTTGTTCGATCGACAGTTCGAGAATCGAGAGTTGCTGATCGAGATCGGGCTGTCGGACTGCTGCCGCGTACCAATGATGCCGCCCCAGCGATAGCAACTAGGGTCGTATAGGTTTTCGAACACGCAGTTCTCAACAATTAGGCCAGCCGTGCCCAATCGGATGAAGCCGCCGGCCTGATCATTCCAGTAGTTGCCACTGGTCGTCGCATCGCGGAACGTCGTGTTACGAAGCTCGACCGTGCCTGACTGCTTGTCGACGATCGCTCCTCCGTACTGCGCCCACATGCCCGATGCCGTGCAATTGCTAAACAGCAGTGTCCCTGAACCGGACGAATAGACAATTCCGCCACTGTAGTTGTTCGAGCGCGGGTTCACGAACTCACAACTCGTGAAACTCATGTTCGAGGAACTTGAGTCGTAGACGCAGCCTCCGTAGTACGTCGCGCTGCACGACGAAAACCGAGTTCCCAAGGCACTGAACGGTGCCCCACCTTCGAGCCTCGCAACTCCTCCGTAGTACCCACGGCAACCTTGAAAGGACCCATTCAGCAGGTTCACCACGGATTCGGCGTGGGCCGCATAGATTGGCGTTCCGGATCCCCAGTTAAATGAGCCAACGAGGATCCAATCGCAGTTGCTCGAAGTGAAATCGGCCCCCCCGTAGACGTACACGCCGCCACCACCCGACGTGAGTCGCATGCGAGTGAACACGACGTTTGGCCCAGAGGACTGACACAGCCATGTGTACTCGTACCAACGGGTGATCGTGAGATCCTCGAAGGTGACAGTCTTCTCGTTCGAGCCGCCGATGCTGATGATGTCGCCGCTGCTTCCCTGTCGATCGATCTTCGTCACCGACGCCCCACCCGAGCTGCGTACGGTGATCGTCTTGTCGTTGATCGACAGCGTCTCGTTGTAGGTGCCGGGCGCGATGACCACGACATCGCCGTCGACGGCAGCATTGATCGCCGCCTGGATGCTCGGATACTCCGCAGGAACGTGCAGGTCGACCGCGACGGCCGGCAAGCAGATCCCGAGCACGTACCCAACAACGCTCCATCTCGTCATCCACCGAAGCAGCATGTCGATCCTCTCTGAGAGGGCCAAAGGCCAGTCGTGCGGCGCGCGGGGACAGGCGCGCGCTCCAATTCTGTTATACAGCATGTTCCACGCAGAACAAACGGTCTGATGAAGATTCCCGTTCATCCGCGGTATGGCGGCGCCTCAGTTTCAACCTACGGCGCGCGCGTATCCGACTCGCCCGCAACGGCTTCCGTGAGTGGCGGCAGCAGCGGCGGCACGGAAACCCGTCGCAGCAGCCGCGCGTCGGTCTCCGTCTCGTGGATACCCGTGCGGATGTCGCGGCCCGAAAGTCGGCGGGCGCCGTCCTTGAAGTGGAAGGCGCGGACCGCGGTGGCGCCCGGCGGAAGCGCCGACACGAGCTTGCGGTCGACGGCGTAGCCCTCGGCTCCGGCGAATGCCTCGACGTCGATCGGCGAACCGCTGACATTGGTCACGCGCAGCGTGAGCACGAGATCAAGCGCGCCACTCTCAATGGAGCGCGCGATGCGCCACGATGGCTCGACGGTGGCCTTGCGGTAGCCGATCTCGAGTGGACCGGTGATGACGGCGCGGAACGGCTCGTCGGCCGTGCCCTCCACCTCGACGCGGACGGGCACGACGCCCGCCTCGGTGCTGCGCGGAATGCTGAACTGGACAGGCAGGCGCACCTCGCCACGGGGCGCGATGGTGAAGCGGTGCGTGCGCGGCGAGATGTCAACGGCGCCGGAGTCGGCCAGCGAGAGTGTGCCGCTGAGGGCCTTGTCCCAGGGGTTTGCGAGAACCAGCGTGCCCTCCTGGGGGGCGCGGCGGCTTTCGGTGAACACGGGGTCGACGCGGAATCCTCGGCGGAACAGGCACATCTCGCGGCTCACGCCCTCGACGAACAGTGGCTCGCGGCCGATGCGCAGCGCGTGGCCCGTTCGCGTGGGACGGACCTCCTGCGAGCGACCCCAGAGGTCGGTGGCGCGGACCACCTGCGCTCCGAGGTCGACGTCGACCATCGCCTCCTCAGTGCCCGACTCGTTCCAGAGCACCAGCGCGGTGCCTCGCGCACCGTGGGCAAGCAGTGCACGCACGCCCTCAGCGATGGGAATCTCGGCCTCGAAACGGCGGCCGCACAGGCGCGTCGAAAGCTGGCGCCACGCGGCGAACTCGAGTGCGGGGCCTGGCACGGGCGGGCGGTTGTCGGCCTGGACCTCGATGGCGACGGAGTCGAAACCCGATCGCCACGCATCAATGGCACGGAGCGCGAGATCGATGGCGCGCTCGCGCCCGTCCACGAGGTCGGCCGGAAGTGGGACGATGCGCACCATGCCGCGGGCGCCCGTGACCGCAGCACCTGTGGCATCGGCGTAGATCTCGCCCCCGCTCTCGCGCCAGGCGGGGTCGGCGACGAGTTCGAGGGTGTGGCGACCACGCTCGACGGCGCGGGCCAGCGTGGGTGGGACCGTTTCCTGCGGGGACCACGGAAGCGTGATCGACGGGCCCGCGATGGCTGATCCCATGGCGGCGGCGATATCCTCGACGCGCTGCGCGAGGTCAGGCCGGTCGGCGTCCACGGGCGTCGCGCCGATGAACCACTGGTCGACGCGCTGCCCGAACGCGAGCAGCCACGGCTCGAGTGCGGGACGCCAGCGCGACTCCTCGAGGGCGAAGAGGCCGAGGGCATCGCCTGGCTCGATGCGCATCGCCCCGGCAAGGCGGGCTGGCACCGCACCGAGGCGGAACATGGGCTCCACGCGACGGTCAAGCAGGTGGCTCACCACGGGGCGCAGCGACTCGATCTCCGCGGTCGACTCGCGGATCTCCGTCGACTCGCTCCACACGGGGAGGACCACGAAGGCGCTGCGCGCGAGGTCGATCGCCGGCTCGAGCGGCATCGCCATCGATCCGAGCGATGCACCGAACCGCGGCGGCTGGTCGGGCTCGAACGGATCGTCGGGAAGCACGGCGAATCGCGCGAATCGGCGCGCAATCTCGCTGTCGCCGCCACGGAACACCGCCTCGGCCTCGTACCAACCCGTCGGCAGCACCGGCATCTCCCGGCGCAGTTCCCCGCCCGAGTGCAGCGCGACGTGTTCCTCCGCGACGATCGCGCCACCCGCGTCGCGCACGCGCACATGCGCCGTGCACTGCGCGACCATCGGGTCATCGCAGCGCAGACGCAGCGCAGCACGCGCCGATGGCGCGATGATCCCGTGCGCATCGGCCTCGAATCTCACGGAGGGCATCTGCCAGAGCTCGATGTCGTCGAAGAAGGCGCGACCACGCACATCGCGCCTGGCGACGTCGTAGCGGTCACGGTCGACTCCCGCGAGCTGCGCGGGTTGGGCGACCTCCAGCCAGACCTGCAGTTTCTTCGCATTGCGAGGCCGCGGCGGTGGGTGGATCTCGAGCATGCGCCAACCGGTCTCGGAACGGATCGGCTCGGACGAGGTGATACCCGCGATGACGCGCTCATCGGCCCCGAGATAGCAGGCGCTCACGCGCACCGCCGCATGATGCAGTCCATCGGTGCGCGTCCACGCGCGCAGGAGGAGATCGGATTCGGCGGCGACGTCGTCGAGATTGACGTCGAGGAACCGCACCATCGACGCACCGTCGAGTTCGAAGCGAACGGCGAAACCCGCCCCGAGACGGCCAATGCCCGATGCAGTGGAGACGTCGCCGAAGGGCGGATAGCCCAGCGCGTTTGCCCCCGGGGCCTCGGCCCCAGCGGCCCGGTCCGCGGGGCCGTAGATCTGCGGAGGAACGCCGGGGTTGAACACCGCGGCCTCCTCGAAGTCGAAGCGCTGCACGAGGCGTCTCGGCATGAGACCGCCATCCTGCGAGAGGACAGCGGCGAGCAGTGCGTGGGCGATGACCGCGGTCACGGGAGGTTCATCGGCATTCTCGGACACGGACTGCAGCGCGGTCCCCTACGGGACAGCCCATACGGGACAGGCGAGCAACGCCGCCCGAAGGGACAGGCATGTGCGAGGTGCCTGTCCCATGAACCCGACTGGCGGACGCCCGGAGCGAACACTTTCGTTGGCGAACGAGCCTTTCGGCACACATCGGACAGGAAGGCCCACACGCGCATCGCCAGTCGCGGCGGGAAACCCGAAGAAGGGACAGGCAATCGCAAGGTGCAAGGTGCCTGTCCCATCACGCCGTCCCATGCCGCTTGTCCCATGCCGCCTGTCCCATGACACCACGTTGATGCCCAAGGTGCCTGTCCCGTGGAGCCGGCCCCGTGGTGGAGCCGGCCCCGTGGCACCACCCCATGACGCCATGAAGCTGGTCCCATGAGGGCCGAGGTGCCTGTCCTGTGAGGCCCCGCTTGCGCGCCGCCCAACGCCGACAACCACCGACTGCCCGTTCGCGTTTCGCGCAGGAGCCAACCCTTCCGACATACCCGTACCATTCGCGATCCATGACCGCCATTCCGCCCGCAGCCGCCATCGACCTCCGCAGCGACACCGTCACCCGCCCGACCGCCGCAATGAAGGCCGCCATGATGTCCGCGCCCCTCGGCGACGACGTGCTGGGCGACGAACCCACCGTCCAAGCCCTCGAGGCGAAGGTCGCCGCCTTGCTCGGCAAGGAGGCCGCGCTCTTCGTCCCCTCGGGAACCATGGCCAACCAGCTCGCCATCCGCAGCGTCTGCGAGCCGGGCGACGAGATCATCGCCCACCGCGACAGCCACATCATCCACTACGAGACGGGTGCGCCGGCCGCGCTCGCGGGCTGCATGATCTGCCCGCTCGACGGCCCCCGCGGCCTGTTCGACGCGACACAGGTCCGCGCCGCCATGCGGCCGCGCGACCAGCACGCCCCCGTCTCACGCATGCTGGTGATCGAGAACACCCACAACAAGGGCGGCGGAACCGTCTGGCCGCTGGCGCAGTTCGAAGCCGTCGCGTCGGCAGGCCGCGAGTGCGGCCTCCACGTGCACATCGATGGGGCGCGGCTCCTCAATGCCTGCATCGCGCTCGGTGTCGCTCCCACGGCATATACGGCGCAGGTCGACACCGTCTCCCTCTGCTTCTCCAAGGGCCTCGGCGCCCCGGTCGGCAGCGCCCTCGCCGGCAGTGCCAAGCTGATCGCCCGCGCCCGCCGTTTCCGCAAGATGTTCGGCGGCGCCATGCGTCAGTCGGGCCTGCTCGCGGCGGCCGCGATCCACGCCCTCGACCACCATGTCGCGCGCCTCGCCGACGACCACGCCAACGCGCGCCGCCTCGCCGCGATCATCGCGTCCACGCCGGGCCTCATCCTCGAGGGCACGCCCGATTCCGTGCCCACCAACATGGTCTTCTTCACCCTCGAGCCGCGCCTGGGCAGCGCCGCCGACTTCTGCACCCGCCTCGCCCGCCGCGGCGTCGCCGCCATCGGCATGGGCCCGAGCCGCGTGCGCATGGTCACGCACCTCGATGTCACCGCGACCGACATCGACCACGCCGCCGCGGCCATCGCCGCGACTGCCGCCGAGTCCGCATCCTCCACCGCCTGATCCATGCCGCACTCCCTCGCCGCCATCTTCGACCTCGACGGCACGCTCGTCGACAGCTACGACGCCCACTTCGAGGCCTGGCGCCTCATCA
>Ga0209358_10004038_pt1 | contig 10642 bp, 9 predicted proteins | sample LauGreFa1BDMLBSN_2_FD_187574 | JGI IMG/M metagenome (GOLD analysis project Ga0209358, IMG submission 187574) | Freshwater lake microbial communities from Lake Michigan, USA - Fa13.BD.MLB.SN (SPAdes) (version 2) | ecosystem: Environmental > Aquatic > Freshwater > Lake | place: Lake Michigan, USA...
AATGCTGGGCCCATACCGCAGCCACACTCTTTGTAGCCGCTGCCTTTTTGAGATGCCAATGCCGCTTGATTCCAAAAGCGCAATTCAGCTGCATGCGTGCCGCTCTTGTCGCCCCTAGACACAAATGCGGCATTGCTGGCTGCGATTTTTTTCAAAGCGGCCACAATGTCATTGCCCTTTGCGTTTGCAGGATCGGCCTGGGGGCCAACCACCACAAAGTCGTTGTACATCACGGGCAAACGCTTAAGGCCAAAGTTTTCCGCTACAAACTTTTCTTCGGCCACTTGATCATGGACGAACACCACATCGGCATCGCCACGGCGCGCCATGTCCAATGCTTGACCGGTGCCCAAAGCGACCACCTTGATGTCAATGCCAGTGGCCTTTTTAAAGTCTGGCAACAAATGGCCAAAGAGGCCCGATTGTTCGGTGGAGGTCGTCGAAGACATCACGATAGATTGGGCCAGGGCATGCGCGCTGAAGCCTGCAAAGACAAGACCCAGTGCGGCACGCGTTAAAAGGCCGGCCAAAGGCTTCAATTGAAAAGTTGAACTCATGAGGTTTCTCCTTGTAGAAATAAAAATGCTTGTTGGCTGTGTTGTTTCAAGCATTCAGAATTAAAAAAATCGGCCGTGGGCAAGTCAGCCAAAATACGTCCTTGCTCAAGGTAAATAACCCGGCTTGCCCAACGCTTCACTTGCCCTAAGTTGTGGCTTGCAAAAATCAAGGTCATAGGATGGGGGTCGTCTTTGGGCGCAATCATTTGTTGCACCAGCGCTTCAATTTCTCGTTTGGCGGGCGGGTCCAAACTGGCTGTGGGTTCATCCAAAAAAAGCAACTCGGGCTCTTTGGCCCATGCTCTGGCCAAAGCCAAGCGCTGCTGCTGACCACCCGACAAGGTGGCTGCGTTTTGCAGCTTGACGCCCGACAAGCCCACCACCGACAAAGCTTCTAAGGCCCGCGCTTTGGCTTGGTGCCACCGCAAGCCCAAGCTGCGGTCTAACCACAAACCCAGCGTCACATTCGTCAAGCTATCGGTGCGCAACATGTGCGGTCTCTGAAACAGCATGGCTTGCCTGCAAGTTGCCAATTGAAGTTGGCCCTCTGAGACAGAATGCAGTCCATTCAAAACGCGCAGCAAGGTGCTCTTACCCGAACCATTGGCACCGATCAATGCCACATGTTCGCCTGCGTCGATGGTCAAGCTCACATCGCTAAGCGCTTGAACATGTCCCAACTTCAAGCTCACCTGCTTGAGTGAAATCAGATGCGTCATGTGACCCACCCCCGCAAGCTGGTGGGCTTAGATTGCTGATGACGGTCTTGCCAATGCCTGAACAGCGCCAGCAGCAGATTCAAAAAGCCCACGATGGCCAACAACACAATGCCAAGCGCCAAAGCCAAGGGCAAATCGCCCTTGCTGGTTTCAAGCGCAATGGCGGTGGTCATGACACGCGTGAAGCCTTCGATGTTGCCGCCCACAATCATGACGGCACCCACTTCAGAAATGGCACGACCAAAACAAGCCACCACAACGGTGAGCAAAGCAAAGCGTTCGTTCCAAGCCAACAGCACACATCGCACAAAGTTGCCAGCGCCTAATGAGCGCCATTGTTCGCCATGCGCGGCATCCACATCCTCAACCACTTGGCGGCTAAGGGCCGCAGCCACAGGCACGACCAACACCACTTGCGCCAGCAACATGGCTTTGAAGCTGAACAGCCAGCCCAAAAACCCCAAAGGGCCTGTGCGCGACAACAACAAGTAAATGACCAAACCCACCACCACAGACGGCAAAGCCAAGAACGTGTTGAGGACGGTCAGAACCATGGCCCTGCCAGAAAAGCGCGAAACGCCCAAGTAAGCACCCAAAGCGATGCCTATGGCGCAGCCCATTAAGCAGGCAGTCGCACTGACACCCAGCGACCTGCCGGCAATGGTCCAAAGGCCAGGGTCGAGTGAAGTGATGAGTTGAAACGCGGTCAACGCGCTGTCTGAAAAAGTGCTCATGGTGATAAAAATGCAGAGCCGATGCTAGCGGTTTTAAATACCCTGAACTACACGGGTGTTTCGCTATGAAATGGTGTGCATAAGCACAAGCAGTGATGGCGCCAAGCCGCCCCTCAAATGAGGCACACTTAGGCTGTGCCAAAAATTGAACTCTCTTACAACTGGGGGCCCGAAACGCCCACCCCACCTGCAACTGACGGCTTCAAGCCAAGGCCGCAAGCTTTGCTGCGCAACCCTCTCATGGACCTGTTGCAGGCCGTTCGAGAACATGGCTCTATTGCTGCGGCAGCCAGATCTTTAGGACTCTCCTATCGACATGTCTGGGGTGAGTTGAAAAAATGGGAACTTCGCCTTAACCAAAACCTGATCGTTTGGGAAAAAGGCATGCCAGCAGAATTGTCTGAATTTGCCAGCAAGTTGCTATGGGCAGAGCGCCAAGCCCAAGCTCGTTTGGCGGCACCCATTGAATCGCTGATGGCCGAAATTGAGCGAACCTTTGCAGTTGCCTTCGATCCTCAAGCCCACTTGCTCACCTTGTACGCAAGTCACGACGATGCTTTGGTTCGCTTACGCGAGTCAGCTGCGCAAAAGTCGCTCCACCTCGACATCCGTTTTTGCGGCAGCGTCGATGCCATTCGTGCCTTGAACGAAGGTCGATGTGAAATTGCCGGATTTCACACCCTTTCGCAACCCCATGAGAAGAGCCTCTCTGCAGAAACCTACAAACCTTTGCTCAAACCGGGGCTTCACAAACTCATTGGCTTTGCCAAACGCACGCAAGGCTTGTTGGTCAAAGCCGGCAACCCATTGAACGTGCAATCGCTGCAAGACGTGGTCAATGGCCGGTTTCGGTACGTCAACCGCGGGCTGGGCACAGGAACAAGGCTTCTGTTGGATGAATTGATGATCAACCAAAGCATCAAACCGGCGCAACTTCTGGGTTACGACCGCCAAGAGTTGTCTCACAGTGCCGTGGCAACCTGCATTGCATCGGGTCAGGCCGATGCAGGACTGGCCATCGAAAGCGCCGCGCCGGCTGCCGGCTTAGATTTCATTCCATTGGTGACTGAGAATTATTGGTTGGCTTGCCTCAAAAGCGCCTTGGATTCGCCACCTGTTTGGGTGTTGCGAGAGCATTTGGCTTCCTCAGACTGGCAAATTAACTTGCAAGAAATGCATGGCTATGAAGCCAACCAATCGGGCAATGTTCACTCATTGAGGCAAGAGCTGCCTTGGTGGAACCTCAAACCTAGAAAATAGTCCCTATAACAAGGCTAATTCCCCTGCCAAGCGCAGGGAAAACCCGCGCAAAAGTGTGATTTAAATTTCCTACAATAGTGACCATGACTGTAAGCAGTCTTCAGTGTCGCTGTGGCGTCCTGAATTCATCAACCTAGACTTCCGGAGTGAACCCCATGGATCGTCGTTCCCTTATTAAAAATGCCGGTATTGCTGGTGTTTTAGCTGCAGGCACAGCCCCAGCGATCATTCACGCTCAAACCACATTGCGCTGGCGCATTGCCTCGAGCTTCCCCAAATCACTCGATACACTGTTTGGTGTTTGCGACGTGTTTGCCAAGAAAGTTGGCGAATTGTCTGGCGGCAAGTTCACCATTACGACTCACGCTGCTGGCGAATTGATGCCTGCATTTGGCGTGCTCGACGGCGTGTCTAACGGTACCGTTGAGATGGCCAACACAGCGCCTTACTATTTCTTCGGCAAAGACCCAACTTACGCACTTGATTGCGCAATTCCCTTTGGTTTGAACGCTCGCCAAATGAATGCTTGGATGTACGAAGGCAACGGCTTGAAGCTGTTCCGTGAGTTCTACGCCAAAGTCGGTATCGTTAACTTCCCCATGGGCAACACTGGCGTTCAAATGGGCGGCTGGTATCGCAAAGAGATCAAATCTTTGGCCGACATGAAGGGCCTGAAATTCCGCGTGGGCGGATTCGGCGGCAAGGTCATGGAGCCTTTGGGCGTTGTTCCCCAAAACATTCCTGGTGGCGAGATTTATCAAGCCTTGGAAAAAGGCACCATCGACGCAGCCGAGTGGGTTGGCCCTTACGACGACCAAAAATTGGGTCTGAACAAAGTAGCCCCCAACTACTATTTCCCTGGTTTCTGGGAAGTGGGCCCACAGTTGGCTCTTTACGTCAACCAAAAGGCTTATGAAGGTTTGTCAAGCGAGTACAAAGCCATCATTGAATGCGCCTCATCCTATGCTGGCACAGACATGATTGCCAAGTACGACTACAAAAACCCAGCGGCATTGAAGACCCTCATTGGTCAAGGTGCCAAGTTGCGTGCTTTCCCCAAAGACGTGATGGACGCTGCATTCAAGTCTTCACAAGAAGTGTACGCAGACCTGAGCAACACCAACCCAGCATGGAAAAAAATCTATGCTGATTACTCCAACTACCGTCGTGAAGCCAACCAGTGGTTCAGCTTGGCTGAGTCACGCATGAACAACTTCATGGAAACACAGAAGCTGTAATGAGAGCGCTGCCGTCTAGGCAGCCTCTTTGCAGAGCAACAAAAAACCCGCCTAGGCGGGTTTTTTGTTGGGCCCTTGTATTGCACCCTGTCACAGAGCTTGCCTTCTAGCAAGAAAGCAAGCTCTGCTTCAGATCAAGGCTTCTTGCCTTGCTCTTCTTTCATAGACTCCATCAGAGCTTTCACAGGATCGACTTCATCGGTCTGTGACTTCTGCGTGGCATCTGCGGCGGCATCTGCCGCAGATTCTTCGCGCATTTGCATCATGACGGCTTCAGCATCTACTATAGGCTCCTTGCTGCCACCCGTCGAGACCAAGCCTGGGAAAGCAATGATCAAAGCAACCATGATCAATTGAATGATCACGAAGGGAACTGCACCCCAATAGATTTGCTCAATGGTGATTTTCTTGATCGGTTGTTTGGTGACCTTGTCAACGTAGTCTTCAGAAGGCGCAACACTTCGCAAGTAAAACAGTGCAAATCCAAATGGCGGATGCATGAACGACGTTTGCATGTTCACAGCCATAAGTACACCAAACCAAATTAGGTCAATACCCAATTTGTCTGCCACAGGGCCCAGCAATGGAATGATGATGAAAGCCAGCTCGAAGAAGTCTAGGAAGAAGGCCAAGACGAACACCAAGATATTGACCACTATCAAGAAGCCCAATTGACCGCCTGGCAAGCCAGACAACAAATGCTCCACCCAAATGTGACCATCAACAGCTTGGAATGCCAAGCTGAAAACAGTGGCACCAATCAAAATAAACAACACAAAGCAAGACAGCTTCATGGTGGAGTCCATGGCCTGGCGCATGAGTTTCATGTCAATGCGATTGCGTGCAAGGGCCATGACCAAGGCGCCGACAGCACCCATCGCTCCGCCCTCAGTAGGGGTTGCAATACCCAAGAAAATAGTGCCCAGCACCAAGAAAATAAGGGCCAAAGGCGGGATGAGCACAAAGGTGACGCGCTCGGCCATGTTGGACAACAAGCCCATCTTGGTCACTTTGTTGATGATGGCGGCAAAGAAGGCTACGCCCACGCCCACACACATCGACACCACAATGGTTTCGTCAGTAGGCGTTGTATCAGGGAGCCATTTGGCAAAGGCAATTGCAATTGCCAAAGAAATAATCGACAAAATGCTCAGCGACCTAAGGCCCGATGTGCCATCGGCCTCCTTGATGGTGCGAGCCTCCAAGGGCAGTGCGGGCACCCATTGGGGCCTGATGAAGCTGATAAGCAATATGTATCCAACATACAAACCTGTCAGAACAAAGCCTGGAATGAAGGCACCTTTGTAGAGGTCGCCCACACTTTTACCCAGTTGGTCAGCCAACACAATCAACACCAAAGAAGGCGGAATGATTTGAGCCAGCGTTCCTGAAGCCGCAATCACACCCCCGGCAATGCGACGGTCATAACCATAACGCAACATGATGGGCAGAGAAATGAGGCCCATAGAAATAACGGAGGCAGCCACCACGCCGGTTGTAGCCGCCAACATGGCACCCACAAAAATCACGGCATAAGCCAAACCGCCTCGAATGGGGCCAAACAACTGCCCAATGGTATCCAGCAAGTCTTCAGCCATGCCTGAGCGTTCAAGAATCAAGCCCATGAAGGTGAAGAAAGGGATGGCCAACAAGGTGTCGTTTTGCATGATGCCAAACATGCGCAACGGCAAACTTTGCAAGAAAGTCGCTTGAATAACGCCCAACTCAATGGCCACAAAACCAAAGAACAAGCCGCAAGCTGCCAACGAAAATGCAACCGCATAACCAAACATCAAAAAGATGATCAGTGACACGAACATGATGGGCGCCATATTGGCGATCAGAAATTCAGTCATTTTTGAGCTCCCATTTGAGCTGCTTCACGGGCAGCCACTTCTTTTTGCAACAAGAATTCTGCGAACTCTTCCTCTGGCGTTTTCACGCCCTGCTTTTTAGAAGGATCTGGGATCATGCCTTGCAAGAATGCAAAACGCTTGATGACTTCAGACACGCCCTGAATGACCAACAACAACATGCCCAACGGCAACATTGCAAACACAGGCCAACGAATCAAGCCGCCTGCATTGGATGACATTTCCTTGGTGACAAAGGCATTCGTGACCAATGGCATGGCCAACATGGCGATGTAAATTGCGAATGGAATTAAGAATAAGCAAATGCCGGCGATGTCAATCCAGATTTGTGTGCGCTTGGAAAATCGGCCCGACACAACGTCAATTTTGACGTGCTCTTGACGCAACAGGGTATAGCCAGAAGCCAGCATGAAAACGGCTGCAAACATGTACCACTGAACTTCAAGAAAAGCGTTGGAGCTAAGGTTGAACGCCTTTCTAGAAACGGCATTACCAGCACTGACAAGCACTGATAGCAGGACAAGCCAAGCCACCCACTTGCCAACCCATTCACTGAATTGGTCTATCCTTTTGGACAGCGCTAACAAAGAATCCATGTTGACTCCAGGAAAAAAATTACAACTACTGATTGTAGGAAAAAACAAGATCGCCTTGAAAGGGGTTTACCCTTCTGGGGAGATTAGGCTTTGGAAATCGATGAAGGCCATTTTTGAAGAATTGACCGCTCTATGCCGGGTGCATCTAAGCCATGCAAGGCCATCAATTTGGCGGGATCACCATGTTCAACAAACTCATCGGGAAGGCCCAATGATAGCAAGGGCTTCAAGATGTCTGCCTTTTGCATGAACTCCCCTACCGCACTGCCAGCACCCCCCATCACACAAGCATCTTCCAACGTAACAAAGCGCTCGTGGCTGGCGGCCATTTGCTCCAGCATTTCGGTATCCAAAGGCTTGGCCCAGCGCATATTGACCACAGTGGCATTGAGTTTTTCAGCCACGGCCAATGCAGGGTAAAGCAAGGTACCAAACGCCAAGATGCACAGGCCTTGGCCTTGGCGGCGAACTTCAGCCTTGCCAAACGGCACCGTTTCAAGGTCTGTGCCCGCGTCGACGCCCACCCCTGCCCCACGGGGATAGCGCACCGCCACTGGATGGTTCTGGGCATACGCCGTGCTGAGCAACAAACGGCACTCGCGTTCGTCACTCGGGCAGGCCACAGACACATTGGGAATGCATCGCAAATAAGCAATGTCGTAGGCGCCAGCATGCGTGGCACCATCGGCGCCCACCAAACCGGCGCGATCCAAAGCAAACACCACGGGCAAGTTTTGCAAGGCTACGTCGTGAATCAATTGGTCGTAGCCGCGTTGCAAAAAAGTGGAATAAATGGCAACGACCGGTTTGAGACCTTCACAAGCCAGGCCCGCTGCAAAAGTAACCGCGTGTTGCTCAGCAATGCCCACATCGTAATAACGATCTGGAAAACGCTTGTGAAATTCCACCATGCCAGAGCCTTCGCGCATGGCAGGCGTGATGCCCACCAGGCGTTTGTCGGCAGCGGCCATGTCACAGAGCCATTGGCCAAAAATGTGCATGAACGCTGGTTTGGGCGGCGTCGCAGCAGGCACCAAGCCCACCTTGGGGTCGAACTTGCCAGGGCCGTGGTAGTTGACAGGATCGTCTTCTGCCAGCTTGTAACCCTGGCCTTTTTTGGTAATCACATGCAGGAACTGCGGCCCCTTCAGGTGTTTGATGTTTTCCAAAGTGGGAATGAGCGAGTCCAAATCATGGCCGTCAATGGGGCCGATGTAATTGAAACCAAATTGCTCAAACATGGTTGCGGGCACGACCATGCCTTTGGCATGTTGTTCAAAGCGCTTGGCGAGCTCAAACAAAGGAGGAGCGCCTTTCAAGACGTTCTTGCCCATGTTCTTGGCCGTGGAATAAAAACGGCCGCTCATGAGTTGTGCCAAATAGCGATTCAAAGCGCCCACAGGTGGGCTGATCGACATGTCGTTGTCGTTCAAAATAACCAACAACTTGCAATCTTCAATGCCTGCATTGTTCATAGCCTCAAAGGCCATGCCTGCAGTCATGGCGCCATCACCAATGACCGCAATGGCATGACGCGATTCGCCCTTTTGGCGCGCCGCAATGGCCATGCCCAAGGCCGCAGAAATGCTGGTGGAAGAATGCGCGGTACCGAAGGTGTCGTATTCGCTCTCGTCGCGTCTAGGAAAACCAGACAAACCTCCCAATTGGCGGAGCGTGGGCATGCGCTCACGCCGACCCGTCAGAATTTTGTGCGGATATGTTTGGTGGCCTACGTCCCACACGATGCGGTCTTCTGGGGTTTTGAAAACGTAATGCAAAGCCACCGTCAGTTCGACGGTACCCAAGTTGGAGCTTAAATGTCCACCGGTTTGGGACACGTTGTCGAGCACACATTGACGCACATCGGCAGCCAGGCGCGGCAAGTCGCCACGTTGCAGCTTTCGAAGGTCTGTTGGCGAATGAATCGATTCAAGCATCTTAATTTTTCCGTTCCACCACTTGGCTGGCCAAAGCGCGCAAGGCGGCTGTGGCCGTGGCGTTTAAACCGCTGACCTGCAAGGCCGAAAGCGATTCCGCATAAAGTTGTGTCGCCAGTTCTTGCGCTGGGGCAAGTCCTAACAATGCGACATAGGTGGGTTTGTCGGCCGCAGCATCTTTGCCGGCTGTTTTGCCCAAGGTGGCCGAGTCTGACGTGACGTCCAACACATCGTCTACCACTTGAAAGGCCAAACCCAGGGCTTGGGCGTATTGGGACAATGCATCATAAACAGTCGAGCTGGGCTTGCCCGCACTGACGGCGCCCAATTGAACACTGCAAAGCAACAAGGCACCCGTTTTGAGGCGGTGCATTTGGCGCAGCTGCGCTTCCGTTAAAGGCAAACCGACACTGGCCAAATCGATGGCTTGGCCACCGGCCATGCCTTCATAGCCAGCCGCTCTGGCCAACAAGCCAACTTGCAAAGCTTGAACCTGCAAATCGGTGCTGCCATCGAGGGGGGTCAAAAATTCGAAGGCCAAGGCCTGCAGGCCATCACCCACCAGCAAAGCTTGGGCTTCGCCATATTTCACATGCACTGTAGGTTTGCCGCGGCGCAACACATCGTTGTCCATGCAGGGCATGTCGTCGTGCACCAAAGAGTAGGCGTGAATCAATTCAACTGCACACGCCGCGCGCAATGCAGCATTTGCAGCAGGTTGATCGGACACACTGGCAGCATCTAAATCAATGCCAATAGCCTCTGCTGCAGCCAATACCAACAAGGGTCGCAAACGTTTGCCACCATCTAAGACGGCGTAGCGCATGGCTTCACCCAAACCTGCAGGTGCATGGGCATCAATGCCTTGCTTGAGCATTTGCTCAACCTGCGCCAGTCTGACCTCAGACCAACTTTTGAAATTGAATGCGTTGGAAAAAGAGTCGCTCATACGCCGTCCCAAGGTTTCAAACTGCCCTCGTCTAAAACACTGATTTGATTTTCAATGGCCGACAAACGCTCGCGGCAATAGGCCAGCAAAGTGGCGCCGCGTTGGTAGTGGGTAAGCAATTGATCGAGGGGCAATTGCCCAGATTCAAGTTTGGCCAACAATTGCTCCAACTCTTGAACCGCTTCTTCGTAGCTTTCAGGAACAGGCGGTGAGGCCAGCGCTTGGGCTGTGGAGGGAGTGGCTTTGGGCATGGCTTGATTCGATCTAAAGAGGGGCATTTTAGGTCGACTTCACCCCAAATTTGCTGACCTGAGGGTACAATCCCTACTTCATCGCGGACTTCGGTCCGTTTTTTTCGCGGTCTGCCCTTGGGCACCGCATTGTCCCTGCCCCTTCATAGGGGGAGTCTCTAGGTCAGGTCACCCATGTCTGATTTAAGTCTTCAACTGCAGCAGGCCGCAAGCCAACTACCAGTTTCAAGCTACTTTGATGAAGCGCTTTTTCAGCGTGAGCTGAAAAGCATTTTTCAGCAAGGCCCCAAGTACGTGGGTCATCAACTGTCTGTTCCCGAAATCGGGGACTACCATGCCCTGCCCCAAGAAGCGGGCGGACGGGCCTTGATCCGCTCCGAACGCGGCGTCGAATTGGTCTCTAACATTTGCCGGCACCGTCAAGCCGTGATGTTGCAAGGTCGAGGTTCGCTCAACACCCAACAAAAAGGCAGCGCCGGCGGCAACATCGTGTGCCCCCTGCACCGATGGACTTATGCACCTTCAGG
>Ga0209358_10004041_pt1 | contig 10635 bp, 8 predicted proteins | sample LauGreFa1BDMLBSN_2_FD_187574 | JGI IMG/M metagenome (GOLD analysis project Ga0209358, IMG submission 187574) | Freshwater lake microbial communities from Lake Michigan, USA - Fa13.BD.MLB.SN (SPAdes) (version 2) | ecosystem: Environmental > Aquatic > Freshwater > Lake | place: Lake Michigan, USA...
GCGCAGCGTTTAGGGTAACAAGTACTCTTAATGTCAAGACTCGCTTTGCGAGTCTGACCTATTAAGTGTCATATTTCGCCACTTGGCAGCACCCTTAGGGAGTACTTAAATTAAGTACTCCACGGTACTTAACTTAAGTACTCCACGGTAAATATGTCGGGCCGAAAAAAATGAAACCGGTGCACAATTTTTATTCGAGCAACTCAACAATGCAGTATACTACCGCGCCTCTCGCCGAGAAATACAAGTTCAAGGTCTACGAACTCTTTGTGGACAACTGGCCCAAGAAGTCTGAATCGGACTTTGAGAATTCGTGGGATGGCCGAAATGACGAAACCAGCGTCGCGATTCTTAGTGCGACTGAGGGTACCAGGGGTATGTTCCTGGGCTTTGTCATCACTTCCTATTATAAGCGAAACGGCGACAATCTCTACATTGATTACATCGCGCTGACTAATAAATGCAAGGGCAATGGAATCGGCTCCAGCATATTGGCTTCCTATGTGACCAAGGCATTCGCGAATAGATCTTCCATCCATCTCTGGCCTGACAAGGATGAACTGGTGGCGTGGTATGAGCGGCATGGATTCTCTAACACGAATGATGGTTATTATAACTTTCATTCGTATGAGACGCGCCGGCAGTCTAAGATTCACAAGATGTTGGGGTTGTGTTGATACTGTCTTAGTATAAATATATTTTTTATATTAAACACAATAAAGTAAGATGCCAACATACTATGTACAATTTCACACTGCGAGCCCTGGGGACTTCAGCGTTCCATATGTCCGCCACAGTGATTCCGTTGTCTATGAGTGCGATGGGAAAGAAGGGACCATTGCCTTCAATGGGTATTATTACGTTGAGAATGGGCCACCACCCTACCCCGAGGATAGGGACGGTCTTACCAGGAGGCGCTATTCAGAGTGGCTCCCAAAAAAGGTGTTCATGTCTCTGAAGCCTAGTATTAAACATCATAAATCAGTTTTTTATATGATTGAAGTCTACAAAATGGAAGTGTACGAGTCAACCAATGAAATGAGTGAGATTGATGATGAGGATGGAGAACCGATGAAGGTCTGCTTTTTTCCGACAAATCGGATGAAGCTTTGGTTCAGGGTTTTGGAGGATATGAATGGTTGAGGGGGAGTATATGAAAAATTAAAATACAATTACTTAGGATTAACGTACATCATCTGTTTGTATATCGGTATAATACTATATAATATTTAGGTATCATTGACTACTGTACTCTTTTTCAGTTTAATCACCTTCTTTGCAGGCTTTGGAGGCGGCGTAGGGGTCTCAGCAGGCTCAGATTCACTTGCTGATACTAATGTATTCTGAGGTGCCACATCTGGCTCTACTACTTGCTGAACGGCCCCTTCAACAGGTTGGCTAGATAGATAGCCGTCAAGAACATACTTGGCCCTCTGTTCAGCCTTTGCTGCCATCTGCTCTATCACCTTGATCTCGGCTTCCATCTCATTCAGGATGGCGAGGACCTCTTCTTGGATGGGGAGAGGGGGCAATTCTACAAGGAACATCTCCATAAATCCATTGCTCATATTTTTATGATTACTGCCAATGTAGCCTTCTTCTACCCTCGTTTTATAACTATTGAGGTAATAATACAAATATCGTAGGGTAGTTGTATTCTTATCTTTCATATAGAATACAATTGTCTGACCTGCAACCGCGCAATTACTATCTATATACAGATTACACTTACCCGCACCATTCGTTCTGTTCATTATAATAACTAAGTCCTTAATATCAGGCGTATCTGTAAATAACTTATTATTCATAGCGCCAGTATAGAATGGGTATGCCCCAGTCTCTTTTCCAAAACTTGTATCGTGCTTTTGAATATTCGTATTAAATTCACAGATATCCCCCAACTTCTTCTTCTCATACCTACTAGCCCCAACCGACCGCACGACTGAGGCCATTTGAGTTTTAATGGAAGCGGCTGAGATCAGATGATAACGCTTCAGACGCAAACCACCCATGACATCCTCAAGGAATTTCCCTGAGGGATCCTTCAGCATGAGGTCCATTGCCTTATCGGTGAATGCAAGGCAGTCCTTCATGTCCTGGGGGTCGGCAAAGATACGGTCAAGAGTTGCCACAATTTCTTGCTGCATGGGGAGAGATACTGTTGGAATTTCCAAATTCATCAGATCTTCAACCTGAATTGTTCCACGCATATTAGAACTTTCAAATATCTTAAGAATATACTCTTTAGTTAGATTAAAGAACCATTTAAGATATTCAATACGAATGATCTCTGTATCCCTTACCTTTAACACTTGAACAAGTGTTGTTGCAGCAAATTTCTCATTATCTTTTGCATAATGTATACGCCCCTTTGAGCCTGAAGATCCATTTACATATACAATCGCAGGACCTACGAAATTATACTCATTGTGAGTAGATACGATTTCTGCACCAGAATAACAGTTATACCGACCTTCTACTGCTTTTGTCGCTTGAATAGTTCCCTTCTCTACTGTACATATTTGACTAATTTTCTTAAATACAATGGATCCATTATTTTTGTTCTTAGCTTGAAAGATTGGACGAATATCCCACCCCCTCTCCACAATCTGAGCCATCGTCAGTTCACCCATCTTCTTTCCAGACCCTACATCGTAATACTCAATCTTCTCAGTGGGCTTACCCTTTGTGAAGATGAAGGAATAAGTCTCAATGCCAGTGCACTTGAATGTACCTGAGGGATTCACAATGATCTTGTAAAGGTTACACTTGGAAAGAAACCACTTGATCACATCACGGTGAGAGTCATTCATAAGAGTAGCATTGAAGATAACTGCAGCACGTCCACCATCCTTCAGCTTATTTACGCAAAGCTGGAGGAAGAGAACACACGTATCCTTCTTTACAAAGTCAAAGGGATATACTACGTCAGGCTTTACAGCAGTAGTCTTAACTAGACGCTTACCCTTCTGCTCAGTTGAGACATTGTAGTAAATCTCGTCAAATCCATCAACCGTTCCACCATAAGGGGGGTTTGCCAAGATATAGTCAACCTGGTCCTTCTCCTTGATAAGAAGATCAAAACTGTTACCCTTCCGCTGGTTTGCCATGTTTGGCAACTTCTTGTACTTAATGAAAGTTCCAAGAATACCCTGTCTGTAGATTTTGTTCTCAATCTCTACCATCCGCATATGCTGATATGCATCCCATTCACTATACTCAGGTTGGTTTTTAGAGATGTACTTAGAAGCAGTACGCATAAACTTGCCAGTTCCTGCCGCAGGGTCAAGGCCGATCTCACCAAATTGGGGCTTAATTTCATTTACACATGACTCTGTAAGAATCTCAGGTGTATAGAATTGGCCATAATACTTGCTTTTACCCTTCTTGAGTTCCTTGGTAAAGTATTCATATGGATCGGTATCCTCGTGCTCTACAAGTTGAACTTTTCCTGTGTAATCAAGTAGTGATACGAGGAGTGGAATATATTGGCTCTTAAGTTTCTCATCTTTCAAGATGCTTTTTAGAGCAAATTCCCTGTCAAATATACACGCAAGGGAAGACCTCTGAAGTTTTAACCAGAGGCGATCAAAGACAGCATTCACATGCGCTGAATCACCTTGTGATAGTGATGCAATTGTATCAAGGCGAATATTCGTTATGGAGGTACCTCTAAGAATTGATTCTATGTCTATATTGACACCTCCTGAGTCAACAAGCATCCAAAGTTCCTTTAGGAATAGAAGATCGTCATAGATAAGATCAGCGTAAATATTACCATTCTCATCCATCTGCGCACCCTTATTGCGACATTTATCCCTGATACTCATCAAGAATGATTCAAGTGATGTTTTATTTACAGCATCAGACATTGTGTATAAAAAAATACTGGGCTTTAGCCTTTCATTTTTTAGCCCTCATAACTTACTGCTCGCAGGGATCATATCTAGGCCAGAAGGTATCATTCCATATCTCAGTAGGAATTCCAGGCAAATCGGGATACTTAGCATGCAGAGATGGCCACCGCCTCTCAAAGTCCAAAGCATCATTAACATCCTCCTTTTGTAGAATGCTGTAGACCTTATCTGCGTACTTACCCCAACTTTTCACACCCTTTGCAGATCCAGGGTTTACCTTATCGGCAATATCATATACTGACATTTTCCATTTAGCATATGGATTCGCTGGAAGTTTGCGAGTGGCACGTTGTTCTACAAGGTTTCTTAGTGATAATAGTGTATGATCAAACACATTAATATCCGTTGACCGAATTAATTCCATAAATTCCCCTGGACTCATATCTGGCCACTCATTCCTAGTAGTAAGAATGCCCGTGTAATCACGGATATTGATCCAGCCAACCTGCTTGTATACGCGAGATGGATCATATGGGATACCTTTCGGTAGTACATTCGTATCCCTATACTGATTCCACAACTGTGTGAGTTGACCTTCAGTCTTACAGCGCTTCCAGTTCAATCTATCAGCCAAGCCGTGCATGTAGAGCCTTGCTGCGTGAAAGGACTGTTCTGCCAGTTCCTTAGTGGGACAGGATCCCAGAATTTGCTCATCGTGCAATGCAGGAATGTCTTCTGATAGCCAAACGCGCTCGTTGACATTATTTACGGTTAGACCACCATCCTCATCATTCTCGTCATCCTGATCTTCATTGGGAGGCTTCACCTTTGGTACCCACACCGTCTGTGCGATACTCTGATTAGGATCAGATGACAGTATGATATTCTTGATTGTATAACGCACGGTCTTATAGTCGTTCGTGCTGCGAACCTGTATAGTGTCCTCACTCACTTCCATCTCATATGAAAGAAACGGAATTAAGACCCTATGTAGTTTCCCACTATTTCGCGGGTCCTTTCGGTTCCCACGGCCCACAATCTGCTTTGTCTCAATCGCACTCCACTTGTTGTCAACAAAGACAGTAGTGTCAATGGAGGGCTCATCAAACCCCTCGACTAAAGTACGAATATTACAGAGAATACGCACATCAGGGCCCTCAAAGGCCTTGAAATCAACCTTAGTCTTCTCATTTACCTCTTCTAGATTGCCAGAGTGAACAGTCTCACATGACACACTCTTATCTATTTTCTTCAAACCCCAGACTATACCAAAGACTTTCTTGAAAAGCTCGGCTCGCTTCTTAGTAGTATGATACGTGACAATCCGCCTGGATCCAAATGACTGGATTGCCTGAACAAGAAGGTCAGCAACAATAGCGTACCATAGAATCAGATCACCAGAAATGATAGGTTCATCTGGATTTTCTGGGTCAATCGTAGTCTTCTCGATGTAATCTGTAATGTAGCGTGAACGACCCTCCTCCCACATTGCCAACTCCTTCAGAAACTCCTTAAAGGTACCAGATTTCAAACCCAATTGCTTACGGAGATTATCTATGAGCCGACGAATTCTGGTTGGCTCTGTTTTAATACAGATAACTTCAAAACGAGAGAGGTAATCATTATCACGGCCAAAGATGTAGTTCCTCTCTGCCAGGCAGGTGCCATATAGATGCGGCTGATGAGAGAATCCAATATACGTCAACTCGTCGTTCTCTATAAGAGGCGTATCCTTTGGTGTTCCAGTTAAAGCAAGACGATATCTTGATCTAATATTATTAGTATCTAAGCCAAACATGTTTCCTGATAGATCGGCCTTTTTACCAGATGGTACGAGATGATGCGCCTCGTCAAATACGGTAAGATCAACTACCGCGCCATACATATTCGGAAACGAATCATATGTAACTACACATAGCCAAGGAGAATCCTTTGGAAGTTTATCAAATATTTTTACTCTCTGAACTTTATCAAGATCCCCTGGCAGTTTGGAACCATTGCAAACAAAGAGTTGTTTTAACGGATAGTTCCACTCAATAAAATTGCGTAGGGCCTGATGTAGCAATGTATTCCTGGGAACCACGAAGAATGTGGTGCGGGATTCCATACGTCCTATAAATTCAAATGCCATAAGTGTCTTACCTAGACCACACTCAATAGACCAGTACCCCCTTTCAGTTCCCTCGTTGCGAAAGGCAAATACCGTGCTATTTATATCCTCTTCCTGGTATGCACGCAATTTCTGACCCGATATACTAGTTACGCGTGTACGTGGAATGTGGTGATTGCGATAGAATTTAAGAAGTGTATTTATTTTTTCATGTGTATCATAGACTTCAATAGGAAGATGACTTAGATTTAATTGTGCCAGTGTATCGTTAAATTTTATAATAAATTCACTTTTATCTTTGAAACGAATTGCTTCAACAGTTGAAGCTCTGTTCAGATCATCTTCATTGTCTGATCCCTCGATTCTCTCAAACTTAGAAAGCCATAATGTTTCTATGGCATGAACCACCTTTATATCCTTAACAGGGACACGAGTGACCCAATGATACCGAAATGGATTATTTGGTAAATAGGATGTGCCATATCCACTTATTCGAGTATATATATCACTAGTTTCGCCGCCCTTAGCCTCTCTATCTGTAAATTCTTTATCAGAACCACCAATGTAGAAGTTGTGTAGCACTATATCCGACATACTAACTGTACCCATATAAAAGCCTTGCCGGCATTCATTTTTTGTCGCCCAATTAACCTCTACATGCAAAATTTGTCCCCTTAAATTAGCATGCCAAACAGCGGTACTGGGAATAAGGGGCGTAGAATGACCCTGCGTAATTTAAGACTGAAGCCTGGGACAGGATATCAGAAGGCCCTTATGAATGCTGAGCAGCCTGTGAGTTATGGTGTGGTTGGTGGAGCGCCCATATCCGAGCCATCCTCTCCGGCTGCTTCTGTAGATGCACCATCGGCCTATTTGAATAGTAAACAGCCCCCTCGGCGTGTCTCAGTCACCAACTTTTTCCCCAAAACAGAGGCCGAATTACAGACTGCGCGACCCACCGTAAGTCTCAGCCGTTCTTCTTCACCTGGCACGGGTTCCGTTGGTGCAGTTTCAACAAACAGTTTATTCTCGGAACCCACACAGCCCAGTCCATTTAATCTGAGCCCTAGAAACCTACAACTTCGCGCAAGACAGGCTGCGGCTGTAGAGAATGCTAAAAAAACGGGAGTTCTGAGTTTCCCGATGAATTACCCTGACGAAAACATGGACCCTAGCGTAAAGGGGGGAAGACGTAAGAAGGGTCGCAAAACACGCAGCAAGCAGCGCAAGCAGCACAAATCCAGAAAATACCGGCGGTAAGGTAACCCTTTGCTAAAAAGTCTTTTTGCGCACTTTTCTTAGATCGGCGAACATTTCAAAGTGACAGATAATATTTAAAAATACTATAAGTAATAGTATACATATGCCAAGGTCAAATAATAAACAAGTTGTAAATAAGCCAGTTGTTAGTAATTCAGTTCTACAAAATAGACTACCCGATAATCAACGCCCCAGTTTGTTTAGCAGTATAAAACATGGATTTGGATTTGGTATAGGAAGTTCAATTGCTCATAATATCTTTGATAGTAAAGAAGCGAACCCTCCGATTCATTTGCATACTGCAATAGATAAAACAACAGAATTTAAGCAATGTATGGAAAAAACTTATAGTAACTATGAGGAATGTGCGCATATTTTGAAATAAGTAGGAATTTTATACCGTGGAGTACTTAATTTAAGTACTCCCTAAGGGTGCTGCCAACTTTTTTCTAAAAAGTTGCATCCAGCAACATACACAGTGTATCAGCCAAGTCATCCTTCTTGCCTTGTCCGAGCCACCATTGATACCACCGATGCTGCTCCGTGCCCATCGGAAATCTGTTCAAGTAAGCACGTACGCGCGCTTCACCACCCGCCTTTCTGTCCTTGTACCCTGCATCACCCACTTCAGCCCCTTTCACCTTCTTCCCCGCGTGAATGAAGTGGAATTCCACCGGCTGCGTCCCCCCCAGTGACAGCAAGCGCTCCCTCAGCGTTGCGAAAATCAAGATCTGCACCGTCTTCATGACCGGGTTTTTCAGAACCGGCTGGTGTTCAATATAGATCTGCCTGACATCCTTCAAATGATCCCAATCGCGCCGAATCCAATCCCGGATTGCATCGTGGAGTCGGCTCGTATTATCCGCGAACGAGGCCACACTCTTCTTTTTCACTAGAGGCATGGTGGCAACCGCCTCTACGCGCTCTAATAAAACAGGCCGCTGTCCTTTCGTGTCAAGGCCCTTTGCCTGTAAAAAGGCCTTCAGTTGCCCAATGGTCGGCGGCTTGATAATCGGCTTCCCCGTGGTTTCATCGTAGATCTGAGGGGATTCCTTCGGAATATGGCGGCCACAGACTAGACCCAGTGGTGCGGGCGCCTGGGCCTTCGGCGGTTTTCCGCAGACTGTACAAACCGGCTTGGCCTGGTTATCCAAATTCGTCAGATTCACAAGAGACCAGTGCCTAATTTGAACCATGCTCCCTGATGCATCTTGCTGCCCTTGTTGCCCCTGTTGTGCTCGTAAAGGCACACCTACACAATATGCCAAATTCTTAATTCCAATATCCAGAGCAAGCAACATCCTTCTTGGATATAGTATATATAATGTTTAGATGGCAACACAGGCACCCGCCACAGAAAAAGCGGCCGCGGAAAAAGTTAAAGACGAGGTCCCTGCTGCGGCAGCCGATAAACTAAAGGAGGAACCGGTTCCAACCCAGGATCCTAATGGGCCCAAGAAATATCTCAACGGCTGGACTCGCGAACTGGAGAATCTGTTCGCCGAATGGGCTGACAAGGCATCCTGCTACCGTTGGATGCACGAGAAGACTGGTCGCATGTATCAGACAAGAGACCAGGGCTTCATGTTTCCCATTATTATTCTGAGTACAGTGGGCGGTGCGGCCAACTTCGCCATGAACTCCATATCCAATGACCCCGAAATACAAAAGTACGTACAACTCGGCCTCGGCGGTCTTTCTATCGCCACCGGTATTTTAACGACCATAGCAAATAGGTTAGGCTATGCCAGTTCTTCCGAGGCTCATCGTGGAGCATCTATTTCCTGGGGTAAGTTCAATCGCCTTATTGTTATTGAATTATCTCTACACCCCGATGAACGCATGGACGCGTTTGCCTTCATGAAAATGTTCCGTGTAGAATTAGATCGTCTGATTGAGCAATCCCCCACTATCCCTGAAGCAATCGTTAACAATTTTGTCTACGAGTTCAAGGAGGAGATTGATTTGAAGAAGCCTGATATCACGGGTAACTTGCAGCATACCCGTATATTCTCTGATACGGGTACACGCCTCAAGAAAATGGCGGAGGATGCTGCCCTAACTCTGAATCTAAAGAAGGGACTTCTAAAGCAATTGGTCTTGGATGATCTTGATTCTAAGGTTCGGGCAGTTGTGAGGCAAATGGGCAAACATTCTAATGAGCCTACGCCCACGAATCTCACTATACAGGCTCCTAAAACAGTCACTCCTACGGCATTCAATAATAGCAAGGAGCCACTCAAATACCATACTGAAATGGTATCTAATTTAACAAACGCAACTCTTCCGACTATTGTGGCTAAAAATAAGGTAAAAAATCCTCTTGAATCCAATCCCAATAATGAAATAAATGTTGTTTTAGAAATACCAGGTGGAAATAATTAATATTACTCTTTAATAAGGATATGAGTTATATAAAAGAAGATAAGTTTTGGGTTTCTCACAGATACACTCTCAAATTTCTTAAATTATGTCAACGTGCCTATAAGGAACAACCGAGAAATTACCTATATTCTGGAAGTCATGGTAGTGCATTAAAGGTTACAGTTGATGGAACGCCATATTGGGTAAAACGTATTATAAAAGACCCTGCAATAGTATACGGAAGACTAATAACTTGGAAACAAATAGAGATATATAATAAAAAATGGGATAATTTAAATAGTGAAATTACAGCTGCATGGGATTTAACAGAAAAAATACCCGACTATGTTTCAAATCTACATGCTGCTAATATTGAAACAAAATTAACAAAAGATAAGATTGTATATCTAATTGGATGGTTAGTATTTGAAGCTCCTACAGGCCTTACTTTAAAGGACTTTGTAAAAAATAAGAGATATATGTATAGATCCATTACAGTTGATTTGAGTCAAAGGCTTTATTGTATGATAGAGCGAGCGCGACGCGCCTTAAATGATATTGGATATGTTCATAGAGATATTAAACCAGATAATATATTTGTAATAACAGATTCTATAGGAGAACCTCTAACATGTAAATTAATCGATTTTGGATTTACAGTAAAACGGGGGGAAAGACATGAGGCAATAGCAACTCCTGCATTTATGCCCCCGGACTTCCCCTCACTTTTTACGCCTCATATAGTAACATCTATGCAAAACGAGTATAGTACTAGAATGATATGGAGTTTGCCTGATATTCTTGGACTTGGACAAATTAATATTCCTCCAGATCCTACTACATGTGCATCCATATTATCTAAACCAGGGCTTAGAGCTACAACTTCTTACGGCGGTGGCGGTGGTCAAGCACCTTATGGTGGTGCTCAACCTTCTTATGGCGGTGGCGGTGGTCAAGGACCTTATGGTGGTGCTCAACCTTCTTATGGCGGTGGCGGTGGTCAAGGACCTTATGGTGGTGCTCAACCTTCTTATGGCGGTGGTG
>Ga0209358_10004046_pt1 | contig 10626 bp, 7 predicted proteins | sample LauGreFa1BDMLBSN_2_FD_187574 | JGI IMG/M metagenome (GOLD analysis project Ga0209358, IMG submission 187574) | Freshwater lake microbial communities from Lake Michigan, USA - Fa13.BD.MLB.SN (SPAdes) (version 2) | ecosystem: Environmental > Aquatic > Freshwater > Lake | place: Lake Michigan, USA...
AGTTGCCGCACCTCTACCGGAAACGGGGTGGGGATCGAGATGTGTCAGCACGTGCGACTCATCTCAAAGCCGCCACAGGGATAGTCCTTGTGACGACTATTGAAAGGAAACAAATGTCTAACAAGACAAGCTTCAAGCGTATTGCGCTTGCGGTTGTTGCATCAGTGGGCCTTGGCGTTCTTGCTTCAGGTCCGTCTAATGCAACTGTTCAAGCTGGATCAACGTTGTCGATTTCGGCAACAACCGCCTCACTTGTGGCGGCATCTGGCGAAACCGCTACCGTAACCCTGACCGGTACATTTACTTCTGTTACCGGTCCTGACTCCATGATCATCACCCCAGTTCAAACTTCGGGTGCTGCATCAGGATTTGGAACTGCAGCTTTTCGAGCTTTGACTCAAGGAGCTCCTGCTGCCGATTCCTCGAACGCGACATCCCTTCAGATTGTCTCTGACGTAGGATATGTCCACGCAATTCCAAACAAGGCTGTAAGTGGAACCTTCCGCTGGGATGTCAAGTCTCCAACTGTGGCAGGTACCTATGCATGGACGTTCTATCCAACATTCAATGCTGCTTTGGCTTCAGGAGCTGTTGCTCCAGCACCTGTGACCTTCACATTGACTGTAACTGCGGCCAACACGACACCGGCTTCAGCACAGTCAAGCGCATACATCACAGATAGCAATTACCCAGTTCGAGCCAATCAAGGCGACTCCACTATTGTGGTGACAGCCGGATCTGCAGGTAACACTGCTGCTGTAGCTGACATCAAATGGATTCAGAGAAATTCTGACTCTTCAACCTCGGCAGTAACCAGGGAGTCGGTAACCGCAGTAATCACGGGTGCTGGACTTCTAAGCGTTGCTGGTGGGGCTACAAAGCAGGGTGCAGTTGTTGCTGGTGCTCACGAATCCATCACAGTTTGGTCTGACGGACGAGGCGGTACTGCAACCATAACCTTGACTACAACATCTATGACAACTTGGGCGTCAAAGACGGTAACTTTCTTCGGTACTGCTTCCAGTGCGACTCTGTCAGCACTTGTGGGGAAAGTGTCGAAGACAGGTATCGATTCGGCGACGGCACTTCGAGTAGGCATCAAAGATGCCAATGGTGCTGTTTACACAACTGCTTATCCGATGTACGTTCACAGCTCTGATACCAAAGTTGTCAGTAATGGTGTCTGTGCTGGCGGCTCGGTCACGGTAAGTGCTTCGACTGGTTTTGGAAGTTGCTCATTATCAGGATTAATCCTTGATTCGGGCACGACCAAGATCAAGGTTGCAAACTATGCCTTCGAGTCTACAACTGCTCAAAAGACAGCAGGATTCGTGACAAGTGAAGTAGATATGCAGGTTGTAGGTGCTCCAAGCAAAGTTAAGGCGACTTTTGATAAGTCAACTTACAATCCGGGAGAAGAAGCAACTGTTACTTTGACCATCACTGATGGTCTGGGAAATAAGGTTGATTCTCATACAACTCTCGCAGGCCTTCTGGCTGCAGGTGGTTTGGACTACAACGTAGGTACCGATATGACTGACACCATTATTACTTTTGGAGCTGGTGTCAAAACTTATACCTATGTCATGCCAAGTTCTGGACAGAAGGTTGTCCTCACCTATACAGGTGGTGCGGGTCTTGCTGGCACCCAGACAGCTGATTCGTCAACTGTCATTGTGACTGATCCAGCCGAAGAAGCTGCTAATTCAGCTCTCGATGCTGCTCAAGAGGCAACTGATGCTGCGATTGCTGCAACTGATGCAGCAGTCCTTGCACAGGAATCCGCTGATGCAGCTGCAGTAGCTGCTGAGGCTGCTGCTGAGACCGCTGCTGAGGCTGCTGAAGCTGCCAAGGCTGCTGTCGATGCTGTCACCAAGCTCTCCGCAGAAGTAACCAAGCTGCTAACACAGCTTGCAACTCTGCAGAAGTTGATGAACAGAATCGCAAAGAAGGTCGGCGTAAAGGTCTGATCTAGTTAGTTCTAACTAACTCTGAGTGACTGAGGGCCCAGTTCCGAAAGGACTGGGCCCTCAGTCCTTTTCATAAAGAAACAGCATTTACCTGGATCATGATTATTTAGTGCAAAATATCCTTGAAAGTTTCTGAAAGGTATCCTTTTCTCATGCGCGTAGGTGTTGTCGGTCAGGGATATGTTGGCCTGACAATTACAGCTGGCTCACTCGGCGCCGGCCATCAGGTCGTGGGTTATGATCTCAACGAGAGTCTCGTTACACAGCTATCTGCGGGGCATTCACACATCGAGGGCGTATCTAGCGAGTCCCTTCAGGCTGGGACTAAGTCGGGTAAGTACAAGGTAACGGCGAATCCCTCGGACATTGATGGATGTGATGTCATTGTCATCGCTGTTCCAACACCTTTGGATTCCAAGGGTGCTCCGGACTTATCGGCTTTGAAGTCGGCCTGCAAATCTTTGACAAGCTCACTCAAGTCCAAGACTTTAATCATCAATGAGTCAACTAGTTTTCCTGGGACTCTTCGAGAAGTCATTGCACCCGAGATTGAAAAATCAGGTCTGGGTCATTTGTATGCGGTCTCACCAGAGCGAGTTGATCCAGGAAATCTAAATTTTGGATCGAAGAACACGCCTCGAGTCGTCGGTGGTTTGACGCAAGAGGCGACTTCAATGGCAGTCGAGTTCTATCGCACTTTCTGCGATGAGGTAATCGCAGTCTCGAGCCCAGAGGTAGCTGAAGCGGCAAAGCTTTTTGAGAATACTTTTCGATTTATCAATATTGGGCTCGTCAATGAGTTCGCTCAGGTACTTTCGAAGATGGGCATACCAGTTGATGAAACTCTTTCCGCTGCGGCGACCAAGCCATATGGATTTATGCCTTTTCACCCGAATGTTGGCATCGGTGGGCACTGCATCCCAGTAGATCCTTTTTATCTGCAGGAGCGGGCAAGGGAATTTGGGATCTGTAGTAAATACATAGAGGTATCCGACGAGATAAACAAGTCGATGCCAGCCTTTATTGTCGATCGCTTGGAAAGTGAATATGGAAAATCATTAAACGGTTTATCTATTCAAGTCATCGGAGTCAGCTACAAGAAGAATATCTCTGATACGAGAGAGACGCCGGCAGAAGCTGTGATTCATATTCTTAAAGAAAGAGGAGCCAAAGTTTCCTGGCACGATCCCCTCGTCTCGCAGTGGATGGGGGAAGCATCTAACGAGGTTGGATTAGGTGCTGAAATCGCCTTAGTCCTTGTCGCACATGACTCTCTTGATATGAGCGGATGGAATGGTGGAAAGGTCTACACAATCAACCCAGATCCTCGCCATCCTGACTGGACCCCGCTTATGACTGTCGCCCCAAAGAGCACGAATCGCTGAATCTGTGGCGAGGTATCGAGTACTTCATCTCATAGCGCGCATGAATATGGGAGGAACGGCTACCTATCTTGCTAACTTGATGCGGGGGCTTGAATCAGGCGATGGTGAACACAGGTTGGTCATCGGAAGTGTTCCGCCAGGTGAAGTTGAAGATCCAGTTTGCTCTCAATTAGGTGTTACTCGAATTCCTAAGCTCTCACGTGAGTTTTCTGTGGCTGACTTTGGAGCAAGAAGATCATTTAAGAAACTTGTAGAGGAGTATCGCCCAGAAATAATCCACTCTCACACCTTTAAGGCAGGCTTGATTGCAAGGACCATCACTTCTCCTGCAAAACGAGTTCACACATTTCATGGACACCATCTCTACGATCCCGAGTTTTCTCGATTGAAGGTGACAGCGCTTAATAGCATCGAGAGAGTTTTAGCGAAACGAACAGATCGTCTGATTTCCGTCGGTAAACGTGTTCAAGATGAGTTGATTCAGATTGGTGTCGGATCAGCAAGTCAATATCAATCTATTGCTCCTGGAATTGAACCTCTATGTCTTGTCTCGAGAAAGAGCGCTTTAGAGACCCTCAACAATTCAATCGCAACTGCTCCTCATGATAAAAGTTCTTATTCCGATAAAGGAGAAGCCACGATAACTGGGGATCGACCTATTGTTGTATGGCTTGGCAGGTTTACCCAGGTGAAGCGGCCAGATCGAGTCGTGGAAATTGCAAAGCTTCTTCCAGAAATTGATTTTGTTATGGCGGGTGGTGGGAATTTGGAGCGAGATTTACTTTCATCCATTCCTAATAATCTCTTTATGGTGGGATGGCAGGAAAAGGAAGTGATGTGGTCGGTCGCAGATATCGGGCTCTCGACAAGTGATAGCGAGGGAATGCCGCTATCTTTGATTGAAGCTCAGATGGCTGGAGTGCCAGTAGTAGCGACAGATGTCGGATCAGTAGCTGAAATTGTGGATCATGGAATAACCGGATGCCTCACCGCGCGGAATACAGAAGAAATTGCTGAGGCCGTCAAAGAGATCGCCATTGCTATAAGTCGTTCAGATGCAATGAGTAAGGCAGCCAAAGATCGAGCGACGCGACTCTTTTCAGTCGATGTCATGGCAAAGGCTCATGAAGAGCTCTATCAAGGATTACTCAGGTAGGGTAGGCAAATAATGAAATTCTTGATTACTGGTGGCGCAGGTTTTATCGGTTCACATCTGGCAGGTCGACTTTTGGAAAATGGCGATGAAGTCGTTGTCCTAGATAATCTTTCTACCGGCTCGAAGAAGAATATCGATAGATTTTTACCGGATAAAAGTTTCGAATTCGTTGAAGGCAATATGCTCGATAAGCCGACTTTGGAGCGAGCATCGCGAGGAATCGACGGGATCTTCCATCTTGGAGCAGCTCTTGGTGTTAAGCGAATCCTGGAACGTCCACTTGAGTCACTGATCACAAATCTGCATGGAACTGAGGCTGTTCTAGAAGTTGCAGCATCAATGAAAGTGAAGACTTTCATCGCCTCAACGAGTGAACTTTATGGCAAGAATCCTGAGCAGCCACTACGTGAAGATTCAGATCGTGTCATCGGCTCGCCGCTTCTTGTGCGCTGGACATACTCTGAAGCGAAGGCGATTGATGAATCTCTTGCTGTGATTTATGGATCAACCCATGGCCTTCCTTTCGTGATTGGGCGGTTCTTCAATACGGTTGGTCCGAAGCAAACCGGTGCTTATGGGATGGTCTTACCTGCTTTTGTGAAGTCGGCACTTCTTGGAACGCCGATTCAAGTTTATGGAGATGGCTCACAGTCACGAGTCTTTTGCCATGTCGATGATGCAGTCGATGGGATGATGCGAGTTTTCTTCGATGATCGCGCCCTTGGCCAAGCTTTCAACATTGGTGGCAATGGCGAGGTGACGATCTCGCGACTTGCAGAGATTGTGCTTGAGGAAACCGGTTCGAAGTCGCAAATCGATTACGTTCCTTATGAGAAGGCCTATCCAAAGGGCTTTGAAGACACCATGCGTCGTATCCCTGATACTACGAAGATTCGAGAACTCACTGGATGGGAACCGAAGAAAGACCTTCGCAAGATAATTCAGGATGTTGCTGCCCACATTCGCTCTGAAATCTAGGAGAGTTTATGCGCTGGCCTTCTGAAGAGAGCGTAAATAATCGGGGGAATCTGCGGATAGTTCTAGGAATCTTTTTGACACTTGTGATTGTGATGCAGGGGAATTTCTCACCTGCGATTGCAGTCGGAAAAGCAGGAGAGCCCTGTACCAGCGTCGGTGCAAAGCGTGGGCAAGGTTCCAACCAGTTAATTTGTCAGAACAAATCGGGAAAGAAAGTTTGGGTCCTTCAAAAGAAGGCAAAACAAACTTCTAGTTCCGCCTCTAAATCTTCGGGTAAGAGTCCAGTAGCTTCAGCGACTCCAACGCCATCAGCAACCCCATCAGCAATCCCATCAGCAATCCCAACAAGTTCTTCCACCCAGTCGCCTTCTCCAACGACATCTTCTGCACCCACGTCGACTTCTCCCACGCAGGCTTTAGCGAAGCCAATGCCCGCCCCAACTCCTGGCATCACGCTCTATACAGGTGGTCCTGGAAATTCGACATCACCGAAAGAAAAGAGTTTTGAACTTCCCGTTACTCCAGCTGCACCACCAGCGGGTACCAATGTCAAAATCTGGCTTTATAACCCTGAAGACAAGACAAAGTCTTTGGGCTCCACAGCAATCTTTTATTTCACCACTGCTATCAATGGATGGCTCGTTGCAAATGGGAATTCCGATGGCTCCCTTTATGCGAATTGGCAAGTGGGTAAGTACCAAATTGACACTATAGAACCGAATAACAATACGAAGGATTACTCTCGAAAACGATATGAACTTGAAGTGACCGCATCGGGGGAGGTCCTAGTTACCGGTCTACTTCCAAATTCTCAAGGTTTTTTCACCATGACAGCAATCAAGAATCAACCCAAGCCCACTTATCTCCCTGATGTAGCCTGCAAACTTGCAGATCAAACATCAGATCTACGAACGATGGTTGGATTTCCAAAGCGTGACTATCGCTTACCGAGCAATGGAAAAATCAATGCGTTGATAATCCCAATTGACTTCTCTGACGTTCCCGGAAAAGGGAAACCAGAAGAAGTCTTCACTGCGATGACAGATGAGATGGCTCGCTTCTTCTATGCTCAATCTGGTGGACGCGTTCAATTCAACTTTCAATCACTCAAGGATTGGGTACGTGCGCCATTTCTATCTACCGCTTACAACCTCGGAAAATGGAACGGCGGCGACTCGAATGGGTATTACGGAGCTGCCTTGGCCCTCGCTGATCCTTTAGTTGATTACTCGCTCTTTGATGTTGTTTATGTCCTCTCGCCTCGAGAGATTCCTGCTTCCTCTATCGCTTATGGACCTGCCTTCGTCTCTCGCCCCGGTGACAGTTATTCGATGACAAATGAAGGCTTGGTACGAAATGGTTCGATTTCTGGGGCTGATGCGTGGAATGCAGGTGTGAGTGGTTCAGCATGGAAATGGATTGCACATGAAACGGGCCATCTCTTCGGTCTTCACGATCTCTACACCGTGACTCCAAATGGTCCCTATGGTTCATGGGACATCATGTCCCTCAACTGGACTGAAGAGTCTTTGGCGCTTAACTCATGGAATAGATATCTACAGGGGTGGCTAGCAGACAATCAAGTCAATTGCCTCGTGCGAGAGAAGATCGAAAAACCAATCGATCAAGTAATAACACCTATCGAGCGAGATACCGAAGGCATCAAGTCAGTGATGGTGAAACTCTCCGACTCCAAAATTTTAGTTTTAGAGTCTCGAAGGAATGGGGGCTACGACTCACTGAGCGAAGCGAGAGAAGGAGTTCTTGTCTTTACAGTCGACATGACAATTCCTTCAATCAAAGGTGGTTGGTCGACGCAGAGAAGGCCCGGTTCGACCATGGTTGATTACAGCGACGCCGCCTTGAAAGCCGGCGACCTCATCACTGTAGAGGGCGTACGTATCGAAGTTCTCAAACGTGACTCCAATGGAGATCAGGTTCGCATCTCTCGTGGCTAGGTGAGCGCAATAAGGATGAGTCCATCAAAAGTGGCGCAAGAGATTTCGCATTCAAATGTCTGGGTTGTTGGCGAAGTCTTAGTTGACCTGATTCCCTCGATAGATGGTGATACGAAGATTGATGGCAACTCCTACAAACCAGTTGTTGGCGGTGGCCCGGCAAACACGGCACGGGCAATGTCGAAGTGGGGAGTATCGACATCATTTATCGGTGGGTTCTCATCAGATCGATTCGGTCATATCGCATGGAGTGAGATGTCTCGAGATGGTGTTGATTTAGATCTTGCCCTCGATTCCGATTTACCTACGGCAAAAGCGCTTCTTGCCTTCGATGAGACAGGTAAAGCGGGGTATCGTTTCGAGGTTGAATCAACCGCTACATTTGATTTTCGGCAAGAGTGGCTTCCGACAGAGATTCCATCAGAAATTCCGACGCTTATCCACATTGGAAGTCTTGTAACAGTGGTTCAACCAGGAGCAGAGACTCTTTTCAACTGGCTCCTTAATCTAAGAAGTGCGAAGAAGCCACCTGTGGTTCTCTTCGATCCAAATGTGAGAACCGCCTTTCTTGATGATTCTGCACAATATCGTGAGCACTTTGAGAGATGGATAGCGCTTACTGATCTGGTCAAGGCAAGTGATGAAGACCTTTCTTTCCTCTATCCGGAGGAGAATCATGAAGCAATCGTCCAAAAAGTTTTGAAAGACGGCCCATCGCACTTTGTTATAACTTATGGCGAAAATGGAATTAAAGGATTCACTCGTCAAGAACAAATGAAGGTGGATTCAAGTCAGGTCAGAGTTATTGACACAGTCGGTGCAGGAGACACTGTTGGAGCAATCATCGCTGCTGCAGTTGCAGGTAGCGGACTTGACTCACTTCACGGGGATGAGTATCGATCAGTTCTTTCTCTGGCATCTCGTGCATCGGCGATAACCTGCTCACGCCAGGGTGCGAATTCACCAACGCAAAACGAATACGATGACTTCTGGAGGCAGTGATGCAATTTCTTGAAGATGGTGAACTTTCAATCGCTATTGACATCGATCAAGGGGCGAGAATCACCTCTATTCTCTTTCGTGATATGGAGATCACTCTCCCTTCACGAGGAAGTCTTGTTAACTGGGGTTGGTATTCGATGGCACCATGGGCAGGTCGAATACGCGATGGCGTAATCAGAGATGTAGATGATGCGATCTATCAACTTCCAGTCGTCCTTGATCCACCGCACGCACTTCACGGATTTGGTGTGATGTATGGCTGGGAAGATATTGGCAAAGGTGTAGCAAGGCTCGACCTTCCTTATCCTTATGAGGGAGCGAGCGTGGTGCAACAGATTGAAGTCTTGGATAACGCTCTTCGTTGGAGTCTTGAGTATTCATCAGGTGAAGTAACTCTGCCCGCCTGGCTAGGCATTCATCCATGGTTTGCTCGAGAGCTTGGACGAGGTTCAAGTGCAGAGATAGATTTTCATGCGCTCGAGATGCTCAGTAGGGGCAGTGATGGATTGCCGACGGGTGAGATCGTCGCCCCACATCAAGGTCCTTTCGACGATGCCTTCACCAAAGTCCAAGGCACACCTCGAGTGGTCTGGGAAGACGCACTTTCCGTGACGATTGAATCGGATGCGCCATGGTGGGTTGTATATAACGAAGATAGCGAAGGCGTTTGCATCGAACCACAGACAGCGCCACCAGATGCGGCGAATCTTGGCATCTCTGGTGATCACTATTTAGAAGCGCTCTTTATCTTTGAAGCAGAATAGAGAGCTTCGAAAAGGTAGAAATCTGGTTTTGGAAGAGTATTCGTTACTTGATATTTTTGGCAGGTGATTAATCGAGCGCGCCTTCAAGAATTGCAGAGGCGAGAAGAACAGCGATTCCTCGAAAAGCATCCAAAGTCGGGTGATCTATATCGAGAAGCAAAATCCTTGATGCCAAGTGGCGTTCCAATGTCGTGGATGAGCAAGTGGCCCGGCGCTTATCCGCTATTTGTCGAACGAGCAAAGGGTGCACGTTTTCTCGATGTTGATGGGAATGAGTTGATTGACTTCTGTCTTGGAGATACCGGTTCAATGACGGGGCACTCTCCGAGTGCGACAGTTGCGGCGATCAAGGCGCAGTTAGATAAGGGCATCACCGTGATGTTGCCGACTGAAGATGCCTTGATAGTTTCGAAAGAGTTATCGAAACGCTTTGGTCTTCCGCTCTGGCAGTTCACAGTCTCAGCTACAGACGCTAACCGTCATGCGATTCGCTATTCCAGACTGATTACCGGTCGATCAAAAGTGATTGTTATAGATCGTTGTTACCACGGCTCGGTCGATGAGTCATTTGCGACTCTGAGTAAGAGTGGTGAGACGATCTCACGAGAGGGAAATATCGGAGCTCCCGTACCGCTCGACCAGACAACTCGAGTAGTCGAATTCAATGACTTAGAGGGTATGCGCAAGGCGCTCAGCCATGGAGACGTTGCAGCAATATTGATGGAACCTGCCATGACCAATGTCGGAATCGTTCTACCTGATACTGGTTATCTCCACGAGGTAGGGAAGTTGGCGAAAGAGTTTGGTGCAATCTGGATTATTGATGAGACGCACACGATTTCGGTAGGTCCAGGTGGAATGACTAAAGAGCTCGGATTGACGCCAGATGTTCTCACTATAGGAAAGTCAATCGGAGGTGGCATCCCAACAGGAGCTTTTGGGATGCGAGAAGAGATTGCAGATGCAATCTCCAAGAAAGTAGATCGCGAAGTCGTTGATACTGGTGGAGTAGGTGGAACACTCGCTGGGAATGCGCTCTCACTCGCCGCTATGCGTGCAACACTTCAAGATGTTCTCACAGAAGAGGCATTTAAAGAGATGACGAGGCTAGGAAATCTTTGGTGTGATGGTGTTGATCAAGTTATCGGTGAGTTTAATCTGCCCTGGCACTGCAATCGACTGGGTGCGCGGGGAGAGTATCTTTTTCAAGCGACTCCACCCCGAACTGGGGCAGAGGCTGCCCGCGCCTCAGATTTCGAGTTGGAACAGTACATTCACTTGAGGTTGCTTAATGATGGATTTCTTCTCACGCCATTTCATAATATGGCTTTGATTTCACCGGAAACAACCCAAGACGATGTGAACGCACACAGAGATGCGTTTCGAGAGATGTGTCGCGATCTCGTTAGCTAA
>Ga0209358_10004047_pt1 | contig 10624 bp, 9 predicted proteins | sample LauGreFa1BDMLBSN_2_FD_187574 | JGI IMG/M metagenome (GOLD analysis project Ga0209358, IMG submission 187574) | Freshwater lake microbial communities from Lake Michigan, USA - Fa13.BD.MLB.SN (SPAdes) (version 2) | ecosystem: Environmental > Aquatic > Freshwater > Lake | place: Lake Michigan, USA...
GTTATGGGAGGTGAACAAGCTGCAAAAGTTTTACATCAAATTCAAATGAGTTCTTTAAACAATTCAAATTTAACGGAAGAAGAACAAAAACAAATGTTTGAAAAAACAGCTGAAAATTATAACAAACAAACTTCTCCTTATTATGCAGCGGCTAGGTTATGGGTAGATGCGATTATTAATCCTTTAGAAACTCGTAAGTTTATTTCTTTATCAATTTTAATGGCTAATCATGCACCTATTCAAAAGCAATTTAAAGTTGGGGTTATTCAAACGTAATTTGAGATTTCACGCAAAGTTCTCGAAGGTCATCGCAAAGAGTTCGCAAAAGTAGCTTTCATCTTTTTAATCCTTTGCGTTAAAATAAAAGTGTGATTTATTTTTTAGAATTACCTTTGATACATCTGCCCTCTTGGTGGGCTTTTGCAATGGAAGCGTTTAGTTCGAAACCGATAAGTAAAATTAAGGAGTTGATAAACAACCACAACATTACAACCATTATAGTCCCTAAAGAACCATAAATTTTATTGTAATTACTTAAATTGCTAACGTAATATCCAAATGCAATAGAGGTTAAAATAAGTGAAACAGTTGCCAAACTTGTTCCTGCTGAGAAAAATTTCCATCTGATTTTTACTGACGGACCGTAATAATAAATAAATGCGATTACAAAATAAAATAGTAAAAATGCAACGGTAAACTTACCAATTTGAAACAATTTAATAGCAAATCCATCCTGAATATATTCCATTTCCGAAGCGTAATTAATTATTTCGGAGGATATAATAGTTAGTAAAATGGCTATAATTAATAAAATTGTTGATATAAAAACTAATATAAAAGCAATTAAACGTTGGTGTAAAAAGTTGCGTTTTTCTTTAAATAAATAGGTGTTGTTAAATTGATCCGTTAAAGCAAAAATTCCATTAGTAGCAAAGTAAGTAGCCAATAAAAAGTTGATAGATAAAACTCCTCCTCGGGGTGTATTGATTAAGTCGTTGATGGTTTCTAAGCCAATTTCTTTTACGCCTTTAGGTAATGTTTGTTGAATATTAAATAATAAAGTTTCTTGAAAACTTTCGAGGGGAATCATTGGGATTAACGAAAAAATAAAAATAACTCCAGGAAAAATTGCTATAAAAAAATTAAAAGCAATACTTGCAGCTCGATTACTTAAATCACCTTCGAAAAGTGAAATAAAAAAAAACCGTGCAACAAAATAAATACTTGCACCATCTAATCCAATAAAAGAGTATTTTTTACTCCAAATGAGTATTAAACGAATAATTTTAAGTCGTAAAAATTTATTTTTAATTTTTTGAAACATTAAACGGCTTTTAAACTTAAATCTAAACTTTTAATTTGATGGGTTAATGCACCAACCGAAATATAATTTACTCCAGTTTCTGCATATTCAATAATGGTTTCCTCAGTAATTCCACCCGATGCCTCTGTTTCTATTTTGCCATTTACCATTTTAACGGCTTCTTGTAAAAGATTAGGAGTAAAATTATCCAACATTACTCTAAAAACACCTGTGCAATTTAAAACTTGTTGTAATTCGTTTAAGTTTCTAACTTCTACTTCAATTTTTAAATTTAATTGATTATCAGCTAAATATTTTTTGGTTTTTTTAACAGCTAAATCAATCCCTCCCGCAAAATCAATATGGTTATCTTTTAGCATAATCATATCATACAAACCCATACGGTGGTTCATTGCACCTCCAATTTTTACAGCTTCTTTTTCGAAAAATCTAAATAAAGGAGTTGTTTTTCGTGTATCTAATAATTTACATGGTGTATGTGCAATTTTGGATTGTAAAAAATGTGTGTAAGTTGCTATTCCACTCATGCGTTGCATAACGTTTAAAACTAAACGCTCTATACTTAAAATTTTTTGTGATGGACCTTCTACTGTTAAAACAATATCTCCAACTTTTACTTCTGTACCATCGGGAATTATAATTTCAACAATAAAACTTGGTTCAAATTCCTCAAATATTTTTTTAGCGATTTCTACACCAGCAATAATTCCTTTTTGTTTTACCAACAATTTAGCTTTTCCTTTAAAGGATAAGGGGATGCAAGCCAAAGCCGAAAAATCTCCTGCTCCAATATCTTCATTGATAGCCTTTTGTATCCAATTAGAAAAATTAATCATCCGCCTCTATTCTTAATTGATGAATTTTCGCAATACTATTTTTTTCTTTAAGTAGGTACGAAACACGATATTTCCCATTTTTAGTAATCAATTGTCCAACTACAAATAAAGTATCATCTTTTTTTCCTTCATGAATTTTTTTGTAGGATGAAACAGCATTTTTACTAAAAAAACGATTTAAGATTTGTTCGGCTTGCGATTTACTGTGCATTTTTTCGGAGTTATCAATGATTAATTCAATGTTATCATTAAAAAACTCGGCTATTTTACTTGAATTACCTTTGTTAAATGCATCGCTTAACTGATCTACTGAAACAGTTAAAGCTAATAAAATTGAAAAAATATAAGTTGGCATTTTAAAAAATTTACAAATTATGTTTATTTCATTAAATAAAGGTAATTAAATTTTATAGGAAATTCAATTAAATCAAAAATTCAATGCAATGGCAAAAGCTTAATCAATAATCAAACCAATTTATCGTAACTCGGCATTAAATTTTTGTGCAAACATATTTTGTAATTTTTGCATCACTTTTTCAATGTCCTTATCTTCTAAAGTTTTTTCTTCGGATTGTAAAGTAAAACTTAAAGTGTATGATTTTTTGTTTTGAGGTAATTTTTCGCCCTGATAAACATCTAATAAATCTACTTTTTGCACTAAGTTTTTCTCGGTTTCTTTTACAGCATCTACCAAACTTTGATAAGTTATGATTCCATCTAACAACAATGATAAATCTCTTTTTACTGGATGAAACTTTGGTAAAGCTTGGAATTTAGATTTTTTGTATTGAGCAATTGCTAATAAAGAATCCCAATTAAAGTCGGCGAAAAACACATCTTGTTTAATACCCATTTTTTGAGCAATTTTAGAACTTACTTTTCCTAAAACTACTAAATCGGTTTTCTTTTTAGCGAAACACATTCCGTAATCTAAAATAGTACTTTCGTGTTCTTTTATTTTATATCCTTCTACACCTAAAATATCTAAAACGCTTGTAACAAAACTATTCAGTTGGTAAAAATCGGTGCTTTTTTTTGTTTGTAACCAGTTGGAAGAGTTATGGTTACCACTTAACCAAAAACTTAGTTTTTGTTGTTCGTAGTATGCTCTCTCTCCGTTTTTTGCATAGATTTTTCCAAATTCAAAAAAGCGTATATCGCTCATTTTCATATTGATATTTCTCGAAACACTTTCTAAACCGCCGTACAACATTGTTGGGCGCATAACGGATAAATCCTGACTAAGTGGATTTAACAATTCTACTAAATTATTATATTCCTCAAAATACGATTTTTTAGTTAAGCTATTGTTTAAAATTTCGTTAAAGCCATTAGATGCTAAAAAATCGGCAGTTTGTTTACGGATTATTTCGTGTGGAATACTGTTGGTATAATTTACAGAAGCTTTAAACTGCTGCGGAATTTCTACATTGTTGTAACCATAAATACGCAAAATATCTTCAACAACATCTACTTCACGTTTAACATCTACACGATAAGATGGAACTTTTAACTTCCAAATTTCAGTATTTTGTGTATTTGCCTCAATTTCTAAAGCTTTTAAAATACTTAAAATGGTTTCGTTGCTAAGTTCTATACCTAATAATTTGTTGCAAAAATTAGGGCGGAAATCTACCTCAAAATAACTTGCGGGTAATTGTCCGGCTTCAATGATTTCCGATGCGGATTGTGCATCGGCTTCTAAAAATAACAATTCTACACACCTTAACAATGCTTTTTGTACCATTTGCGGATTTACGCCTCGCTCAAATCTGTAACTGGAATCGGTTTTGAAATTATGTCGTTTAGAGCTTACTCTTACGTCTATCGGATTAAAATATGCCGATTCTACAAAAACATCAACGGTAGTTTCCTGAACACCAGAGTGTTTCCCTCCAAAAACTCCTGCAATACACATCACATTATTGGTATTGGAAATTACCAAATCATTGGTGTGTATATTTACTTCGGTTTCATCTAAAGCTATAAATTTTTCGTTTTTTCCCTTTCCAACTACAACTTTATTTCCTTCTATTTTATGTAAATCAAAAATATGTAAAGGTTGTCCCAATTCGTGCATTACATAATTACTAATATCTACAACGTTATTGATAGATTTTAAACCTATGGATTGCAAACGATTTTTTAACCAATCTGGAGATGGTTTTATCTTAACTCCTTTAACTTCTACTCCAGAGTAGTAAGGACAAGCTTCAGTATCTGTGATTTTAATTTGAGTATTGGATTTAAAACTACCCTTATTTTCTACCGCAGGTGTACAAAAAATTACAGGAGTTTTATGTGCTTGAAAATACGCTGCTAAATCTCTTGCAACACCAACGTGCGATAAAGCATCGGCTCTGTTAGGCGTTATATCAACCTCTAAAACAGTATCTTTAGTTACCTTAAAATAATCAGATGCTAATGTGCCTACCACAACATCGTTGGGTAAAACTAAAATACCATCGTGTCCTTTGCCAATGCCAATTTCATCTTCGGCACAAATCATTCCTTCGCTAGGTTCGCCGCGTAGTTTAGATTTTTTAATCGTAAAACTGCCTTCATCTGTATAAACCACAGTTCCCTCTGTTGCAACCACTACTTTTTGTCGAGCTGCTACATTACTCGCACCACAAACAATATCTAATAATTCTGGTTTGCCAATATTTACTTTGGTACAACTTAGTTTATCGGCGTTAGGATGCTGCCATTTTTCTACCACTTCTCCAATTACAAAACCTTTTAATCCACCTTTAATGGATTCGGTTTCTTCCACACCACCAACCTCTAAACCAATGTCGGTAAGTATTTTTTCAATTTCGGCAACACTAACGTTTACTTTTAAATACTCGGTTAACCAATTGTAAGATATTTGCATAATTATAAATGTTTTAAGCTATGTATAGCCAATATTTTAACGGGTAAATACCCATGATTTTTCGTTACTTAAATGTGGGTTGTAACCATAATTTTCGACATCAAAAGTTTTAATATCTTCTGAATTTTCGATGTTGTTTTCCAAAATAAATTTAGCCATTAATCCACGTGCTTTTTTAGCGTACATCATTACAGTACTATATTTTCCATTTTTAAATTCTTTAAAAACTGGTTCGATAATTGGATTTTTCACTTTTTTCCAATCGATTACTTTACTGTATTCTGTAGAGGCTAAATTAATGATGGTATTGTTTTTAAAAACCTTTTGCGATAATTGTTGAGTAACATCGTTTTTCCAAAATTCGTTTAAGTTTTTATGATTTTGGATGGGTAATTTAGTGCCCATTTCCAAACGGTAAGGTTTTATTTTATCTAATGGTTTTAAAAATCCATATAAACCAGATAAAATAATGATTTTTTCTTGTGCTTTTATTAACATGTTTTCGCTCCATGAATTGGCTTGTAAGCCATTGTATACTTCGCCATCAAAAGCTAAAACGGCTTGTTTTTCTGGATTTTTTTTAAATTTCTGATAACGTTCGAAATTTAAATCGGCTAAATCCTTACTTAAATGCATTAAATCGGCTATTTCCATAGCCGATTTTTGTTGTATTACTTGTAAAACTTCTTGAGTTTTTTTTGTGAAAAATGGTTTAGATTCTTGCGTACAAGTCGTTTCCGAAAAATCGAGTTTTTTAGCTGGAGAAAGTAAAATAACCATTTTTATTTCGTTTTATTAATCTTTGATAATTACAATTTTCTCAATTTTATCACCCTGACGGATTTTGTCAATCACATCCACACCTTCATACACTTTACCAAAACAAGTATGGTTACGGTCTAGGTGAGCCGTGTTTTTTCTGCTGTGACAAATAAAAAACTGAGAACCTCCAGTGTTTCTGCCAGCATGAGCCATAGATAATACACCTCTATCATGGTGTTGTAAATCGCCATCTAATTCGCAATTTATTTTGTACCCTGGACCACCAGTACCAGTTCCATTAGGGCAACCACCTTGAATTACGAAATCAGGAATCACACGGTGAAAATTTAATCCGTTATAATATCCTTTTTCGCTTAAAGTCACAAAGTTTTCAACAGTTTTAGGCGCATCATCATCGTAAAATTCTACGTACATTACACCTTTTGAAGTATGAATTTCTCCTTTAGTCATTTTAAATCAATTTTAGTTCATAAAAAGACTTCAAAAATAACTAAAAAAACACGAGTCAACAAACAAAGATTATATGTTTACTTTAGATTACAATGATGGTACAAAAAAATGGACAAAAAAAACTAAAAGCAAATTATAATAATTATACTTTGAAAAATTAAACTTTTGTAAACAACCAAAATATACTCGTGCTAATTTTTTCTAAGGATTTAATAGATAAAAATCTCTAAAAAACTGTTTTTATCAAAGAAATTTATTGTTTAAAGGTGTTTTATTTAGCTTAAAATATTTGTAATATAAAAGTTTAATTCATTTTTAATATTGTACTAAATTAAAATATCATCAATCCAAAACTTTATAAACTCCAATTCCAAAAAGTGCAAAATCTAGTTTAGCTGGATCGTTGGGGAAAACTTTTAGGGCTATTTTTTGAAGTTCTTCCACAGTTTTCCAATCGTTTTGTTTGCGGGAAATTAACTGTAGTTTACGGGCAATATTTCCAGTGTGAACATCTAAGGGAATGTGAAGTAATGAAGGGGAAATGTTTTTCCAAATTCCTAAATCTACATTTTTATTTGATTGCCTGCACATCCATCTTAAGTACATTACCATTCTTTTTGCAGCGCTTCCGCTTAAAGGGTCGGGTAAATGTTTAAAACTTCTTTTGGAAGGATGGTTATCGAAAAACAAATTTTTAAACTCGCTTAAACCTTTTTCCATTCCATTTTTCACAATACAATTCCCCATTAATTTTTCTAATCCGCTATAGTTTTTATAACAATTTTGCAAACATTCCACTACGCAAATAAAATCCTCTTTTAAAAAAGTGCGATGAAGTGAGTTGGGTAAGTTTGGGATGTTTTCTCTACTGAAATTTAGTACAAATTCGAAAGGTGAATCGCCCATGATTAGCATCATATTTTGTGCGCTTTTAATAATACTTTTGCGGTTTCCCCAAGCAATCATTGCTGTTAAAAAGCCAGCAATTTCAATATCTTCCTTTGTTTTAAATTGATGCGGAATTACAATAGGGTCATTTTCGATAAAATCCTTTTCTTCATATTCATTTGCTTTGGCTTTTAAATATTCTAACAAATCCTTATCATTCATACTGTGTGAATTAAAACCAAAAAATTATTTATTTATCCTAACACCTTCCTCGTATTTTCCTTTTTCGATAATCGTTCCTTTTTCCGAAAAAACTTTGTATTCCCCCACAGGCGTTCCGTTGTGATAGTTAATTTTTTCTTTTATTTTTCCAGAATCATAAAAATAATCCCATTTTCCATTTTTAACCCCGTCCAAATATTCCCCTTTAGCCTTTAGTTTTTTGTTAGGATGATACTCCGATACATAAGCTTTTCGTTTAGATTTTACCTCGTAGTTATCCCATTTTTCCTTTTTATTCAATTGTAACACATCTTTGTATTCAACGATTTTTTGTTTGGCACCATTTATATAAAACTGTTCAATTTTTCCTGTTGCTAAGATATCCATTAAATATTCTTCGCCTTTGCCCATGATTTTTTTATTTCTAAAAATACTTCGTTTGATTTCATAGTTGTGAATTTGATATTTTTTACCGCTAGTGTAATAAGCAGCATATTTTCCTTTAATATGTTCCTCCCAATCATAATTTAGTTGATATTTATTTTCATCCTCGTAAATTGGCAACGAGTCGTTGGCTAAAATAAATTTAATATTGTGTTTTCTCCCTTCCGAATGTTTGTATTCTACACCCGAACCCAATATTCTTTCGGATTTAAAAACTTCGCTATATTTTTCGGATTTAGTTAAGTTTGTTTCAATCCAATCCATTAAGCGATTTTCTTTGGTAATTTTGTTCGAAGGAAAATAATCATATAACCTTGTAATATCATGATACCAATTACCAGCAGTACAATCTCTACTGATGTAAAAATGATAAACGGGTAAAATTTCTTTAGAGCACAATTGAAAATCTCCTTTCGAAACTGGTAAATTATCGCATTGAATATTTTGATCGAATGTTTTAACTATTAACGAAATTTTTCCAGAAGCATCTAAATCCATAAAATTGGTTACTGGTTTTTGTTCCTCAATTTGAGCCAAAACAAAACTGCTGTAAACAACTAAAAATAATATGTTTAAAAATTTCATGAACAACAAGTAAAGGTTATTTAAAACTACAAACGAATTTTATTAACTTCGTAACTTTCCAAAATTAAATATAAAACTATAATGGCAAAGAATTTCCCCAAAAGAAACGAAGATTTTTCGGCTTGGTACAACGAATTGGCAATAAAAGCCGATTTAGCACAAAACTCCGATGTTAGAGGATGTATGATAATTAAACCTTATGGGTATTCTATTTGGGAAAAAATGCAAGCGGTTTTAGATGAAAAATTTAAGGAAACCGGACATGTTAACGCATATTTTCCGTTGTTAATTCCAAAATCATATTTAAGCAAAGAAGCTGCTCATGTTGAAGGATTTGCTAAAGAATGCGCTGTAGTGACGCATTACAGATTAAAAAATGATGAAGAAGGTAAAGGAGTTGTGGTGGATCCGGAAGCTAAATTAGAGGAAGAATTGATTATACGTCCAACTTCAGAAACTATTATTTGGAATACTTACAAAGGCTGGATACAATCCTATCGCGATTTACCAATTTTAGTTAATCAATGGGCAAATGTTATGCGTTGGGAAATGCGAACGCGATTGTTTTTACGAACTTCAGAGTTTTTATGGCAAGAAGGACATACTGCTCATGCAACACAGGAAGAGGCAATAGATGAAGCTAAAAAAATGTTAGAGGTTTATGCGGATTTTACCGAAAATTATATGGCAATGCCAGTAATTAAAGGTGTAAAAACTGCCAACGAAAGATTTGCAGGTGCAGAGGAAACTTTTTGTATTGAAGCTTTAATGCAAGATGGTAAAGCTTTACAGGCTGGAACATCACATTTTTTAGGACAGAATTTTGCCAAAGCATTTGATGTTAAATTTAGTGACAAAGACGGACAGTTAAAATATGTTTGGGCAACCTCTTGGGGCGTTTCTACTCGTTTAATGGGTGGTTTAATCATGACGCACTCCGATGATGAAGGATTAGTTTTACCTCCAAAATTGGCACCAACACAAGTGGTTGTTGTGCCCATTTTTAACAACGAAGAACAATTGAACGCAATATTATCTAAAATTAATCCAATAGTTGCAGAGCTTAAAAAACAAGGTGTAAGGGTGAAAATTGATGATAGAGATACACAACGTCCAGGTTGGAAATTTGCTGAGTATGAGTTTAAGGGTGTTCCGGTTAGAGTGGCTGTGGGAAGTAAAGATTTGGAAAATAACACTTTAGAAATTGCTAGGAGAGACGAAAAAACAAAAATAGTTTTAAATGCAGATGAAGCATTAAATTATATCCAAAATTTATTAATCGAAATCCAATCTAACTTATTACAAAAAGCGAAAAATCGTTTAAAGGAAAATACACACACTGTGGATACTTGGGAGGAGTTTGAAAAAGTAATTAATGAAAATGGAGGTTTGGTTTATGCTCATTGGGACGGAACAACTGAAACCGAAAAATTGATTAAGGAAAAAATTGGTGCTACAATACGTTGTATTCCTATTGATAATCCTTTGGAGGAAGGGAAATGTATATTAACAGGTAAAGCATCTAAACAAAGAGTTTTATTTGCTAAAGCATACTAATTCCTATTAACATTGTTTGGTGGATGATTTTTTACAATTGAGTAATTAAGCATTTGAGGAATTACTAACTTTGATTTATGGGTTTTTTAGAACATTTAGGTAGGTATTTTTTATTAATGTTGAGTGCTTTTTCTAAGCCCGATAAGTTTAAAATATTTGTCAAAAAAGTAGTAGAAGAAATAGATTTAATTGGCATTGGATCTTTACCAATAGTTGCAATTTTATCTTGTTTTATGGGAGCTGTAATGCTAATTCAGGCTGCGAATAATTTTGCTAATCCTTTATTGCCAATGTATGTGGAAGGAGTAGCAACAAGAGATATTATGATTTTAGAGTTTTCTCCTACCATAATTAGTTTAATATTAGCAGGAAAAGTAGGAAGTAGTATTGCTGGACAGTTAGGTACAATGAAAGTTACCGAGCAAATTGATGCATTAGAAATTATGGGTGTTAATCCAAAAAACTACCTCATATTGCCTAAAATTATAGCCAGTATGTTGATTTTTCCTTTTCTGTGTATTTTTTCTATCTTCTTAGGGGTGTTTGGTGGCTATATTTTAACGGTTTTAACCGATGTGGTTTCTACAGAATCTTATATTTATGGAATTCAATACGAGTTTATTCCATTTTATATCAATTACGCATTAATTAAAACCG
>Ga0209358_10004054_pt1 | contig 10616 bp, 14 predicted proteins | sample LauGreFa1BDMLBSN_2_FD_187574 | JGI IMG/M metagenome (GOLD analysis project Ga0209358, IMG submission 187574) | Freshwater lake microbial communities from Lake Michigan, USA - Fa13.BD.MLB.SN (SPAdes) (version 2) | ecosystem: Environmental > Aquatic > Freshwater > Lake | place: Lake Michigan, USA...
ACAAAATGCTAAAATCTCGACTAGGTGGAAGACGTTGTATAATCTCACCTTCTCGTCTCCTCTGAATAATATTAAATAAATTTAACTGCATATCGACCATTAGTTTAATTGAACCTCCAAAATTTGATGAACCTCCAAAATTTGGGTCTTTATAATCTTGAAAAAAATTAACAAGTTTATTATATACGTCAGTTAAATTAGCACCACTACGCGTATTAGGTAATATATGTATTGTACCTGACTCATCACTAATTGTTTTAAAAATATTACCAAGAGAAAAATAATTTTCAAGATTATCTTGATTTAATGGTCTTGGAATACGATTTAAATATGAATATTTATCTTGAATAAAAGTTTCTGATATAATAGGATTAAATGTCATCAAATCTGTATACCCGCCTTTTAATAAAAAACTAAAAAGAAATTTTTTGTAAGTTATATTATCTTTATCACCTTTAATTTGTCCTTGAGAATCAATAAAATTATTTTTAAAATCGTGTAAGCTATCAAAAAAACCAACTGCATTTATATCACCATACATATTAGCTGGTATATCATTTGTACCTTTTAATTTTGTTCTTGTACCTTCTTCTATAAAATCAGGTTTAAAATTAATAAATGGACTAATTGTAGTACCTGAAGCTGTATTATCTTTAATATCTGTTAATTTAATTAATGAAAAATCTTCTCCTTTTCTATGTGTCATATATATATTAATTATTTTTTAAATTTTAAAATCAATTTTCATTTATATTATTTTTTAATTTTATTTATATTTGTTATTTCTAAATTTTGTTCTGCTATTTTAACAGGATACCATTTTTTAAATTTATTATTAAATAAACAAACCATATTATATGTTTTATCTAGATAAACAAATCGGTCTTCCTTTTCATTTTCAAATTCTTCTTCATCATCACTTTCTTCAAGAGCATCTAGATTCTCATTTTCTTTAATTTTTCTAAAAAGCTTATTCATCATGACACTTGTAGTAAAATCTGGTATCAATGCAATATCAAAATATTCTTCTTTATTATTATTATTCAAACAATACAAATAATAAATATCATTTTGAATATCGGGTTTTATTTTGAATATAACTTCTCTCTTCATAATGTTTGTAACAACTATTTTTTCCTTTGGTCTGTCTGTAAACTCCATTCTAGGTTTACTTATAGAATTATTTATAGAATTATTTATAGAATTATTTATAGGTTTTAATAATTTTTGTTCCATAAATTTCGCATAATACATAAATAATGAATTATTACATCTATTAAATAATCGAAATTGTACTGTGTTAATCTTATATTTTAGTTCTTCTAATCGCTTCATAAAATCATCTAAGTTATTACTCAGTAACGGTAAACCAAAAACCATAAAAGAATTATTTAATGATATTTGTTTCATATCTTTAGCCAAAATAGTTTTAAATAATGTAAATTTTTGTCCCCAATTATGTCGCGATACATCATTTCCCTTATAATAAAAAATGTCTTCAATTGTGAAAAATTTATTATGTTGATTATAAAAAGTGGTACCGTAAAATATAGTACCATATGCTAAATCACTATTAAAACACGCATTTACAATTTTTATATTGGATATTTGTTTATTTTCTGCCAGCTCCATAATTAGACAAACATTTTTGTCATTATGTGTAGTAAACCAAGCAAAACTTTTTCGACCTTCAGGAATAGCTAATATAATATCTGAATTAAAAACTTTGTTATGTGTCATATTTTCATAAGAAAGTTTAACATTAGGGAAATCGGACAAAATCGTCTCTTTATCTTTATGTGACAACATGTTACTATATAATATATATTTGTATAATCTTTATATTATTTAAATTCAGAATATGAATTTGACATCATAGAATCCAATGCAGATATAGAGGTGCTACTAGCAGTTGAACTATCGTTTGGATTGAGTTGTTTTTTTAAAAAATTTTTCAACTCACTCTTCATATCATTTTCTGGTTTAGGTAACAAATCCTTCATAGTATATTCATAATTATCACTCAAATTAGTATTTGAATTTGTACTTGTAACTAAATTATTAGTATCGTAATTTCCCTTAGAAATTATACTAAACATATTATCGTATTTTTGTGTAGGAGTATTTACTAAATCTTTAATTTTGGGTACAGTTAACGTAGACTTAAAAAAATTAAATAAATGATGAACTAAAAATATTAAAACAATAGATATAACTGTAGCTTGAATAATCCAAGATAACATACAATATTATTATATTAGTTTAAGTGAAATAAAAACACATTTATATCTTCTTTAAATATTGGACCGTTAATATCAATATCATCTGATACATCAAAATAAAAGTTATATGGCTTATATTCCATATTCTTATTAAGTGTGAAATTAACAATCAGTTTTACTTTTGACCTTGGACATAATTTATATGTATATGTGGCTAATTTTAAAATTATATTGTCTGATGGTAATTGATTTACAATGATTGAGTTAGTTGTTGATAAATCAATACACATTTCTACATCATCTGTATAATTAATCTTTTGTACAGGTCTATCTAAATAAGTAATATTATATATATTATTTTCATCTACAGCATATATTCCTTCATCCGAATAAACTTCAAGCGAATTTGTTTTATTTATTAAATACTCATTTAATCCTTTTAATTTTTTAGATAAATTATCTATATTGTAATTATTAATGTATATTTTCATTTTAATTAATAATTAATATACAATAAACTATTTAAACCTATTCAAATAATTATAAATAATTATGTCGCAACCACTAAATATTATAATTGTTGAAAGGACTGGTACATTAAAAATGTTAGCAATTAAGGACTTCAAAGAAGAAGAATTATTTAAAAAATGCGGTTTCAAGAAGGCGGAGGATTTTTTGAAACAAACAGAATGGAATGTAAAATATGATGGCAAAAAATATTATATTCAGGTTTTTGCTAAAGCAGATGGACGAGCCAATTCCGAAAATAAGTATGATTTTCCGCCACCCATTGATACTAAATTGTTTTATGGATGTTGTGCTATTGTAGCATATCTAAAGAATTCTGATGGAACAAAAACATATACCAATTTAAGTATTCCATTATGGGACAAAATTTATGAAAAGTTATTTGGCGGATTTGAAGACCTTGCGGCTACTGCAATTGAAGATGAAAATGAAGAAGATGAGCTTGCGAATGTGCCAAAAGAGAAGAAGACCAAGCAAGGTTACCTAAAAGATGGGTTTGTAGTTGACAGTAGTGATGCCGATGAATCTGCGTCTGTTAGCGGTTCTGAAGAGGAAGATACTGAAGAAAGTGAAGATACAGATGAAACCGAAAAGGATGGCGAAGATGATGATATTGTTTTAGACGATATTGGCTCTGAATTGAGTGAGGAATCTTATGATTATGATTCTGATGATGTGGAAAAATAATTTATTTTATTTTATTTAATTTTTTCTATTAAAATATCAAAATCACTTTTATTATATTCATCTGGTGTTATAAAAGGCATATTATCTTCTATTCCAAATAATATAATTTTTTTTATATTTAACGATGGATTATTCAAAATATTTTTAGGGTCGTTCATAAAAGCAGAACCTTCATTCAATAATCGAATATTTCCTTTGGTACCTATAATTGAATATGATAAAACAGGATTACAAATTTCTCCAACAGGTATTTTATCATCATTTGTTAATACACCAAACATACCGTAATTTAAAAACACAAATGGTCTATTATCACAACCAGTATAATAATCAGAACTTCTATAACCTGTAACTAAATCAAACTTTTTAATTTCAAATTCATTTAATACAGGCAAAATTATGTCATTAATAGTAGAAATAGATGCTCTACCTCTTGCTATTTGAATTACTAATTTTGGCATAGGAGGTTTATTTAAATATTCAGTTTTAATTAATCTTATAATTTCTTTAAATTTAGTTATTAATGCTTCTTCATTATAATCATCAAATAATTTTTCACTTCTTGTTATCGAACGCACTGATTCATCGGCAACTCTTCCAGAAAAAGGCGCATCCATTGAAATTTGACAATTCGCATAAGCCAAACAATTTGGTAATTCTCTGATATTATCTATTACTTTACCAGCTTCGTAATTCACACCAATAATATAATCATCTATAGAAGAATCAGTTAATGAACTATGTTTTGTTCCTCCTCTTTTTTTCATGCTAAATTTATTTTTTCTCTTATATAGTTTTTTGAACTTTTTTCTTGAATGTTTATTCATATAAATAATGCTATAAAAATAAAATTGATATTGATTTAAATATAAAATAATATGTAAATCAATAAATATGTCATCTCGTAAGATTGAAAATTCTGAACTATTTCGTTCCAATATTAGAGCCAAGATTAATGAAAAATTAAATAATGAAAAACATAGCAGCAATTTAGAGAAGGGAATATTCAATTATGCTCTAAAAGAAGCAGACCAAAGAAAAATTGTTAAAAAATGGGATAATAAACATTTTGTACAAATTTATTTAGATAGATTACGCAGCATTTACATAAATTTAAATGATTCTATAATTGAGCAGATTAATAGCGGTACTTTTAAAGCACATGTGGTCGCTTTCATGACTCATCAGGAACTCAACCCTGAAAAATGGACGACGTTAATTGAAGCCAAAGCGAAACGAGATGCTAACAAATTTGAAACCAATATTGCCGCCGCTACTGATACTTTTACTTGTCGCAAGTGTAAGGGTAATCAGTGTACATATTATCAGATGCAAACGAGAAGTGCTGACGAACCAATGACGACTTTTTGCAATTGTATTTTGTGTGGAAATCGTTGGAAGTGCTAATTATAAAATTCAACTTTATTTCCTTTGTTATCATAAACCCAAATTTCATATAAATATCCTAGTTCTTTTGCAGCATTTTGTTTCAAAAATACAATATTTTTTTGTTTCTCAAGATAATTGGTAAATATATTTAAATACATTAGATAAATACAATATAAATTTGAATAAAAACAATAATGGAACAGCATAATAGAGAGAAAAGTATAAATATTTTTTTATTTTTAAAACCATAAATGAAAATGGCATTACAACCATTAATTTATCATCGGTTTCCTTTGATTTCTCATAAATATATTCTCGTAACAAAGTATTTGGAAATTCTGGAGCCACCTTTCGAATAAACATAACATATTTATCATTTTCTAATGATTTATTGATAAATTGTATATCAGTTTGGTTCCCTTCTTTAAATAAATGTGGACTAGTCCCACTAGTACGCCGACTCCAATCTGTGGTATGAGATACAGCACATATAACCGCATCTTTTACACCAGTTAGCTGCCTACAAGCATACATTATGATAGCAAATAAGCTTTCGTTTGCTAGTCCACCATTACAAATAGTTTCTACAAATTTTTTTTGAATAGTTGTATAATTCAAACACTGTAATACATTTTCTCTCTTCATAACAAACCAAGGATCATTTGCCAAACGAAAATCTTCAGGTAACAAAGCTAAATTGGCTCTTTTATGATAGTCTACATTCCACCACGCTTTTTTCCAACTTAAAATTGACCTATTATAATAATTATAAAACAAGTATCTGAATTTTCTGGGTGAAATAATAGGACAACACGAGTCCGTTAATATACAAAACCACTGATTATTTACGTCGTGTTTAATAGCAAAACTCATTAATGATAAATATGCTGGTATAACATGGAAATAACTAGTTTCATATATACACTCAGGAGGTATCGTATGGTTCATTATCCAATCCGATTTAATTTTTTTTAAATCCTTATAATAAAAATATACATTAATAATATCTTTATTTGGCTCAATCCATTCTTTCCATATTTCTTCTTTATTTAAAATATGTTCATAGCTAATAATAAAACATAATGCTACTTTCATACTATAAATTATAGGTTCATTTTAAACTATAATTTATATAATAATTATATTGGTACAGTTGTTTTGTTATAAAATATGGTTGTATCTTTGTCTTGAGTTTCCACATCTAAATAGATATATTTGGGTTGGGATACTTTATTTTTTACCGACCCAAAACAACTAGTAAATAAATAATAAATATTAATAAAACAACTATTACACATATTTATATTTAATAAATATTTAAAATAGTCTATTTCCAACCAAAAAATCCAGATGATGTAGCTTTTGTAATATTATTACAAGGCAAAACATCATAACATTCTTGCAATAATTCGTTATCTACATCTTCATATGTATTACTATTTTGAAACATACTTGGATTAGAATACTTTTGAAAATCACTCATAGATGTTAATGTAGATATGTATTTTTTTTCATGTTTTTGTAACAATATATTATTTTGATTTTGTATTTCAATATCTATTTCTAATAGTCTATCTATTTTTGTTTCTAATCCTTGATATAATTTAAAATGAGTGCTTGAATTATCATTTATATTTTTTAATAGTTGTTTATTCAAATGTTTAATTAATTCTACTTGTTCATCACTTTTTGACTCAATCTGTTTAATATAATAATAATTAATAATAGTTATTGTGGCGGTAACAATAAAAAAACCAGTAGATATTTTAATCAAATCTTTCATATTATCAAGTCTTTCAAATATATTTGTTTTTTTTATTATTATCGATGTAATAGTATCTGATATTTTTTCGGATATATTTTGGTCTGTCATTATTTATTAAAATAATACAATCAATATATTTAATATATTTTTAAAATTGATTAAAAACAATTACACATTTATATGTATATTACAGCAAAATGAAAGTAGAAATAATCTTTATAAAGGAACTGAAGAGAGAAATCACATATTATATTGGAAAAAATAAACACGAAAATTTTCAGGTAATAGATAAAGGTAATCCTGATGATTTATGGTTTCACGCGGCTGACATATCATCATGTCATGTAGTTTGCGAGATACCAGAAGATATTACCAAAAAAGAATTGAAATATATTATTACAAAGGGTGCCTTGCTTTGTAAAAATAATACCAATAAACTGAAATCTGTACAAAATGTAAGTATTTTGTATACGAAGGTTTGTAATGTTGTCAAAACAGATGTACCTGGTTGTGTATTAACAAATAATACTAAAACAATTGTATGTTAAATTAACTCACCATGTTTATCTATAACCACTTCTTTTGCAATATTTTTAATGATTTTGTCTTCTTTTTCCAAATCATTATCTCCTTTGCCTCCTAGTGCCTCAATAACTAATTTATTATATTGATCAGAAAACTTGGATTCACTTTTGTCACAATCTGGATGTTTGGTTTTAAATTCCTTTAACATTTTGGAATTCTTATGTGCTACATGTTTAATAGCCTTTCTAATTTTTTGTTTACTCTCGTTTTCTTTTTCCCATTTATCTTCATCTTTTACATACATTACTTCTCTCTTTGCATCAGTACAGTGAACTGGTCTTTTTGTTTCGTCAAGTGAATTTAGGTTTTTAACAATGATATTTGAAATACCCTCTACATAACCAATTTTTCCAACCTTTTCTAAATCACATAATTGTAACTTAATTGAATCTACAAAATCCATTATGTTCATGGCATCCTTACATGTCTCATTTAAAAAGAATTGTAGGTTGAATGTTTTATTATGTGAATTGGTTGTATTATTACTAATATTATAAGTATCCTTCTTTACAATTTCAAGTATTAAGTTTTTAAACTCTTGGTTCTCTTTTATTAAATAATTGATTAATTCATCTTTGTCATTTGTATTATTTGAATTATTTATAACTTGGTTATCATCACTTTCTATTACATTACATTTCTTTTTATGAGCGTAAAGAGTAGATGAATGTTTATATATTTTACCACAAATACAATTATATATTTTTTCGGAGATTTTTGATGTAGGATTTGATGTAGGATTTTGTAGGATTTGATGTTTAGATGTCAATATATGTTTATTATATTCACTTTGTTTACAGCATTTATAGTTACATTTTTGACAAAAAAATTCTTTGGAGATTTTTGGAGATTTTTCAGTAGGAAACATCCTATATACATCCTACACACAAAAATCTCCTAAATACTTTTAAATTAAAATATTTTTCAAAAAAAAATTATCGTCACAAAATTTGAAAAACTTTGGAAAATCATGAGACGCTAATTTTTTTTATGGTCACAAATTTTTCAAAAAAACATGTTTTTCATTTTTTCAAGATATATTTACAAAATCGAAAAATGGACATTTATAAATGTCCAAAATCGATTTTCCGAAATACTTTTGGGAATTTTATTTTTTGATTTTTAAATAATAAATTGCCAAAGTAACTTAAAGAAACTTATTATTTTAAAATTCATCCAAACAACATGTTTGAAAAACCAATGATGTAACTTGATATGGATCTATGTTTGCAGCTGGTCGCCTATCTTCAAAATAACCGCATCCATCTTTGACAACTTGATTTGGAATCCTTACAGACGTATTTCGTGTTCCAACTCCGAATGAAAAATTATGAATACTAGATGTTTCATGTATTCCTGTTAATCTATTTTCATTGTCCTTCCCATAAACTGCAATATGTTCAGCATGTTTCTTTTCTAATTTTGACATACATTTATAAATTTCTTCAATTCCATTTTCACTACGTGTCACAGATGTACTAAAATTAGTATGACATCCAGAACCATTTATGTGTTTATATAATTTTGGTGTATAATTAATTACAACATCATATTTTTCAGCTATTCGCTCCAATAAAAAACGAGCTATAATCATGTGGTCGCCAGATTCAATCCCTGTGCAAGGACCAATTTGAAACTCCCATTGATTTGGAGATACTTCCGCATTTAATCCAGATATATTGATTTTAGCAGTTAAACAAGCTTGTAAATGTTCTTCTACAATAGTCCTTTCTATTTTGTTTAATTGGGTTCCACAATAATATCTACCATCTTCTGAACATAAATTTTTACCTTTTTGCCCTTTATGAATCATAAAATATTCTTGTTCCAAACCAAACCATGGTTCAAGTTCTAGATTTTTATCAAATATTATAGCAGCATTATGTCTGTGATTAGTTGGCAATGGATTCATATTAGTGTCAAGTGTTTCACATAATACTAAAAAATGATTACTAATATTATCATTTATAAATGGATTTTTAAATAACTTACAAGGGTTTAAAATAACTTCGGTATTACTATTAGAATCAGCTTGGTCAGTAGACGAACCATCATAATTCCAATAAGGCATATCAATATTTTTGTTAACAGCGATATTTAATACTCTAGTTTTGCTTCTAATTTCACCATTACCTCCAATCCAAATATACTCTAAAATAGTATTAAAATTGTTGTAAAACATTTAAATATAATAAAAATATTATCTTTAAATAAAAAATATATAATAACAAATTATTATTTTTTTTTCTTAGAACCACCCGTATATATTGTGCTATTACTATTGTCTCTCCCTTTCCAAAAAGTTATATATGCTACACCGGTTGTTAAAGGTAAAAAAAATACTAATAATAACATCATTACTGCCAATACAATTACTCCAGTTAATGTTTTTGAATCCATATAATATAATATAATATAATTTAATAATATAATTTTTTAAAATGAAATAACCTCCAAATCTTTAAGATTCCAATATTCACATGCTCCACCTGGAATAGGGCGTCTAATTATAAAAGGAATTCTTTTTTGTTGTAGTTCAAGTTCGGCAATTATATAACTATCAATAACATTTTCTGGTACATTTACAAATGGTCGAGCTCCAGTTTCAATTTGCTTTGCTCTTTGCCCAAGAATTCTGGCCTTTTCGTATTTTGTTAAAAATGGTATTGTTCTATGTAGAGAATCAATAATAATATTATTTGAATCTCTAACAACAACAGTAAGTTTAGAAATTTCATCATAATTATGAATTAAACACTCTGGATGAAATTCATTAATATAATTTTTTGTAAGCTCGCTATCAAATTTTTGTAAATATGAATCATCATAATTATCGTCGTCATCATCCTCATTTTCTAAATCAATTTGTACAGGTTTTTTAGCAGGATTTTTAGTTTTTTTAGAGGAGGCTATTTTTTCTTGTTTTTCTCCTTCATCATCGTCATTATCAGATTCTTCATCTGCTTCTTTATTATCTTCTTCTTCATCCTCATCAGAATCAAAATCGTCAACTCCACCAATTTGAGGTTCTTCTTCTTCTTCTAAATCATCTTCAACTTCACTAATATCAGAATCACTATTTTCATAATCATCAATATTAGTGCTTACTTTTGGAATTGATTTATCGTTACTTCCAATTTTAATAGTTATTTTTTTTTGTGGTTGTGTAGTTTCAATTTCTGAATCACTTCCATCACTTTCAGAATTATAATCACTGGCTTCGTAGTCGCTCATTTTTACTATATTTACTAAAGATACTTTTAAATAAATTATTTCAATTTTCTTTTATAAAAAAATAATTAAATAATTATTGTTAAAATGTTTTTATAATTCTTAAACTATATTAAATTACATATATTAAATATAGTTTACGATTTGTCATTTGTGTTCCAGACAGTTTCACAAGTAGAACATAAGTTTATATATTTCATATTAACATC
>Ga0209358_10004055_pt1 | contig 10616 bp, 18 predicted proteins | sample LauGreFa1BDMLBSN_2_FD_187574 | JGI IMG/M metagenome (GOLD analysis project Ga0209358, IMG submission 187574) | Freshwater lake microbial communities from Lake Michigan, USA - Fa13.BD.MLB.SN (SPAdes) (version 2) | ecosystem: Environmental > Aquatic > Freshwater > Lake | place: Lake Michigan, USA...
TGTTACAGAAGGTGTTCGTGATTTTGATGGGGTAGTTGTAACAGAAGGAGTTCCTGACTTGCTTGGACTTACAGAACTTGTCAATGTTCCACTAGGAGTGCCTGATACACTGCTTGTAGCTGATTTAGTTGGTGTAATACTAACCGTGGGGGTTTGACTTGGTGTAACTGTTCCTGAATTACTAGGGGTTACTGATGGCGTATTAGTATTAGAAGGAGTTGAAGAACCTGTTTGTGTAAGGCTTCCTGTTCCAGTCAATGTAACAGAAGGAGTTTGAGTAGGTGTTCCTGATGGCGTAAGAGTTCCTGTTCCAGTCAAGGTAGCCGAAGGAGTATTAGAAGGAGTTTGTGTAGGTGTTCCCGTAGATGTTCGTGTAGGTGTTCTAGTAGGAGTTCCTGTAGGAGTTGATGTGGCAACTGATGAAAATGACTGGGTAGAAGATGATGTTCCAGTTTGAGACTGTAAAGAGGTCCTACTTCCTGTGGTAAGTGATGACATTGAACCAGAACTGCTAGAAGTCTCTGTTGCTCGAGAAGAACCGGATGCCGTCGGCAATGAAGAAGATGTTGCAGTTTCCGACTGTAAAGAAGTGCTAGTTTCTGTAGTAAGTGACGTCATAGAAGCAGTACTGCTAGAACTCTCAGTTGCTTGAGAAGAAACCGATACCGTTGGCAATGAAGAAGACGTTGCAGTTTGCGACTGTAAAGAAGTGCTAGTCTCTGTAGTAAGTGACGTCATAGAAGCAGTACTGCTAGAACTCTCAGTTACATGAGAAGAAACAGATACCGTTGGCAATGAAGAAGACGTTGCCGTTTGCGACTGTAAAGAAGTGCTAGTCTCTGTAGTAACTGGCGACATCGAACCAGTGCCGCTAGAAGTCTCCGATGGTTTAGAAGAAGACGTGGGGAATGAAGAAGACGTTGCCGTTTCCGACTGTAAAGAACTGCTAGTTGACGTACTAAGTGATGACATTGAACTACTACTGCTAGAAGTCTCTGTTGCTTGAGAAGAAATGGATTGCGTTGGTAATGAAGAAGATGTTGCACTTTCTGAGTGTAAAGAGCTACTACTTGCAGTGGTAACTGACGACATTGAACTAGTGCTAGTCCCAGTCGAACTTTGTGTTGTTTGAGAAGAAATTGATTGCGTAGGTAATGAAGAAGATGTAGCCGTTGTAACCGGCGTATCTGTCTGATATGATGAAGTGGTTTCAGATGGATTAGAAGTCATTGTAACAGAGGCTGTCGCAGAACTAGATGAAGAAGAGGAACCTGTTGTAGTAGCCGAGTATGTTTGTACAGAAGTAATTGAAATTACAGATGAAGAAGAAGGAGAAGTGCTTACATCTGGACTAGATGAAACTATATGGGTTTCAGTAGATATTACAGACTCACTTACCAATGGTGTATTTGTAAATGTTGAAACTTGTGATGGCGTATCTGTACTCAAGGGTGATTGAGAAAGAGATGGTCCAGAAGAAGATGATGGGCTATTTGTATCTAGAGTGGAAGCCGAATGGTAAGATGTACTGGTAGGTTCTATACTAGAAGAAATCATAGGTGAATAAGAATGTACTGAACTAGGTGACGCATATAGAGTTTCTGTCGATGTTGGTAATGTAGAATAAGAAGGCTCCGCAGATGAAGTTAGCAGAGGAGTATCAGAAAGTTGCGGTGTCGCGGAAGAAATCTCAGATACAGAAGTATGAGGGGTTTCAGATGATATAAGTGAAAAAGTGCCCTCTGGCGATGATGAAGAAGATTGCATAGGAGACTTAGAATAAGATTGCGCTGAAGATGAAGAACGAGATCTAAGAGGCGACGGTGATGTAGAAGTCGAAAGAGAATTTGTCTTTGAACTTGTGAAAGACTGACTTGGGCTAGATGAATGTGTGGATGTCTTAGAATTCGTAGAAGTAGTAGTCTGTGAAACAGATATCCTAGAAGACCTTGAAGGAAGAGCAGAGGCTGTTTCTGATACAGATACAGTAGATGTAGTAGAACTCGATTGACTTTCAGTTTCCATAGAAGAACTTGACGGATTTGCAGAACTTGACACAGATATGCTTGAAGATACCGAAGCACTTTGTTCACTGGTCAAAGAAGCAAGAGGTGTTCCAGAAGCGCTAGATGTTGTAGATGGACTAGACGAATGAGAAATACTAGAAGTATCACTATATGAAACCGAACTCAGCATTGTAATGCTAGGAGTATTCGTAGAAGAAAGTAATCCACTGAATGTATCCGTTGGACTAACAGTTTGCGTTACACCCGTTGGAAAGGTTGTTATACTTGGTGTCCATGTGTACAAGTTAGACGTGGTGACCGAATGCGAATTAGTTACAGTAATGGAATGTGTTCTAGGAGGTGATCGAGTTGCAGATTGCGATTTTGTAAATAGGCCGGAGGCGGATACAGTATATGATATACGAGTTGTAGATGTTCCCCTTTCACTAGATGTAATTGTACTAGAAGATGACGGCGATCTACTACCTCTTGAAGAAGGCGTGTAAGAAACAGAAGAAGAACTCGTCTTTGAATTACTTGATGAACCTGTCTGTGAGCGGGTGGCAAGATTGCTTCTTGATGGATTGGGACTAGCTGTGGAAGATGGTGTCCCTGTGCTTTCAGGTGACGCTGTGGAAGAAAGTGTTCCCAGGACACTTGGACCGGTTGTTACGGATACAGAGGGTGGTGGGGATACTGTTTTAATGCCAATACCAGAGGCAGTAATTGTTCTTGTAGATACTCGTGTAAAAGATATCCTACTCGTTCCAGATGAAGATGAGGAGGCACTCGGTGATTTTGTTTGTGTTATAGAACTTGTAGTAGTCCTTGATATCTGAGTTGTAGATGAACGTCTTATAGACCCTGATCCACATGCAGAACTAGTTGACGTTTTAGAAGAAGATATAGACCTTGTCAATGTAGGAGATGCTGAATTTGTCCTAGTTGTGCGTGTAGACTGCGTCGTTGTTCTAGTTGCCCTTGTTGAAGCAGTTGTAGTTACCGAACCTGTAGAAGTTCTCGAACTACTAACGCTACGAGAACTACTAGATGACCCAGTTGAAGTTTTCGAAGATGTTATAGACTGCGTTCCAGTTACAGATACCCGTGATGTGCCAGTTGCTCTAGTTGTTTTCGTAAAAGACGGGGACGCAGAAGATGTTTTTGATGGAGCCAGTGTTCTAGACTCAGAGGCAGTTGCAGTGTTCGTCTTAGAAGGTTGCGCAGTCTTGCTAGAACATGGGCTAGAACTAGATGTTTTTGATGTCGTAATAGAACTACTTGCTGTCTTTGTGCCAGCAGTAGAACGCGTAGATGTAGTTGAACTAGTAATTGTTTTAGATGATGTAACCGAATTAGTATTAAGAGATGTAGAAGAAGAAGATTTAGATGTAGTGCCTGAACGCGTAGATGTCATTGAAGCAGTAACGGTTTTGGTACTTGTTGTTGAAATTGTATTAGGTAAAGTGGGTTTAGAAGACCGTGAAGAAGTAGTAGTCTTCGTAGAAGTCTTAGATTGCGTAGAAGATTGAGAAGGAACCACATAATTCACATTAAGCCTTCTTCCATAAGAAATTTCAACGAGTTCACTTTGAACTTCCTTCGACAATGTAGGGGGGGTAGATCCGATGACACTAATTGCTAATAACAATAAGAACCAACGCATTTCTATATAGTATATAGGTTTCATTTTTAGGCATAGTTAGTATTCAGAGCAGCCCAAGATACAGGAAACTCTTTCTCTAGCATCTTGCTAAGAGCCTCTGCATATAGGCGAATTTCATGTTGAGCATCGGGGCTCAAGCGTAATTTACAAAGCCTTGCATATGCGTAAAGAGAAGCAGTCTCTATGAATTCGGTATGCATTGACTGGGGCAAAACCATACGAGCAACCTCAGGAGCCACATTTGCCTTTAGTAACGTATCATATGTATCTAATGCTGACTGTGTCAATTCTTCAATACACTCTTTCGCATATTCTGCAGAATCCGCCGGATTTGACTTAGAGCCCTGTTTCAAATTCTTATCTCTTTCTCTTATCGAAGAAATCTCTGGAACATAGCAATCGGGCACGGTATCTACGTAACGACGACTAACTTCATTACGAGCAAACCCAACAGTATGTCTATACCACTCTCTCGCAACAAAAATAGGCATCTTAAGTCTCAGTCTGACTTGAGGATGAAAAAAGGGGCTTACGTGATTATGTTTCGCCAAATACGTAATAAGTTTCTTATCACCTTCTGTCAAAGACTTAGACTCCTTCGAAAAACTCACCCTCGCTGCATTCACAACTGTTAGATCATCACCGAAGCAACCAAGAAGTTCAATTGAACCAGAGCCATCAGATAATACATTGACCATTTTATGATATCTAATATTGCCAGGTTTAGACCTATTCTAAAATATTTCCCAAGAAGTAATTACTGCAACCTTGGAATTCTTTCCTTCTACAGACCATATATCCCAATTGTAGATATGCAGAGTTTCATGAAAATTTGTAAGAAGCTTACCGAACTCTAATGCTGTCTCTCTAGGCGAACATTTATAGACAATCCACGGATTTTGCTGTTCACAATATGGAAACTCCTTTATAATAGCCAGTGACCAATGATTATTTGCTTCAGTCAAGCCAGTTGTCTCTACATAATTGAACTTATATTCACCTGTTTCTTTACTATGTATTATACATCCATGCATATAGTAACTAGGATTAGCAATTAGTTCCTCTTGAACCGATGTATCAAGAGAATATGGTAAAATTGTAAATCCGATTTCTTTACCACTGGAAACTAGTTTAGCCATCTTTATATTAAATTTAGACCCGTTGCTCTAAGTAATCACCTGCTTGTTAAAAAAGGTCGAAAAATTGAAATTTATTTTTATGAAATAAAACGTAAAAAATGTTATACATTGGAGTTCTGTGGCTGAGCACAATTGTGTTTGCAACATCTATTGTCTTAGATGTTGTAAATGTAAAAGAGAAAAATATCTTAGAGGATACAAGTATTTCAGACCATTATATTATTGATGTATTACCTGAAGAGGTTGAAACTAAAGTATCGGTCTAATCGTATTCATATATGTAAGAGACTTGTTCACTTCATGAAACTCCTTATACATTAGCCATGCATCCATTGTGCCAGGCAAATCTTCTGAACTATCCTCCATTACATACGGCTTAGGAAACCCATTAAATTCAGAAGCAGATGCCAAGGTATACGCACCCATCAGGGGGAAATACAGCCAGTCACCTACATGGAGTTCTTCCATTGGACCCTTAGCAATTACATCGATACTATCACAGGTCCTTCCAAACAGAATGGAATCTTGCGTAGGCCTTTCTTCATCTCGTAAAGTCATAGGAACCCGAAACCATGCTGGCTTCTGATGGTCAAACAGAATGGATGAGAAGTGTCCATAGAGCGACTCATCGATTACATAACGCCAGCCTGTTTTACCTTTTTTCTTTGCGATTACTTTGACAAATAAATCCTGACAGGGTTGAGCGATGAAACGACCAGGCTCAGCGATTACATCGCAACCATATACAGTTTTATCAATTGTATCCTTGATGACTTTCGAGGTTTTCATAAATTCCATTGGATCGGATGAAAATCCTCCACCAAGGTCTATAATTTTTGGATAGTGTCCATATTTTTTCAATGTTTTGAAAGCTGAATTAATTGTAAATTTAATTGCATCCTTGTATTGTAAAGGATTTTGACATCCTGACCCGACATGGAACGAAATACCCGTAAGAGGTATCTTAGATGACATCGCAATTTGGCGAAGTTCGGCCTCCGTTGCGCCAAACTTTGTCGAAAACGGCATCTTGCTATCCTTGTCATTCACAGCAATTCTCAACAATGCCGAACCCTTCCAATTACAATCATGCAATTTCTTAGTCTCCTCTACGGAATCCACCACCGTCAATCCAATTCCTAATTTACCAATTTCACCAATATCTCTATCTGATTTCAAAGGGTGTGCGTAGATAATCTCAGAAGTTTTCTGAGTATCACACGCCTTTACGTCACGAACCTCTCTGAGGCTGGCACAATCAAAATTCAAACCAAGACCAATCAACTTCTTGAGAAGAAGAGGCTCAGGATTACACTTTACTGCGTAATATGGTTTCACGCTCGGAAGAGCATGTGACCATAACTTAGTCTGCGCCTCAATGCGCAATGAACTAACAACCGTGACAGAACCAGCGGACTTGGGGAAAGAAGAAACTAAGAGCCGGAGGTTTTTCAGTGTGACCGTAATACCTTTTATTGCGAAAAAAACATTTTCAAATTTACAACATTTGGTTCGTTTTAGAATATCATGCGAATTCCATTGAAAACCCTTCCTTTTTACCATGTTTAACCATATTTGTTATATAAGTGTAATTCTCCATTGATTTTTTATCATCCTTAATATCATCGAGGCTGCAAGGCAACTTAATAAAGTATCTTCTATTCTTGTTATACTCCACCGATACAGGAAGGATTTTTTGCTTATAACCTAGACACTGTTCTAGTGATTTTCCATACAGTAGATTTGATATCTGATTACCAATCTGTAATATTTGCTTAGCCATCGGATTTTCCTTTTGTTTCTTGCTAACAGATATTTGAACAGTTTGTACTTCAGTATTCATTTTGATTATTTTAGATTTAACATATTATTTTATCAATTTTTTACTCAGTCCAAATAATTCAAGAGGGGCATGGTGTAATACCAATCATCTTTAGAAAAGCAGTATTCACACCAAAAGCATAATGAAGAACTTCACCGGCTACAAACCATGCTAGAATAGAATAAAGTAAAGGAACGTTAAAAAACCATGTCGTTAAAAGGGCTGCTACCAATGTAGCAATTGTATCATTTAGAGCAAGGCCAAAAAAGCGTTCGGCGTGAACACCTTCACCCGGTGTTCCTAGAATATTTGCATATGGACAAGACATCTCTACTTGCTATGTCCCTTCTCTTTATACATATGAGACCACTCCGGCCTATAAGAAGTCTGAAGCCACTCAACTGCTAACTTATGGAGTTCCTGATGCTTAGGGTCCAGCTTCTTAACAAATTCCTTCTCATCCTTTGTTAAAATATGTGTGTTTGGTAAGCTACTCATATTCGGTTTCATTGTGATTATAATATGGGTTAAACTTGATTCATTTTTTACCCTTGGCTAAAGTAAGATGTCCGTAAGAGATCCACGTATTCTCAAGCTGAAGACAACCGATGAGATGATGGCAATTCTGGTATCGAAGGGAAAGCCACTTAATTCATTTAAAAAGGGTCAACGCATCTTTGTCTGGAATAAGATGCGCAAGGGATATTCATATTTGCTTCAGGAAGCTCCTGGTGAAAATATGGCACCCGAATTCAAGCCATATGCAGAACCAGGAGAGTTACTAGCAGGTGGTGCATTTGAAGGAAAATACTTGAATGACTGCCTTCTAGAATTTCCAGCAGAATGGTTTCTCAATGCAATCCAATTAGGGAAACTACGTCCAGGTTCACCCGACGTGTCTGTGAATTTGTTTGGGGTTGACTCGAGAAAACCACTTTCTTATTGGGTAGAGTCAGGATGGTTGCCTGGAGGGCACAAGAAGGGTCAACACCCTGAGCTGTCAGACGCCAAAATAAATCCAGATGAACGTGGTTGGTTCCAGTGGTATTGTCGGTATTGGATGGGTCGTAGAATTCCTATTCTAGACGCAATACAGATTGCAAGATGGAAGGCATTTGTTAGACACTCAGGTCAGATTAAGGCAAATTGTAAAGCTGGAGATTTGGATTGTAGACCTCGTCAGAGACAAGGAATATTCCAGTGGGCACATAATCCGTTTATTTAGATTACACCAATAAATTTGAGCCTGATTTGTGCCTTAGAAAAAGGCAGAAATGAGCCTGGAACTAATTCTCGGTCCTATGTTTGCAGGGAAGACAAGTGCACTCCAGTCGATTATCAGACGCCATGATGCTCTGAATATCAAGTGTGCAGTTTACAAGCCAGTATCAGATACTCGATATGGAGGAGACTTCTATATTTACACTCACGACCAAACGAAGGTGTCCGCATTGCCAGTAACTTATTTGACCCAACAGCAACTCTATAAACCCTATATCGAATCAAAAGTCATTATTATAGAAGAGGGTCAATTCTTTGAAGACCTCTATGACTTTGTTCTAATGGCGGTTGAAAAGGATGGTAAACATGTGGTAGTTGGTGGTTTGGATGGAGATTGTTTTCGGAAACCCTTTGGCCAAATCTTACAACTCATTCCTATTGCGGACCGAGTGACTAAATTACATTCCTTGTGTAAGGTCTGTGCAGACGGAACAATTGGTCTCTTTACATTTAGAACAACTAAATCGAAAGAGATTGTGGAAGTCGGAGGGCCAGAAGCCTATATGCCTCTTTGCCGCAAACATTATATTACCTGTTCGGGGTTGTTAGACCGAGATGAACCCCTACCCACCATACGAGTGAAACTAGAAGACCACCCCACAGAGAGTCTGCCATAGCGAACCAAACCGGATATTTATCAAATGTGACAATTTGAGTAAAGTCGTAGACGGCATAGGTACACATGCCTGCTAGGAAAGCACGGGGAGCAGAATGTATTTGGGAGACCAAGTAGCCTAGGGCAAGATAGACCGGAACAGCACCCCAAAGTCTAACATTCATAGACCGGTCTGCTTGAATGTCTCTTACAATATCTTTGACTGCAGGACCTTGAATGTAGAGCCAGGGTAAATCGAGTATGGCGGATAAAATCGCTAATCCAAGAGTTTTCTGTAAGTCGTTCATCTCTACTTATGCTTTCTAGTATGTTTCTTGGAATGTTTTCTTGTTTTCTTATTATGTTTCTTGAGTTTCCTAGAATATCTTTGTTTGCGCTTAATTGTTTTAGGCTTTCCACCTGTCTTTTTTGGTGGAACAAGAACTTTTGGTGGAACAAGAACGTTCATACGTTCAATGCGCTTTTTAGCATATACCGTTATACCATCAGGTAGTTTGGAACCAGTATTATAGTATTTAATGAATTTTTCGATATTTGGTTCGTGATTCTTCTTTGTGGCGCCACCTGCTATTTCATTCAGTTCAGGAATATGAGAAATAAATGGTTTTAAAAAGGCATGGTATACATTTGTAAGAGATGTCTTTTGTTTTTCAATATCTGTATTATCAGCCTTCTTAAAATATAAAGAATATATTATGATAGCTATATCGAAAAAGAACGCAACAAGCCTTACTTTTAGCTCAGATGTCCTAGCAACGTCATTAAAAAAATTAGAAATACGTTCCATTTTATCAGCCATTGCTGTTTCCTTTGCATCTTTTAATCTTTGTATATGCATGTCATATTCTCGATTTTCTCCAAAAAAACTCTCGATATTGCCTCCAGGGGATAAGGCTTTAAAAAAACCTGGACCTTCTCCTCTATGATATTTAAATTCTGGATCCGCAACTATTTGATTTAGAGTAAGGCCTATATCGGATCTATCCCCCATATAACTCCAAGTTTTGGGTGGACGGGCTTTAAATAAATCTCTATATAAACGTTCGGTAACCGATTGATTTCCTGTTGAACCAACTTGCTTCCATAGGCAAGTTGAAATTAATGAAGATAATAATGAACCTACATTTTTACATATTCCATCGATACGTACTTGACCAGGTTTACAAAAATCGACACAGTCACCCTTGTTATCACGTTCTTTTCCATTCGTACATTTTGGAACACATTTTCCATCAAACATGTCATATATAGATAGGTCGCACTTAGGAATACATTTTTTTTTATCTTGAGAAAATTCTTCACCTTCAGGACATCCGCAGCTGCCATCGGGATTACGAGGAGGACCTGGTGTAGGGCAAGGATCTGAACATGCATTTAATGCTGGAACCCACTGTTTACCACCAGGGCATCCACAGCTGCCATCGGGATTACGAGGAGGACCTGGTGTAGGGCAAGGATCTGAACACGCATTTAATGCTGGAACCCATTCTAGATTTCCAGGGCATTTACAATTGCCATCGGCGTTAAGAATTCTACCTTGAGTGCACGGGGGAGGACATATTGGTGTTGGGTCAAATACAGGTTTTCCACTATTACGAAATTCTGGGTTTCCACTGTTACGAAACTTTAGTTGTCTACAAGGTACTCTAAGAGGATGGCGCCAAGCATCGGCTGGGGATGCTGGACCTAGTTGCCGAGCTACTGGAGCTGCTGGCGCTACTGGGGCTGGCGGAGGAGGGGGCGGAGGTGCGGTGGACAGAGGAGGTGCTGGCGGAGGAGGGGGCGGAGGTGCGGTGGGCAGAGGCCAAGGAGGTGCTGGTGGGGCTGATGGCACTGGTCTGGGCGCGCCGCGCTGCGCTGCTGGGGCTGATTTCACCCAACGCGGATGACGTTTACCATTATTACCAATATTCCAAACATAATTTCCAGAAGGGTCCATCTAAAATAAGAGAGATTTATAATATTCAGTATGAGTTCTATTTCACTAGAAGCATTTGACGCAGAGCTAAGAGGAAAAATAAGTCAGTGGATACTTCCATCTGATGAAACGTGTTCTCTACCAAATGGGTTTATTGACCAGCTTATA
>Ga0209358_10004056_pt1 | contig 10615 bp, 9 predicted proteins | sample LauGreFa1BDMLBSN_2_FD_187574 | JGI IMG/M metagenome (GOLD analysis project Ga0209358, IMG submission 187574) | Freshwater lake microbial communities from Lake Michigan, USA - Fa13.BD.MLB.SN (SPAdes) (version 2) | ecosystem: Environmental > Aquatic > Freshwater > Lake | place: Lake Michigan, USA...
CCTCCAAGTCTTTCTGAAGCTTGTCAATCTTGTCGTTTACGCGATTGTTAAACTCAATGGACTCTAAGATATCAGTCATGACCAAGGCAGGAATGTTTGCCTGTTGAATACAAAACTTGGCAATCTTGTCAATGTCAGTCGCCAAATAGATTGTTGGACCCTCTGTTAATGTGTAGGCGTCCTTGGTAGATATGAAAGTTGCAAATTGGGATGATGTTGATGGTTGAGTAAACACCGACTTGGCGCCACCAGTAATAAGACCCCCCTTACTATCCACCGATGTGTTTTCAGGAATTCGTGTTACCCGAGTAGAATACAAGCTTGCATAAACGTTGCTCCACGTTTCGCGTAGTATATTCTTGAGGACACACAAATAATACACCTTTATATTTGTCATGGTGACATCGTCCAAAGATGTAAACGCGCGATTGATTTTGTGTGCAGCCGAAACGCAATTATTTTTATTCGCAAACGTAACAAACTTGGCGACTTCGTCTAAATCAAAGTATCTCAACAACGTCTGATAATTCACGCAATGGTTGGCAATGGACAGAACCTCGTCATAATCGTCGCTAATATAATGCGGCATGACAATATGACCATTCTTGTTGAGAATCGGAATGGACTTCCGGCAATCGTGGCTCACAACATTGTAGACCTGCGCGTTTCCTTCGGGGAACTTTGTGCGAAAGTCAGCAATAGTAGCAGGCAGCTCGTGCAACTTGGGCAACGTCGCAGACGACAATATCATGTTGGGAATCAAGTTTTCCTTCCAATTTTTCTGGATAATGTCGTGGAATTCGTGTTCAGCATAATCCAACGTAATCGTCGGCTCGTCCCAGTAGGTAATGATTTGCTCTTTTTGATTAAAGGACATCATATAATACATGGCTGCGAGATAGGATTTGATGTCGCAAATCATGAGCTCCACCTTGTCGCCAACAGAATTGTCCACCTTCCAAATTCCGCCCGACTTCCAGTTGGTCGTATAATCCTTTGCGGCAAAGTAATGCAGACGAATGTCGTCCGCCGTTTCACAACCGAATGCAAATGCTACCTTTTTGTGAATTGAAATGGCCGACTTTGCCAACGCTAAACCGACGTGGCGCGCAGCACAGACAAATATCACCTTGTGATCGGTCAACAGCCCAAGAGGTGTCAGGGTCTTTCCAGTCCCGGTGGGTGCAATGTAGAGGACAAGCTTGGGTGTGTATTTGTCCTTGCTGAGTGTGAATACCTGTTTTTGATGTTCGTAAAGCATCATGTCGCTGTACTTCAACAAGTCTTGATTTTTCTCAATGTATTCGCTGGCGCGTTCAATGATTCGCCCGATACTTACTTCTTCCTCGTAATGCGTAATCAACTGAGCGATGACCTGAACGAGATGAGTGTTTAAATTGGAAACCTTGTTTTGCATTAACTTGTACAAGGTAAAGTAGTGGAGCTCCCACTTGTTGCTATTTTTATTTTTGTATTTCATGATTTTTTCAATGTGCTCTAGCAAGACGTTTTCGTAAATGGTGATACCCTTTAACGTCTCGGGAGTGTGACGCTGCACGCGAATGAGGAACGACTTTTTCAACTTGTCGGGGGAACCCACTTTCACGGCCAAGAAGGTGGCGTCATAGGTGGAGATTAACGCTTGAATTCTCTCGGCAAAGAACTTGGCGTAAATGTAGTCTTCCAACTGGTCGTTGAATTCGATCTTCAGATAGGAAAGCATCGAATTTGTTTTGTTGTATTTGATGTTTACGTTGGAATAGCCATCCACGATTAACTTCAAAATTTCAATCTCCGTGGCGGAGACTGGGGTCTCAATGGACTCCCACTCGGATTTGGTTAGCTTACGTTGTTGAAGATCCATTGTTAATTATAGTTGCATAGTGTTTATATTTGTTAATCTATTTCAATTTTTATTGTAAAGCCGCCTTTGAAATAAAATCAAAAAAAAGATACAAATTGACATGCTTTTCTTTTTGGTTTTGTTTTATTTTTATTCATTTTATTTTTTTCTTTATTTGGTTTTAGGTTTTATACGCACTTAACACCAAATGTCTGGCAATAATCATATACTCGTTCGAACGCGGTTTTGTAATGCGCAACTAATTCCGGTTCACGAACTTCTTGCGCACGCCCCCATTCCACTGCATTGGCGACAACATTCATGTGAAGGTCCAAGAAGGAAGATGCCGGCTTCATACCGCCTTCTCTCTTGTAAAAGTAATCGGCAAAGGTAAATGTTCTATATTTTGGCAGTTGGGCAATGCCTGATAGCATGATAAGAGCCCGGGTGTTTCCCAAATATCTATCCAGCTCATCGGTGTATTTTGGACAAAATATCGGTTCCCCTCTGTATCCTAAGGAACTATCGCCATTATATCTGTATCCAATGAGCACTTGCTTGAACTCGTCGTCTTCTTGAACATATCGGTTAGTTAACGAATAGTTGTATTCAAGTTCGTTCAGTCGATCGGTCAATTTGGCAACGCAGTTCGATAGTTCGTCGCTCTTCGTGTTCTGCGCGTCCTCTAAGTCATGTTGGTCTCTAAGACTCTGGCAACGCAAACTTATAAGACGCTGACCCAATTTATTGGTGTTTTCGGAGACATCGGATCGTAGATTATTTATCGTATTTTCGGCATTTTTTAACATGATCTGCAACTCAGTGACTTTTTCTTCGAGTCCAAGTGTATATTCGCGGACGTCGGTCCTCTTTTCTTCTTCCATTATGTGGAGTTTACGGCCGTATTTTGACATAAATTTGTCAATCTTCTCTTGTGTGCGGACAATCAGTTCTGTTTGTTGCTCGTGAATATCACGATATGCAATATCGAAACGCTTCTTTACCCAATTCATTACGTAGATGGCTACATACACAATATACACAATAGCAAAGAATACAAATAATCGTTGACGCGTTACGTAGCTTCCGACGGGCTGCTCTGCGGGCTCCAGAACAAAATCCTCAAACGCGCTGCCAGACATAAATTCCTCACTATAGCAAGATGACATTTTGAACGAGTGTTCAGTTAATTACTTTGATGTATTCTCGTATAAATTTGAATTTCATTTCAATTTTTTTTCATACGCACTCCCACAATATAATTTAAAATTGAAAAAGTTTATATCATATAAAGATTTTCCATTATATAGTTATAGATTATGGTAGCCAAGGTAATTTCAATCGAGGGTAACATTGGTTCAGGCAAGTCGACTCTGTTGTCGCATCTTAAGCAGTCTCTTTCTGCGGAATTTGTTCCACAAATCATTTTCCTACAAGAGCCGGTGGACGAATGGGAAAATATTAAGGATGAACAAGGAAATACCATGATTCAAAAGTTTTATGGCGACCAGACAAAATATTCATTCTCCTTTCAAATGATGGCCTACATCTCGCGTCTTGCATTGTTGAAGCAGTCCATTGAAGAAAATCCAAGTGCAATCATTATTACTGAGCGCAGTTTATTCACGGACAAGTTTGTATTCGCAAAGATGTTGTACGATTCAAAAAAAATGGAAGGCGTGGAATATCAAATTTATTTGAAGTGGTTTGATAATTTTGTAAACGATTTCCCTATTAACAGCACGATCTATGTAAAGACCGACCCTGACATGTGTCATGCGCGTATTGCAAAACGTTCTCGTAATGGAGAAAGCTCGATTTCGCTTGAATACTTGAACGATTGCCACAAATATCACGAAAGCATGATGCAGGTTCATGCGAGTAAATCACATAATGTTTTAGAACTAAACGGAAATCTAGAAATATCTGACATGAAAGATGCGTGGGTAAAAACTATTACTGAATTTATCGCCCCAGAAAATTAACTCGCGTAGTATCCAATCAACCCTGCATGTAGCGTCTTTCTTGGTTTATATTTTAATATATCCAGCTGTTTAGACGTTGTAGTGAATTCCTCCACACCATAAATATCTTGTAATAATAGCCACTCAAATAACCCCCCTGGATAAACAGAAACATTCGTAAACCCTAATTTGCTCAGTTGATAATACTTCTTGTATGTAGTCTCATCATTTGCATTTTTTCCGTAAATAATGATACTTATTTTTGCATTACCTGATTCCAAATACTTATTTATAGTCGTCTCTTCATACTGCGCTAGAACAGAATTCGTTATTAAACAGCCTTGCTCATTTTCAGGCAAAGTATTGATGATTAAATAAGTATCTGTGCGTTTAATAATATATTGCATATCTTCAAAATTTATTTTTTGGATGGATTGATAATTTCCCATTAATGTAAATACATTATAATTGTTTAAATTCTTCTCTTCCAAATTAAAGAGATTATTTTTAGTATAGTAATGCCTTGTTCGAAATGCAAGCAATCCGGGCATAATGCGCGTTCGTGCAACAACGAATCCAAAGTTCAAGACACGACGACTGAACAAGCGGTAGACGCAGTTGTAGACGAGGAAGCCGACACTGATGAAGTACCTTCAAATACAAAATCAACCAAATATTATTGTTATTTTTTGGGCCAGCATAATAATTGGACCGGACAAACATATAATGGTTATACGGTGAACCTTTCGCGAAGATTGCGCCAACACAATGGAGAGATAAAAGGCGGTGCATGGGCGACAACCGCCAAGGACAAGGGTGCATGGTCTTTTATTGCTGCGTTAACATCTGATTCGTGGGCGTCCGTTTCAAGAGCCATGGCATGTGAATGGAACTGCCGATATCCCACTAGGAAAAAACCACGACCCAAGATATTCGCAGGAGCCAAAGGGCGAATCGATAGTCTCGTTGAAATTTTTAAACATATCAAAGACGACATCAGATTGTATATTCATCCTGCGTTCTATGACCACGCGGTCTCTCTTGGATTGCCTTCTCATGTTGTCTTATACAAGAAATTAGACGAAATATTGTAAATATAATATATCCATATTTTAACGAATGGCTGTGGAATGTATTGATATTGGTTCAAAAATAGTTACTATTGCTATTATGATGCATGGAGAAATAATCGAGACCAAATTATCGCCGACCCAACAAAAAATCTTTGATAATACAAGATTATTTAGTCTAACAGGCGGTTTTAGTGAAGCCGGTTTGGGGTTGAATGAAATTAGAATGAGCAATATAAATTATTTAAATAAAATATTTCAGATTGATTTATCTCAAACCACCCATCAGGTCATGAAAGACTATACAGAGCGTATTCGTCCTACATACGCGCGTTATATAGACGCATTTTTAGATGACTTATCTACTGAAAATATATGTAAAGTATTTTCAACCATAACGATTGATAAAGCTCTTGGAACCGCTATTACTAGTGCTTATGATAAAATTATGCATTGTATTTTACCTGATGTTATTGGTATATATGTTATATCCGTGCACGAAAAAGTAGATGCAAACACAATAAAGCTAATCTACCCTTTAGAGAGAAATGTGCCAAACTTGGATTTATTGAAACGTGCGGATTTTATTCAATTTGCGAACATTTTTGGTAAAGATGGAGAGAGTATATTACGTGAAATGAGTGCAGTATCATCAGACTGGCCAGATTATAGTTCGAGCATAGACGACGAAACATTTCAGCCAGAATTAGACAAGTGGAAGGTTACATTTACCCAAAGACTTGGTTTTTTTCAAAAGGTCTACGGCGACATTTCATACATTCGTTTAAGTTATTTAGTAGATATTATCAAACAAATAGTTGGACGCGACAAATGTAAGTTGAACTTATTTGATTATTCGTGTGCAGTATTGGCACCAATAGTAAATAATCCTGAAGGCAGATTATTTTCCGGATATATGAAATCAGATGATATTGAAATGGGACCACCCAAGGGATGGGGTGGGAGAAGTCGTGGAAGAAACAAAAGACGAAACACTCGTAAAAAGCAGACAAAATAAACAATAATGATATTACCAATCATATTATGGTAATATCATACACACGCATCATTTACACCTACATTTCCATTTAGTACAAGTTAGACAAAACAAGTTGTTTGATAATTTATTTAATTGGTATTTTGGAGTTTCACATATACATATATTTATTATCATAAGTTTACATCCACAAAGTTGTCGTAATTTTTCTTCTTCTGCTGCTTTCATAATTCTTCTTTCTTCATTTCGTTTTTCCATTTGTTTTAATGATTCCCTCCATTTATTTTCTTCCTCATTTCTTAAAAATATATTTCTTTCATTTTCTAGTCTTTTATTTTCTATTGCGTCTTGTATAATTTTTTCATAATTAACACATTCACAACATTTATAATTTCTGATACATACAATAGTTATATTACCTTCTTCGTCAATAATTTCTCCAGAATTAATTTTATTGATTAAATATTCAGCATTAATTTCTACCCAAGGTTCGGGTCTATTTTCCTCTTTTGTTTTATTTTTATAACATATTTCAAATATATATTTTATTTTATCATTTTCTATCAGCGCTATATCAGCACTTCTATTTGAATTATTATAATAAAATTTATATTCAATAACTGCTTTTGTATCTTCATTATAATCATCATAAATATTATAACATTTTTCTTCTGATCCCATACAATTTCTTTGTTCACAATAATTACAAATTCTATTAATAGTAATATTTTTTTTATTATCTAATAATGATTTCATTAACAATTTAGCGTCCTTATGTATTTGTGTTTCACTTGGTTTATCATAATTATAACAAGGATTACCTGATTTATAATGAGCAAAATGTGGTTGTTTTATTTTACCCTTTTTAAAAATTACATCTTGTTCGCAAGAAGGACATATATACTTATTTTTTTTGTTTGCTATTTTAGGATATTCATAATTATTTGTTAATTTATTTATTGCTCCCATATAAAAATGATAAGACATTTAGTTAAATAATTAAATGTCTTTATATTTATGTATTTTTTACAATGCATGTAAAAATACACGTTATTCTAATTAAACGTAACCATGATTTCAACCATTTCCTTTTTGATACTTTTACTCGCAGAAACAGACAACTCTTCCCGCTTCTTTCGCGTCTTGGAGTTATCCGTAATCGTTTCCTTGCGCTTACTTGTGCTATTGCGACTATTCATATCATTCTCAATCGTCTCGTAATGCTCTTCAAGATAATCAATTACCTTGTTCTCCAAGGCCCACTTGAAAAAGTTTAACTGGCCAATCGTCGTTTCAATAAATGTGCCATTCTTATACGGCACGCTGATGCGATCCCATCTGCAAAAAGGATCAAATCGCTTCTTGCTATAAGCCTTTAATTTCAATTTATAGTCCACATAGACCTTGAATCTACGTTCATTGCTGCCCTCTATTACATACGTCGTGTAATTCTTCTTTGCATAATTCGTGGCAAACCAGTCAACTATGCGCAGCGAAATCTTGGATTCCCCAGTAATAATGGATAACATCTTATCTAACAACCCGCTTGACGTGTAATAATCCATCAGGTTTCGTAATAACAAATCATTTTGTGTAGTATATGTTGTTAAGTTGGTTGACATTAATTTATGTTTGGTATTACTTTTAAATCGTTATTTAGTGGATATTTAAATATTATAGTGGTTGGGCGGTTTGATCAGTAGGTTGTTGTGCCGGCTTTGTCTTGTCAACAAGTATGGTGCTGACAGGTTTCAAAAATTTATCTTGAATAGTGACGTTATTAACATACTCATCATTGTCTGGTGTATTGTTGGTAAAAAAGGGGTTTTGACCAATCTGTGCTATCATCTCCCGTTCGGCCATTTTATTATAACTCTCTTCGCGCTTATTATTCTCTCTAAACATGGATTCATAATCGCAATCCAAGGATTGTAAATATGCCTCATTGTCCAGAATTTCTTTGGGGACGTGCATTTCTGGAGGCGGTGGGCGGGTGTTCTCGGGTTTCGCACGAATACGTAGGCTTCTCTCTACTATTGATCCATTGCTCCATTTCCATTCCATTACTACCATGAGAGAAAAGAAATACGCCGATGCAACATAAATACTATCCTGGTTTTGAGATTATTATGCAAAATATTTTAGGTCTCTAATATATATGCCATCATTATCAAAAAAAAACAAAATAAATTATAAAAAACGTTATACCATACCAAAAAATAAAAAACAACGGGGTCGCAAAAGTATTAAGGTATATCATAATCGTGCAAAAGTGCCGACGCGTAAAAGCAAACATTACATTGGTGGTGATATAGAAGTTCCTGTGGTGTATGATATATTTCCAACCGGTCAGTCGTATCAACCCAATGTGACTTGTTTGGAAAAAGAATGTGATAAAAAAGATGCAGGCGAAAAGACGACTACGTGTTTAAACACCCGCATAGTAATGAATCTATTTAGCCAAACACTAGATGATTCTGAAAAAGAAACTATGGATAGAATAGATGACAAATTTACCGCCGAAGAGAGAAAATCTGTACAGGATTTGACTGAAAAATATCTGACAAATTACGTAGATTCTTTATTTCCGAAATCTTTCTTTTCGAAGAATACTACCGACTTAACGCCGGAAAATGCAAAAAAATTAAAAGAATTACTACAGGTAATTAACCCAGAATATGTGGGCTACTTGACACAGACGTATACCTTATCGGATGAGATAAAACAAAAAATACGGGCTACTACTCAACCCGAATTAAATGTTCTTGCAGACAATACTGCGGCTGTTGTAGAAGTGCAGCCTGAAGTGCAAATGCAGCCGGAAACTGAGCCTCAAGTGCAAATACTACCGGAAACTGAAGCTGAACCTGAAGCGCAAATACAGCCGGAAACTGAGCCTCAAGTGCAAATACAGCCGGAAGCTGAAGTGGAAGCAGAGGTACAAAGACAGCAGGCCGCAGAAGCTGAGCCTGAAGCGCAAATACAGCCGGAAGCTGAAGTGGAAGCAGATGTGCAAAGGCAACAGGCAGCAGACGCAGAAGCGAAAAAAGCAGCAAAAAAGGCAGAAAAGGAAAAATTTAATGCTGCTAAAAAGGCAGAGATGGAACAACGATTCGCGCAGAGAAGGGCAGAGAGTGCTGCGGCTGATGTGAAGCGGAAAGAAGAGTTAGCCGAGAAGAAGGCAGCACGCGCTGCAGCCGCACTGATTAAAGAAGAAAATAGAGCTGCCGCTAAAACATTGAAAAATACAACAATGCTCAAAAAGAGTAGTGGTACGCGAAAGAAACGCTAAATGACAATTATAGGATATGATATCATACTATATGATATCATAGATTTGTTTATTTTATATACATTGGTCTAATATGTATCTACTAGCTGACTCACGATAAATGTAACCTTGTCAACATTTTCAGATACGGAGCAATCTTCCTGCCCCAAGATTCTCATGTTTGACAATTCTGTTAAGTATCGCTTCGAGCATGATTCCACTAGCAATCCATTCGCGTATATGCCGTAATTCATGAATATATCTGGATGTTCTAGTGCGATATGATATATATTCATAAAGCCTTCCTTGCTGAATGGCTCGGCCTTTTCATCCGCGCAAGCTATTAAACGGAAATGATTGTCCGTTACAAATATAGTTCCATTTACCGCCTTTGTATTCTCCCATTGGTCATCCGTCATGGAAGGAACCAGTATAGAATGGCATCCAGTTATATACAAGTCTTCAAACAATGCAGGATATTTCTCTCTTGAGCATTTATACAAACGATTTGCAACGCGGTAATCATTTCCTGGATTATACAACGCCGTGGTGCCTATCATATGAATCGGCATATACCCATTATAAATGGTCTTTACTAAATCACCCTTTCGCAGATTTTCAATGGGTCGGTAGACCTCTTGTTCGTTTTCAAAACATAATATTTTGGTTCCTTCTAAAAAACATGGATAAGGTGGCGGCACAATAAAGTCAAGCACTCCAGTAGATGCATTATTTATCGTGGCGGTAATTTCGCCTGATCCGCTATTTGTATAGGTCAATGTAAACGTGTTAGAATTATAGGAATTATAATATGGTGCAGTACCTTTAGAAGCAAACACTCGTGCAGTTGCCACATTACCCGCCTGACTAGTATACAATAATCGATAAGTATAACCAGGTGAAAATAGTCCTGCGGCTGATGTGTAATTGCTACTCGAACTTGCGCTGCTAGGACTATATAGTGCAGCATTATACGCTGATAATACATATGGGGTTCCAGCAGTAATCATAGTCCAAGTTGTTCCTGGGTTATTTGTATTAATATTTGTTGGAGTTCCAGTTAAATTGGAATTCGCGGATGCATCTGACCAATTATTGTTTGCAACATATGTGTTTGTTTTAGTTATTGGTATAAGTAATCCTACCGCAACTATTCCTTCACCTGAACCACTTAACGCGCCATAACTATAGCAATTGGTTATTGTAACATTTGGATTGACAGCATAAATGCTTGCCTTTGTTCCTCCACATATGCCACCACATGTTGGATTAATTCCTCCTAAGGAATAGCAATTTGTGATGTTTACGACTGGAGTAATCGAAGCATTACTTGTATATCCAACTTCTGCACCGACGATTCCACCCGCGTTATTACCGAATATATTGCCAGTGCTATAACACTGGCTGATTACACAATTTCTACTAGTATCATATCCAAACCAATCGCCAGCAATGCCGCCAGCATATTGT
>Ga0209358_10004059_pt1 | contig 10609 bp, 12 predicted proteins | sample LauGreFa1BDMLBSN_2_FD_187574 | JGI IMG/M metagenome (GOLD analysis project Ga0209358, IMG submission 187574) | Freshwater lake microbial communities from Lake Michigan, USA - Fa13.BD.MLB.SN (SPAdes) (version 2) | ecosystem: Environmental > Aquatic > Freshwater > Lake | place: Lake Michigan, USA...
CAACGTGATATCATTTTTTTTCAAACTTTGATTTAATTGCTCTAAGGCTTCTAGCGCAGTAGTATCAATATCACTCACTGATGTAAAAATAAGCACAATGTGTTTTACACTTGGTGCCTTTCGCAGCTCCGCTTCAATAAATTCTTCAATAAAATTCATATTCGCAAAAGTTATGTTTTCATCAATACGTAAAAGTAACAAATGCGCCCATGTTTCTACTTTATGACGCTTTATATTGCGATAATGTTTGGTGTTGGGAAGTCGCCCAACAACAGCAATATGCGGATGACTGGCTTTACGTAAATAACTCGCAAACGTTAAGAAAATGCCAAGCGTAATCCCTTCTTCAATCCCTAAAAGCAGCACACTCACTAATGTCGCCAGTTCTGCAATACCATCGCCTCGGTCGTAATCCCACGTATGTAAAATACTTTTGAACTTCACCAAAGGAAGGACCGCCATTAAAATAATGATGGCTAACGCGGCTTTAGGAATATTAGCAAACCACTGCGTTAAAAAAACGACAGCAATAGCGAGAATCAGAGCAGCAATGACCATGGCAATTTGCGTCCGCGCTCCTGCTGCGAAATTCACCATAGTGCGGCTAAAACCACCAGCCACAGGCATACCACCCGAGATTGCCGTCGCTAAATTGGCAAATCCTAATGCGATCAGTTCTTGATTCGGGTCTATTTTTTCACTGCGTAAATTGGCAACGACTTTGGCAATGGCCACACTTTCAACGTAAGCAATCAAGGCGATAAAACTTGCTGATGGCGCCAATACTTTCCATTTAGCTAACGCTAGAAAATCAAAGCTGATATGCGGCAAGCCAGCTGATATTTCACCGACAACAGCAACATGATGTGACGCTAAATCCCAATGTCCCACCGCAAATGTAGTAAAAGCCACGGTCACTAAGGCGCCACATTTACCCATTGCAGTCACTAACGCAGGCGATAAGCGAAGAACGTTTAATAACCATGAAAGCGGTTTACCAAAAAATAGCAGTAAAGCCAATGCAGCACCACTAATGGCTAATGTGGCGGTATTCGCGTCTTGTAGATAGGATTGATAACAGGCAATGTCGATGCTGCAAGCAGGTGGTTTCATTCCTAAGGTCTGGGGCAACTGACTACCAATAATCAATAACGCAGCACCACTAGTAAAACCAGTCAAAACAGGATGACTAATAAAATTCACCAGGCCCCCCATACGAAAAACAGCCATCATAAGCAAAATGGCACCACTTTCAGCCGAAAGAATGACTGCACTTTGCAGCGGATTTCCAAGTGCACTCACTTCGGGCAACTGTAATGCACTGGCAATCATAATGGCCGCAATCGACACAGGTCCGACCGATAACGTGCGACTTGTTCCTAAAATGGCGTAAATTAATGGGGGCAAAATACTCGCGTACAAACCAAACTGAGGCGGTAATCCAGCTAATAGCGCAAATGCGATTCCTTGTGGGACAAGGAGAATTGCCGTAATAACACCCGCGAATAAATCGCCATTGAAATCCGTGCGACTATAGGTTTTTAACCAACTTAAAATGGGGAAGAAAGGCATTTTTATTTTTCATCTCTATTTTCAAAATATGCACGTATTTTTGCATATTTGATGCCAGATGAACTAGCTAATTGATTTTTAGTTATTTTTTAATTAAATATACTAATTTTACCAATCTAAATTTGTTTCACCGAAACAAAATATGAAACAAAAATGTTTCATTGAAACAGGCGTGAATCATGCCGTATTTGAACTGTTTTGACTTTGGAAAATCAACTATTTCCGCAGGTTGGACAATGGGGATTTCGACGTAATTTCAATGTATTAAATTCCATCGTTAAGCCATCAATCAACAGTAATCGCCCTATCAATGACTCACCAATACCGATAATTAATTTCATCGCTTCCAAGGCTTGAATGCTTCCAACAATACCTGTAATGGGTGCAATCACGCCATTGGTTGAGCAAGTTTGCAATTCCTCACCCTCTTGCTGATATAAACAGTTGTAGCAGGGACTGTTATTTTCACCCGAATTAAATACGCTGACTTGACCTTCAAATCGAATAGCAGCACCCGAAACAAGCGGCTTTTTCAATTTTACGCAAGCCGCATTAATTGAAAATCGCGTGGTGAAATTATCGCTACAATCTAAAACAATATCAGCAACTTGCACTTCATTTTCAAGTGTTTCACCTTCGAGTTTCGCTTTTATAGCGCGAACATTTATCTCTGGATTTAAATTTTTTACCGTTTCAAGGGTTGAAATAACTTTATCCATCCCTACATTGTGAGTGTGATGTGCAATTTGTCGTTGTAAATTGGACAGGTCAACTTGGTCATTATCATAAATAGTTAAATGCCCAACGCCCGCCGCTGCAAGATACATCGCTACCGGTGAGCCAAGCCCGCCTGCGCCAACAATGAGAACATTTGCATTAAGTAATTTTATTTGCCCCGAAATATCAATTTGCGACAACATAATTTGTCTGCTGTAGCGATAAAGTTGATTGTCATTCATATTTTTTGGGTATAACCGTAAATGGGTTGTTATTTGTTTTCCACTCGAGCTTGAGTGGCGCGTTTTATTTTTTTATTTTAATCTATTCTTAGGAGTTTTATATGAGCATTAAACCATTACATGATCGCGTTATCGTTAAACGTGTTGCAGAAGAAACAACCACTGCTGGCGGTATTGTTCTTCCCGGTAGTGCAGCTGAAAAACCAAGTCAAGGCGAAGTATTAGCCATCGGCACAGGTAAACCCTTAGAAAATGGCACTGTTCGCGCTCTACAAGTAAAAGTTGGCGATAAAGTATTATTTGGTAAATATTCAGGCAGTGAAGTCAAAGTTGACGGCGAAGAAGTTATCGTGATGCGTGAAGACGATATTTTAGCGATTTTGGCGTAATTATTCACAAAAAATCATTGACATAACACTTTTAAAATTTAAAAACAGGTATTCAAAAAATGGCAGCAAAAGACGTATTATTTGGTGATGACGCACGTGTTCGTATGGCGCGTGGTGTAAATATTTTAGCAAACGCCGTAAAAGTCACATTAGGCCCTAAAGGTCGTAATGCGATTTTAGATAAAAGCTTTGGCGCACCTACCATCACAAAAGATGGTGTATCGGTTGCAAAAGAAATCGAATTAAAAGATAAATTCGAAAACATGGGCGCACAAATGGTGAAAGAAGTTTCATCAAAAACGTCTGATGTAGCCGGTGACGGTACAACAACTGCAACCGTATTAGCACAATCTATCGTCAATGAAGGCTTAAAAGCCGTTGCTGCGGGCATGAATCCAATGGATTTAAAACGCGGTATTGATTTAGCGTGCGTGAAAGCCGTTGAAGCGATTGTCGCTTCTGCTGCACCCTGTGCTGATAATAAAGCCATTGCACAAGTGGGTACAATTTCAGCGAACTCTGACGAATCGGTTGGTCAAATCATTGCTGAAGCGATGGAAAAAGTGGGTAAAGAAGGCGTTATCACTGTTGAAGAAGGTTCAGGTCTTGATAATTCACTCGATGTGGTTGAAGGGATGCAATTTGACCGTGGTTACCTATCACCTTATTTCATCAATAAACAAGATAGCATGAGCGTTGAATTAGATGACCCATTCATCTTAATTTACGACAAAAAAATCTCAAACATCCGTGATTTATTGCCGATTTTAGAAGGCGTAGCAAAATCAGGTCGTCCATTATTGATTATCGCTGAAGATGTTGAAGGCGAAGCGCTTGCAACATTAGTAGTTAACACCATTCGCGGTATCGTGAAAGTGGCTGCAGTTAAAGCACCAGGTTTTGGCGATCGTCGTAAAGCGATGCTTGAAGACGTTGCGGTATTAACGAACGGTCAAGTGATTTCAGAAGAAGTTGGCTTAAGCCTTGAAAAAGCGGAACTTGCACAATTAGGAACTGCAAAACGCGTTCAAATCACCAAAGACAACACCACCATTATTGATGGTTACGGTTCAGAAGATGCAATTAAAGCACGTGTTGCACAAATTCGCGCACAAGCAGAAGAAGCAACGTCAGATTACGACAAAGAAAAATTGCAAGAACGTTTAGCGAAACTCGCTGGCGGCGTTGCGGTAATCAAAGTTGGCGCGGCAACTGAAATCGAAATGAAAGAGAAAAAAGCACGCGTTGAAGACGCGTTGCATTCAACTCGCGCAGCGGTTGAAGAAGGCGTTGTTGCAGGTGGTGGTACGGCATTAGTTCGCGCATTAGCGGCAATTAAAGATCTCCAAGGTGCAAACCACGATCAAACAGTGGGCGTGAATATTTTACGTCGCGCGATGGAAGAGCCGCTTCGTCAAATCGTTTCTAACGCAGGTGATGAGCCTTCTGTTATTTTCAACGAAGTCCAAAAAGGCACGGGTAACTTCGGTTATAACGCAGCCACTGGTCACTATGGCGACATGATTGAAATGGGTATCTTAGATCCAGCGAAAGTGACGCGTACTGCGTTGCAAAATGCAGCATCTGTGGCTGGTTTAATGCTTACTACTGAAGTGATGATTGCTGATGCACCTAGCGATGAAAAAGGCGCACATGGTCACGATATGGGTGGCATGGGCGGAATGGGTGGTATGGGCGGCATGATGTAATCATGTTGGCTTAAACGCCTTTTTGCTTTGAATGGTGAAAGCCTCGATTTGCTGTGAAGCGGTCGGGGCTTTTTTGTGTTGGTTTATTTTGCATAATGAAAAATTTTAGTCGGTGAAATATCCTCGCCTTCTGACCAATACAAACCGCCCAGGGGGTCAATTTTGACATGGCGAAAATAACGAAAATTTTTAAGTCGCCAAAAAACCTCGCGTGTTTCAATCAATGGCGTTAAATCCAATTCCATTTCTTGCCCATCTTGTTTTGTGACGTAAAGCGTATAAGGTGCTTGCGCTCTGACTTGAGAGATTTTAGTTGCTGAGTTCATTCCATTTTTCCATTAATTCAGTTTGGTTGGCGAGAATGAAATCTTTAATTTTTTTTGGCTTGTTGCGGTGGAACTTGACCAGATAATAATTCGCCTGTTTGAATTGCAAATGAGCCTGCATAATCGCCATAAATTCCATGACAATGCGGCGTGCCGTGGTCGTCCAAATACATATAAATCGATATTCCAAAAAAGTAAGCAATGCGCGGCATAAGATCATCTCCAAAAACTCGAAGTGTATCAAAAATTTCCGATTGCATAACGCCGTCGGGGCTTTTTTTTATGTTTTTAAATTTCCAACCAATCTTTGAATTCCGCCAGCGTCATAATTGGTGGCATGTGAAAAAATGGTTTTATTTCTAAAATATCCGCATCACCAGACACTAAAACTTCTGCATTTCCAACGACCGCAAGAATCAAAAACATTTGGTCGGCTTTATCTCGAATTTGCGGTAAACCTTCGGGAACATCCTCAATTTTTACCACTTCAACATAAGGCAAAAAATCGGCAAGCAATAAATCTTGTTCGGCTTTGGTGAGTTTAAATTTCGGATACGAAAGCACCCGAATCAACTCACTCACCGTGTCTTTGCTTGCTAATGGCGTAATCTCGCCGTTTTGCCAACTGTGACGCAACCATGCTAACGGTTGTTTTGAAAATAGCAACGCGGAAATGATGCAATTTGTATCAAGTACGACGCGCCGATTTATACAGTTTCTTGCTTTGCCCATGAAATCGCATCTTGAATGTCTTGCTCGTTAATGCCAAGCGCATCTAATTTTTCTCTAACTGCATCGGCTTTTTGAATCCGAACAGGCGTAAGAATAATGCGCCCTGCATCGACATCTACGTTGTAGTATTCACTGCCACCGACAGACATGACAACGGCTTTCGGTAACGTGAGTTGGTTTTTGCTGGTTAATTTCGCTAACATGACAAATTTCCAAAAAGTAATGAAGTAAGATTATATTACCAGAAAAAACGCCGATTGCATCACGCTGTCGGGGCTTTTTTCGATTCAAACAAAATAATTATCATCAAAAAACCTATAATTTTGGTAAGATTAAGAAGTGGATGAACAATTTAATTAAACCAATAACAAAAAAATCAAGGTGACCACGATGAAAAAATTTATGCTTGTTCTATTCGTTTTTATCTCCATCCAATTATCGGCTTGTCAATCCGACGTTTATGAAGAAAATTCGGTCATTATGAAAGAAGAATACAGTGAATCCTCCAATGGAAACGGTATTTTTGAAATACTTGCTATCCTTGGTGTCGTGTACGTTTTGGTAAATTTGGGCAAGAGATAATCTTGTTACTTAATGAATTTTGCAAATCAGTGAAAAACTGTATTTCACGACTAACAAATCACACCAAATACTCAAACGCCAATACATAATCAGAAATGAAATAATTCGATAAAACATAAAAAAACCGCCTTTATCACTTTGCAATAAAGGCGGTCTTTTTATACTCAGCTCACATCAAATGTGCTACAACACAAAATCAGCAAAAGCCTCGTCGATAAATCATGGGTTTTTATACTGTTTCGAGGAATGTAAAAACTCGAAACAAAGTTTATCAATTTTTTTCAACCCCACAAGAAAAATAAGTCAAATTTGTGACGCAGTTCACACTTTTGTTGAATTATAGATTTTCATCAATCAAAATTCAAAGGATTCATTGACGGTGATTGGGTCAATATTCCAAACAAAAGTCGCATTTTAATCGGCATCAAGTCGAGCATTTTATTTTCAATTAAGTCAAGTTTATCAATATATTCAATTGGTTTAACTAATCTAACTTTGTAACATTTGCCGGAATTTGTGATTTGAAAAAATGCGGGACGAGTAAACCAATTCTTATTCCATGTAAAAGGTTGTGAAAAATATATTCCCTGATATTTGTTTGACCAAATAGCCACATCTGAACTTAATTCACATTGTTTTGCCTTCAAATGCACATTATTTTCCATCTTAATCAACATGGAATCTGTTAATAAATTCGCATGATTTGAAGTCAATATGATGGGATGTGAGTTATATTTTGTTCGGAATAATGGAATAAAGCGAATGGTAAGGGAATCAACTACTATTTGACTTAACTGATAGCCAAGTAGTTCACTCTTTATTTGATTTATATTTTCAGATGCAGATTTATCACTAAAATCAACCAACGAGCGAAATTCATCTTCATCAAATGCAACAATTTTCGTTTTCAATGACTGCGAAAGATTTAATTGGGTCACATAAAGTTCACTATAACTGGAAAACTCAATCACTTTTCCCTTGCGCATTCTGTAAATTATTTCATCGGCAATGATTTCTGATTGCAATAAATTACCATCAAGATGCTTGCGTGAATAACCTTTAATCCAAAAAGTACTTTGACAGTGGGTGCAATTTTGACTTAATTCATGGCTATCATTTAATTCCGATGTATCTTCACACGATGCCAGTAAAAAAATCAAGCCAAAAAAAGCCAACTTGTACAATAAAAACAAAGAATTTTAATTATTTAGTCACTGAAATAGTACAAGCACTTGCAACGGTTATTTTGCCATTCACATCCATGACACCCGCTGCAGCAACAATCAAAGTACCTGCCATAGTAGCAGGAATAACTGTAGGTGAACTTATTGTAAATGACTTACTGGTACCTTCACCGTAGCCCTGTCCGCTCCATTCGTCATACCAACAATCTGTTGCTGGGGCGATAGCAATTTGCCTTGCTAAGCTGTTCACAAAAGGCCCTTGCAAGCCTAAACTGCTGCCTGAAGAATTACCCGCATAACTAATAAGCGTTCTATTAATTTGCATAGGTGAATCGCAATCATTATTTTTAATGTTTGCGGTAATGGTAAGCTTAGAACCCGCTTTTAGGGAACTCGGGCACGATAAACCGTTTGCATTGACTGTAGTTGCAAAACAGACCAAAGCTAACACTGAAAAAATGTGTGTTTTCATAGAAAATATCCTATAAATAAAAAAACCGCCTTTAATATAAAAATAAAAAAGCGGTCTTTTGTGAGTAACAAGAATTATTTTATGACGCTATAATGTTTTGTGCAGTAAATCCCTCTGTTATTCCGGTCAACACAATTACTTGATCAGCCTTCCCATCGCCATTTGTATCATTGAATACATAACCATCAGTGCCATCGGATACAAAAGCAAAACGTTCTTTTCCTGTCGCTTTTGTCAATGCTATATTCGCTTGTGCATAGGCGGAATCGAAATCTGTAGCAAGATCCGTTATTTTAAGAGCTGCCTGTGTTGATTCATCAACTATTTTGAAATTTGATTTAGAGCCTGCAACGCCTAGGGCAATGCGATCTAAAGCTATGTCAAAACCTTCAATTGTATCCGAACCAACATGTACTGCAATTTTCAGGGTATCTGCTGGATCTGCTAAAGTTTTTACAATGGAGCCCGAGTCTTTATTATCAATAACAAATTTATCCTTACCTTCACCACTATTAAATACATCAGCACCAATACCGCCTGTTAAGATGTCATTTCCCTCACCTCCATCTAACGTATCAGCACCGGCGCCGCCAGTTAAAATATCGTTACCTGCACCACCATTTAATTCATCTGCTGCGCCACCACCTACAACTGTATCGTTACCATCTCCAGCATCTATTGAAACACCAACTAAACCATCTGCAGAGCGCGACATGCTAGTTGCTGCAATTTTCTTTGGCGCATTCACTGAAATATTATCTGCACCAGCTGTCCCTGCTAAAGTAGTACCATCTTCACCAACAATAGAATCTATATCAGAAACTGATAGAGCAATTTTGTCGACATTCAAATATGAGGATAGCACCTCAACATCAGCTAATTTTGAATTCATAGTGAAATTAGCAGAAACAAGTTTTAAAGTTGCGTCCTTTGAAACTACTTCATTACCTGAGTCATCTTGTGTGATTGCCCCAGAAACATCGAGTGTCAATACTTTGTCAACAAAAGAGAATTTAGATAAACTCTTCGTCGTATTCGTTAAAGATGCTTTGTAATTCAAACTATACGCTTCTGAACTACCAGAAGTATCTTTATAATTATATTCTTCTATTTTTTCCAGTTTATAAGACTCAGAATCAGTTACATGACTATAAAATGGAATGACCGTCGCTTCATCTAATACAACAGGCAATGTTGATGACTCTGTAGTCGATTCAGATTTAGATATAACTAATGAAGGAGATTTAAAATCTAATGACGAATTAGATGTTGTTTTTAAAGTTATTTTATCTTCCCCACCATCATTATAGGTATAAGTTGATTTACTGGTTGATGTTGATTGAATTGCTCCATTTTCAGCCTTATAGGCTTTAGTAACAACATCTGAGAAATTTTGTTTTGTAATGGTTTCAATATCTTCAGCGTCTGTTACTTTTGTAGTTGAAGTCACATAATCATGATTTACAACAAAACTATCTCCAAGTGTATTGCTATAAGTAAATGCCTCTGAAACTTTATCGTTTCCACCACCCAAATTTGAATCTTTACCAACAGTCGTTTTCTGTTCGACTGTTACAACATTACCATCTGGTTGGTCATTTTCATCAAGTGTATTAAAATCTAATGAATAATTATTATATACATCTTTTGCGTCGATAGATTTAGCATCCACTGAAAATCCGGCACTAAACGCACCAGAAATAGTTTCAGAATAAGCATTTCCTTCGGGCAAGTATGATAATAAATCACCCTGAAGATCAACTAACTCAGTAGGTTCATACACAAATTTGGTATTTTCATTATCAGGTGTATTATTGTTGTATGTTGCAATTGCATCTGCAAAAATTTGAGTATAAGCCATAGATGAATTAGATTCAGTTGGAGTTGTTGTATCTGTCATAAATAAATCCTCGAATGGTAAATAAAAAAGCGCCGAATTTGCGTCTTTAAGTTTGTAGTGGTACTTTAGAAAAGTGGGTTAATTCTAGGCTTTAAACCCTATATTTCCTACCATACAGGAATTGTTAAAATACCAACCGAAACTTGTTTTATATGAAATTTACCGAAAAAGTTAAACTATTACGCAAAGAAAGGGAATGGTCGCAAGAAACGATGGCGACCAAATTAAACATTTCGTTAAATAGTTATGGTGCGATTGAACGAGGTGATACGAATTTAGGTTTGATTCGAATTGAAGAAATTGCAGATGCATTTGATATAACCCTAGAGAAACTATTTGAAGGCGTAAGTTATAAAGAAGAAGAAGAAGAAGAAGAAGAAGAAGAAGAAGAAGAAGAAGGCAAAAATTTCAAACGCCGCAAAAGTGATAAAATGCGACGAAAAGAAGATTTAACAGTACTAGATATTGAGTTATTGAAGATAAGTCACGACTTTGAAAAATTTAAGCTTGAACATACTTTAAAACAAAAAGAGCTTGAAAAAGTCATCAGCACTCAAATGGTAAATCTGGTTGATAAAATCCAACAAATTAGTATTTTAGAGGATATTTTTTTAAAAAAACCTAAAGATAATTCTGATGAAAAAACATCATAAGAACTGCTACGAAATTTCTTCATCCGTTAAATAACAACCGCAATCCTCTGCCCAATAGTTGCCTGTAGTTTGCGCAGCGCGAACACGGGTATTCCCATTGCAAATGGATTGAAAATGACACGTTTTGCAGC
>Ga0209358_10004062_pt1 | contig 10607 bp, 11 predicted proteins | sample LauGreFa1BDMLBSN_2_FD_187574 | JGI IMG/M metagenome (GOLD analysis project Ga0209358, IMG submission 187574) | Freshwater lake microbial communities from Lake Michigan, USA - Fa13.BD.MLB.SN (SPAdes) (version 2) | ecosystem: Environmental > Aquatic > Freshwater > Lake | place: Lake Michigan, USA...
AAACCTAAAAATTCTAAATCGGATCTTGCAGTAACAGGTCTTTATTTTTTTGATAAAAATGTAGTTAATTTCTCAAAAAAACTAAAACCCTCAAAAAGAAAAGAGTTAGAAATTGTTGATCTAATGAAAAAATATTTAAAAATAAGAAAACTTAAAGTTGAGTTTATGGGAAGAGGTAGTGCTTGGCTGGACACTGGTAATGCTGAAAGTCTTTTTGAAACATCTCAATTTATTTCTAGTATAGAAAAAAGGCAGGGAATAAAAATAGCTTGTTTAGAAGAAATAGCTTTAAATAACAAATGGATTTCAAAGTCTATTATAGAAAAACAAATTAAATTTTATGGTAATTGTAGCTATTCAAAATACTTACAAAAAATAATTTAAATCAATGAAAACAAATATTAAAGGAATTAAAATTTATAAATCAAAAATTTTTTATGATAATAGAGGATCCTTTAAAGAAGTATACAAAGAAAATTTATTACCTAATAAAAAATTAATTTTCGACTGTATGTCAAATTCCAAAAAAAATGTCCTAAGAGGATTGCATTTGCAAACCAAAAATTCCCAAGCGAAATTCTTAACTGTAATTAAAGGGAAGATATTTGACGTTTTAGTAGATCTACGTAAAAACTCAAAAACTTTTGGAAAGCATTTTTCTATTTATTTATCCAATGAATCCTACTGCTCCATATACATTCCTGAAGGCTTTGCTCATGGCTTCTGTTCTCTTGATAAAGAAAATATTGTTTATTATGGATGCTCAAATTATAGACAAAAAGATTATGAAATTGGAATTTTATGGAATGACAAAGACCTTAAAATTAAATGGCCAATAAAAAAACCTATATTATCAGATAAAGATTCAAAAAATATTTCATTTAAAGAATATTGCAAAAATTTTATTTCTTAAGATGAATTTAAAATATAAAATCGTAATTACAGGTGGAAGTGGAAGATTTGGATTAATTTTACAAAAAAATTATAAATCAAATAAATTATTTTACCCAAATAAATCAGAACTGAATATTTTATCAACAAAATCTATAGAGAAATATTTAAAAAAAACTAAACCCAAAATCTTAATTCATCTTGCAGCCTTATCTAGACCAATGAACATTCACGATAATAATATTTCTAGAAGTATTGATTTAAATATTATTGGCACAGCTAATATTGTCAAAATCTGCTCAAAACTAAATATTAAATTAATATATTTTTCCACAAATTATGTTTATGAAGGCAAAAAAGGAAATTACAAAGAGACTGACCCTTTGCTACCATTTAATAATTATGCCTGGTCAAAGTTGGGTGGAGAATCTTCAGTTCAGATGTACAAAAACTCTTTGATTCTAAGGGTTTGTATGACCGAAGAACCCTTTATACACAAAACAGCATTCTCAGATATTCAAACAAATTTTATTTTTCATAAAGAAGTTGCAAATATTCTATTTAAAATCCTTAATTACAAAGGAATTATGAATATAGGAGGTAAAATTCAATCACCATATAATTTTGGAAAAAAATATAATAAAAACTTAAAAAAAATTTTAGCAAAGAATAAAATAAAAAATTTTCCTTTAAAACCTTCAATGAATATTTCAAAACTAAAAAAAATTTTAAAAAATTAATCAAGCAAGACTAAAATAAATCTCTAGCGATATTAAATATTCCAAAAAGTGATATAAGGCCATTCGATATATTTCGAATATTTTTTAAACCAAAACGAAAGATACCTTTCTGCCAAATAGGCATATAATCTCTGAGTGTCGTATCCTTTTAAATTTTCGAATCCAAATATTTTTTCACATCTAAAGAGCCAAGGGAATAACTTACCAAACCATTGATTAGCAATATCGATTTTTGCGATAAACATTATATTAGGATTAAAACAGACTTGATTTTCTACATAACTTCTAAATTCATCTCTATCGCTATCATCAAGAAGATTGATAGCTTTATCTAAATTTCCATACCCATGGTGCATATCGAAATGTAATTTCACTGTTTGCTTATCTTTATTAAAAAAAATTCTAGGGTCACGTATTAAGGATTTAAGTCCTCTTTTTAGTAACTTAACTTTATTTACTCCATTTACATAAATAGGATCGCAAATTACAGAGTTATAATCTTTCCATTCTCCTGGTGGCTCTGATAAAATAAAATTCTTTAAATTATCTGTATTAATATCTTTTTTTATGACATCTTTTTTTATCCAGAATCTTCTTTTTTGGCAAAAGCCCATCCAAGTGTTCTTATCTAAATTTTTCATCTTATTTTTCCAAAACCAATAATGAAAAGTAAGTTCAGAATAATATTTTTCTTTATAATGAATGTTGTCATTAGAATTTGCTAAATAATATTCTTTTGAAAAACTAGACTTGCCAACTCCAGCTAACTTGCAAGGCAAATTTTTTAAATAAGGAAGATCCTTGTCTGTGATGCAATATAATTCTAAATTATTCAGTGAAATAACTTTCTTAAAAATTTTTATTTATAAATGTAATCAATTTTATTTTTCTTTTGTTTTAAAGAATAAAATAAACGTAATATATGATAAATAAATAAATAAGGTAAAAATTTTAATAGATATTTCATCAATATTTTAAAATAAGAACACCAAGATTGATTTCTTAATAACATGCCAGAACTATTACTATTTTGATAACTGTGTTCATAAGTAATATGATAAAAACCAATAATTCTTGCAATATTCTTTTGTAATTCTGTGAATTTTCCGTTTAAATTATTTCTTAAAGTTGGAATAATTTTTTGAATATTATTAGTCAAAAATATATTAGATGTCCCGATTAATTCATACTCTGAAAACATTGATCCATTATAATCTTTATGAGTCTTAAAAATTGCTAATGAAATAATATTAGAAATCCATTCGGCAGTTGTTAAATTATTTTTTATATGAAAATTATTTAAATTTTTTATAAGAAATTCATTTTCTAATTTAGTTAATGATATAAACTGCAAAAGACTAGAAAGAAAGAAATTAGGCAAATAACCAAAGATAGTTTTATTTGTTAAATAATAAGCCTTAAAAAATTCATTAATTGTTGCATATTTAATAGAAAAATCTTTTCCGAAAAAAACAATTTTTTTTAGGATAACAGTATCTGAATCCCAAATTATCATTCTTTCATTATTATTTTTTACAAAGTCTATAATGAAGGATATTTTAAGAACTTGTTGGTAATACCAATTTAATCTTAATTGTATTTCATTAAAATAAGAGGTGCTTTTTAAGTTATTTAAAAAAATCTTCTTAAAATCCTCAAAAAGTATAATCGATTCTTCATTAATAATTTTAATATTATTTTCTTTAATTTTAATAAAAAGTTCTATTTCTTTTAAAGGACAAATAATAAAAAAATTTACGTTAGTATAATATTTTTTAAATTCTGTAATATTTTCAATTATAATTGGAAGGTCGCGAGCTAATGTTACTTGGCAAACATTTAAATGGGTTTTGCTATCTAACATTTATTATTAAATAAAATAAATTTAACTTATTAAATAATCCAATCTTGAAATTTACTAATGTTTTCAAAAATATATTTTGGGTAACTGCTATTAATATCCTGTTTTTTAAAGACATCATTCCTGCCTATAATGTCTTTTTGATTTTTGATATTTTCCTCTATAGTTTTTTTATTTAGGAACCTCTCATCAATCGAATTAAAAAATACATAATTATCCTTATATTCACATAAGTTTTTATATTTAAACAAAAGTTGATCTGGAGTTTTTAAATTACAAAAATGCCATCCACCATTTTCAATCGCATAATTTAAATTAATTTTATCTAGTCTCCAGAATGGTCTTGTCTTTATTTTTAACTCTCTTAACCATTGTGGCGATTTAAGATATTTCTTAATGCATGCTTTAGAACCTCTCCATACAGGATTTGATTCATTAAAAAGATTAAGCTTATAGTAAAATTGTTTTTGCTCAAAAACACCATACTTTTTTTTAAGATCAAAATTTACAATTTTTTCAGGATTTGGTATTTCGTCAGCATCGGAAATAATGATCAAATCTTCATAGTTTGCTTTTTCAAGACCTCTTATAATGCAATTTCTTTGAAAATTTTCTCTAAGCCATGGATTTTCTCCTTCTGGCATATCTTCAACTTTAATATAAATAATTTTATTAGAAAATTTATGAAATTTATTTACATTAAAATTAAAATTTTTTTTATTATTCTGCCAGGTTTTATTGGACTCAACTATTACAAAATAATCTACAAAATTATTTAAAATATTAAACCTTAAGTCTAAAAGAAAATCTTCATCTAAATAAATACAACAATCAAAAATTTTCATATTAAATATTTTGTTGAAATGAAACATTTTTTTCTATTGGAAAACAAAAAATATCATCTCCTACTGAAAAAAATGAATAATTATTTATAATTAATAAATCTAAAGTATTACGAAGTTCAATATTTTTAATATGGGACCATTCAAATACCACGAAGGGTCTTATATTTTTTATTTTGATGAAGAAATTACTAACTATATTACAATCATATCCTTCAGTATCAATTAATAATAAATCAAAATTATTGATATTATGTTTATTCAAAAGTTGATCAAAACTTATCTGATTTACATTTTCTTTAACAATGTGTTTAGCTTTTATCCCATGCTTAATTAAATGATCCTTATCAAAAGATGAAATACCGCTTGATAATGTCCCGTATATTTTCGAGTATTCAGGATTCACCTTATATAAAAAAGAAATATCATTATTTACACTAAGTGCAGAATTTTCTATTTTTACATTAGGAAAATTTAGATAATTTTTTTTAAGATCTAAAAAATGACTTTCTATAGGCTCCAAAAGTAAACTTTTTAATCTATGTTTCTTTATTATATCATGCAAATGATCATGGGTAACACCGTCATTAGCACCAATTTGAATTAATGAGCTAATATTTTTTTTTTCAACAAGATTCAATATAATCTTTTTTATATTTAGAGACGAATGTTCCGTTAAATAATTTTTATTTTTAATGTAATTTTTAGTTAAAAGTTTATACCCGAATATTCCACAAAATTTCTTTAATATTTTACTCATTTTTTTAAGATCATTTCTTGAACTACATCATAAATAGATTTTTTTGAAATCCATGTTAATAATTTAACTGCTAAACTATTAATGCCTACCAAAGTTTTTTTTGGTTTTTTTGGCTTTTTGAATTTTATATTTTTTATATTAAATATTCTAATCAGATATAAAATTATGTCATTAATTTTTGTTCTTTTTCCAGATGAAAGTATAATTTTATCAATATTTTTCTTCGATTTAATAAGCAAATAAATTGCATAACATATATCTTCCGCATGCGAAAAATCTCCAGTCAAATTAAAATTATAGATTTTTTTTAAGAAAATATAATTTTTATTAATTAATGAATTAACTAATTTTGGAATAATAAAATAATTATTTCTATAAATTGAGTCATGATTAAAAAAAATTGCAGTTGTCGCTTTAAGAGAATATTTATATTTATATTGCATCAATAGTTTATGTGCATCAATTTTATATGATTCATAAAAACCGGTTCTTTTAAATTGTGACTCTTCATTGACGTAACCGATTGTATTTTTTCCATACATTCTTGAGGAGCCAGCAAATATAAAAAACATTTTTTTATTTTTTTTTACTGCTTCAAGTAAATTTTTTGTCCCAACAAAATTCTCTAGATAATGATTTAGGTAATTAATTTTTTTTTCTTTGGAAAATGGATAATTATTTGATGCAAAATGGATGATAATATTAGGTCTAATTTTTTTAACTAGATTACATATTTTATTGTAATTTAATAAATCATTAACAAAATAAGATACGTTAGGTAAATTAAATCTTATTTTTTTTTTTTTAATTATTCCGAAAACTTTATACTTTTTTTTTAATAGTATTTTTGATAATATAATACCGTCTTGACCGTGAGCCCCTGTTATAAGTACTTTATTCATCTAAATTTATAATATCATTATTGTAATAATTGTAATTTAATTTAGATATCAAACTATGAAAATATCTAAATGCAGGTCTTGTAAAAATTTAAAAATAAAAAAAACATTTAGTCTAGGAAAACAGGCCTTCACAGGAATATTTCCAAAATATAAAAACGAAAGTATACCAAACGGTGAGCTCTCTCTAGTTTATTGTAATAATTGCAATTTATTACAACTAGAAAATTCTTTTGATAAGAAAAAACTATATGGGGACAACTATGGATATATGTCTTCATTAAATAGCTCGATGACTTCTCATTTATCAAGAAAAGCAAATCTATTAAAAAAATATAATATAATTAATGGTGACTTAATAATTGATATAGGCAGTAACGATGGAACTTTTTTGAGTTTTTTTGAAAAAAAATTTAATTTAATTGGAATTGATCCAACAATAAAAAAATTTAGAAAAAATTATAGAAAAGACATAATTAAAGTAGAGAATTTTTTTTCTAAAAATGCCTTAACTTCTTATAAAAAAAAAAAAGCCAAGCTTATTACTAGCATTGCTATGTTTTATGACCTAGATGATCCAATTAAATTTGCCGAAGATGTTTATGAGCTATTAGATAAAGATGGAATATGGCATCTAGAACTAAGTTACATGCCGCTAATGATAAAAAATCTTTCATATGACACTATATGTCATGAACACTTGGAATATTATTCTCTTAATTCCATTAAATACATATTTGATAAGGTCGGATTTTCAATAATTGATATTCAATTAAATGACATAAATGGCGGAAGTTTTGCCTTAACATTAAGTAAAAATAAGAATTCTAATAACAAACTTGTTGAATGGTTATTAAATCAAGAATCGAAAGACAATATTAATAATATATCTACATTTAAAGAATTTTTTTTGAAAATTAGTAAACAAAAAAAAGATTTAAAAAATCTTTTAGAAAATTTAATTGATATGAAAAAAAAGGTTTATGGATACGGAGCTTCTACTAAAGGAAATGTGATACTTCAGTTTTCAAATATAAACAGCAAACTTTTACCTTTAATAGGAGAAGTCAATTCATTTAAATTTAATAGATATACCCCTGGAACAAAAATTAAAATTGTTTCAGAAGCAGCAATTAAAAAGAATAAGCCAGACTATTTATTAGTTCTTCCATGGCATTTTAAAGATTTTATTGTCAAAAAAGAAAAAAAATATTTGGATTCTGGTGGAAAATTAATATTTCCACTACCTCAAATAGAAATAATTTAAATGTGGCGGAGAGAAAGGGATTCGAACCCTTGATACCTTTAACAGTATACACGCTTTCCAAGCGGGCGCCTTCAACCTCTCGGCCATCTCTCCTAATGAAATTTATAATTCAATAAAATCAAATTTATTCAAATTATTATAAATTCTTTCTTTAGTATCTTTATTCATTCTTGATTGCTCACGAAAACTCGATAATGGTGAAAGTTCTTCAAAAATATATTTGAATTTATTTTTTAAAAAGAATGCATTAACTCCTGCTGAGTCAACAGCAACAAGAAAAAATCCCTTTTTGCTTAATAAATCATTAAAAGCAGCAAGTGAAGCTCCAAAATAATAATCTCCTTTATGAAAGAAATTTTCGTTATAAGGCACAGTTAGTTTTTTATGTTTTCCCAAAAAGGAATTATATTCACAGCAAATAAAATTAATATTTTCAAAATCTAAACTTTTCAAAACATAATAATCAACACCATCAATATCTATAGATAAAAAATCAATAATTTTTTTTTTTGCATTTAAAAATAAAATTTTATTTAAATTATCTTTTTTAACAAAACTATTTAAAATATTAACTTCGTTATTTAGAAAAAAATGATCTATACACATTCTTAATTTTCGACATTCCTGGGGTCTTGCTTCAATTATAATTCCACTCCATCCATTTTTAATTAACTGCATGGAATTAAACTCTGAAAATTCAACACCAATTTCTACAAAAAAATTATTAACAGAAATCTTATTAGTAATATAATTTATAATTCCATCTTCATTGTTTTGTGATGAAATTTTGTATTCGAATTGATTAATTTTATCTAAATTACCAGCATATTTAGTATAACTTATTTGCGAGTGTAATCTTTTTTTAAATTTTTTTAAAATTTGATGATTTAAAAAATAATCACCAAATATAACAAAAAAAAATTTATCTAATATTTTTTTTTTTATATATCTTCCAATTCCTAACATTTTAAAATAATAATACCTTAGTAATCAATGTTTACAATTATTTATCAACATTTAGGCCTAGGAGATATAATTCTTTGCAATGGATTAGTTAGACATTTAATTGCCATAGAAAATAATTCCAAAAAAAAATTTCTTATCTGCAAAAGTTCTAATTTAAAATCTGCAAAATTTATGTATCGAGATATTAAAAATCTTAAAATAATAGGAATAAATGAAAAAAATGATGAAAAAAAAGAAGTTAATCTTTTTTTAAAAAAATTTTCAAATAAAGAAGTAAATTATATAAAAATTGGTCATGAATTTTATGTGCCGACTGAGTTTTTAAATATCAATAGCAAAGCTAGCCGATGGCCATGTGACATCGTTTTTTATAAACAATTCAATATTCCTTTTAAATTTAGATATACGAAAAGCTTCTGGAAAAGAGATTTGGCTTCTGAAATGAAACTTTTTGATAAATTAACAGATAAGAAAAAATATGCATTTGTTCATGATGATGTTAGCAGAGGTTTAACTATTGATGAGAAATATATTAGTAAAAATTTAAAAGTTATAAGAAATAACAATACTGAGCTTATATTTAATTATGGATTCTTGTTAGAAAAGGCTGATGAAATTCATGTTATGGAAAGTTCTTTTAGACAATTAATGGAAACTTTAAATATCAAAACAAAAAAATTATTTTTATACAAAGGCAGAGATCGATACCATGCTATTCCACTTCAAAATAAAGCTACCGGAAAATTAATTGGAACTAGATTTAATTGGAAAGTTGTTAATAGTAACATAATTAATAAAAAAAAATGGCTTTTTTCTAATTAAAATGAAAATAAAGATCAACTTTTATCGGACAACATGGCTGATCTAAATTTGTAACTGGGAAAAATGAAGGTGAAGAACTATCTTTGTTATCAAATATAATATTTTTATTATTTACAAAAGTTATTTCTAAAATTATTGGAATATTACTTTCGTCCTCTAAAAAATCGAAATGATTGTTACCATGTATATGAATAATTGAGAAATACTCTTGTATTTTTTTTATTTTTTCTACAAATAAATCTTTTTTTTTATCTATCCAGTGAAATTCAAAAATCATCATGGATATTTTTTTTTCATATAGCATAAGATCTTCTATTATATCATATTCGCTACCCTCAATGTCACATTTTAAAATCAAATTATTATTGTTGTTGAATTTACTAAAAACATTTCCAATATTTATATCAATTTTATTTATTTCTACTCCCGTTATTTTTTTTTGGAAAAAAGAAATTTTTTTATTTTTTATAAAAGTTAAATAGTTTTTTAAGATTTTATAATTATAAATAACATCAACTATTTTTTTTCTAAAAGTTAAAAATCTTTTAAAATATTTTAATAATCTTTGAATTAAAATAATTGCATTACATGTATAGTCATAAATATGAACCTGATTTTGAGTGCGTCTAATATAGTCAAGCTCGAAAGAGGGATCGTGGCCATATCCAAAACTAACTAAACCATCAGATTGTTTTATTAATTCATCAGAAACGATATATCCGCCATCAAAATTTTTACCTAATCTTACTAAATTAGAAAAAAATTTTGGCTTAAGAAAATTATAATTTTTATTTATAAGTCTACTTTTCATTTTTATTTATTTTTAAAACCGCTATAAAGGCTTCTTGGGGAATGTCTACGCTACCAAACTGTCTCATTCTTGCCTTTCCCTTTTTTTGCTTTTCTAAAAGTTTTTTCTTTCTATCTCTTGCTCCGCCCCCATGAATTCTACTAATAACATCTTTTCTAAATCCAGAAATTGTTTCTCTTGCAATAACCTTTCCTCCAATTGCAGCTTGGATTGGTATTTGAAATTGATGTCTTGGTATTAAATCTTTTAACCTTTCACACATCAACCTTCCTTGTCTTACAGCAAAATCTTTATGGATAACCATAGACAATGCATCAACTATCTCCTCATTTACTAATATAGACAATTTAATTAAATCGCCTTCTCTATAATCATTCAGTTCATAATCGAAACTCGCATAACCACTAGAAATAGATTTTATCTTATCGTAAAAATCAAAAACAACTTCATTTAATGGTAATTCATAAGATAGAACTGCACGATTTCCTGAATAACTTAAACTCTTTTGTTTTCCTCTTTTTTCTTCACATAATTTCATAATTGATCCCAAGTATTCTTCTGGAAGAATTATTGTAGCGTTAATCCAGGGTTCATTAATAGATTTAATAAAATTTGGTTCTGGCATATTCGCGGGATTTTGGAGATCCATAACTGTGCCATCGTGTTTAGTGATTTTATAAACAACGCCTGGCGTTGTGGTAATTAAATTTAAATTGTATTCTCGGTCTAATCTTTGAACAATAATTTC
>Ga0209358_10004063_pt1 | contig 10605 bp, 11 predicted proteins | sample LauGreFa1BDMLBSN_2_FD_187574 | JGI IMG/M metagenome (GOLD analysis project Ga0209358, IMG submission 187574) | Freshwater lake microbial communities from Lake Michigan, USA - Fa13.BD.MLB.SN (SPAdes) (version 2) | ecosystem: Environmental > Aquatic > Freshwater > Lake | place: Lake Michigan, USA...
CACTCGGTCTCCTTCCAGATGACGAAGTATTCCTCCTCTAACTCCAGCCCCACCATGAAGTTCGTCTCTTCAGCATGTCCCGGCCCGAGCTGCAGCTCACAGCTGAAGAGCCGGCGCACCTTGCCCGGCGTGAGGCCATCGCCCTCGCCGGTAGCATAAGTCTGAATCGGTTTGAATTTACCCATAAGAAGATGTTCTGCCCGAAACGGGCGTCTTGTCTAGGGGACCCGACGGCGCATCGAGTAGCTGGAGGTCGTCCCGGGGTTCACGACGAGGGTCCTCGCCTTGAACTTGTCCATCATCTCGATCATCGCGACGGCGGTGAGCGCAAGCGAGGGGACGTCTCCGTGCCGGGTGCGGAGCTTGAGGCAGTCCGTGTAGACCAGCATCGCCTGCGTGCCGTCGGCCAGTTTCTCCAGGCAACCGAAAGTCGACCCAGCGGCATCAGGCTGACCGCGGACGAAGACCTTGGTCTCGCCGGAGACGAGCTCGTCTAACAGGACCCTATCTGTTTTTTCTTGGTCACAGAGATACGCGAACTCGATCAGCAGCGAGAGCCGGGAGGGGGTTTCGCCTTCCTGGGTGACTGCGGCTTGTGGCAGGGGCTTCGCCTCGCGGAAAGAGGCCGAGGTATCGAGCGGCTCACCCGCCTCGCAGCGGGCGTAGATCTGGGCGCCCCGCCGGGCCGTCAGATCGAGATTCTCGGCGGACATTTCCTTCACCAGCGGGTCGACGCGATCGAGCGCCGTCCGGTAACCGTAAGCGGCCGCGACCAACATCCACGCGCAGGTTTCGACCGGGTTCTTCGGGATCTCATCCGAGTCGTCGAACAGATCACCGACGTTGAAGAGGGCTTCCGGCTCTTTCTTGGCCGCGCCCGCCAGGTACCACTTCATCGCCAGCCGGTGGTTCTTCGGGACGCCCTCGCCGTAGTAGTAGCGCACCCCCATGCTCGATTGGGCGTGGGCGTGGCCGAGGTCGGCCGCCCGCAGGAGCCATTCTACGGCCCGGGGCAGGTCCTGGGGCACCTCGCGGCCCTTACGGTAACGCAACGCCAGATGATACATCGCGTCCGGGTCTCCCGCCTCGGCGCCGACCAGCAGCTCGGGCACCTTGGCCTCGTACCACTTATTGTCCATCCGCCGAACCTAGCCTCTGCCCGGAGTGAATCAATATGCTTATACAAGAATCTGGATGGAGGACGGCGTGGAGGGCTGAGTGGAGGACTGAATGGATGATCCCACCACCTGGAATGGATGGCTGAATCGATGACAGAGGACAGAGGTCTGCATCGATTCGGGGGCTGAATGGTAAAACCCGCCACCGGCCACCCGGAGCCGCCACCCGCAACCTGAAGGGCTGCATCCCTCCGGCCCTCGTGCCCTCCTGTCCCCGCGTCCTCATGCTCTCGAGTCCTCTATTCGTGTCCCCGTGTCACCGTGCCCACGTGTCCCCTCCCGCGCTTGCGCGCTCTGGTCCACCGATCCTCTGAGCCTCCGGGCCTCTCGTTTACTTCCTCCGGCCCACGTGCCCTCCGGTCCTCGTGTCCTCGTGCCCTCCAGTCCTCCTGTCCTCGACTTAACTCCCCCCCATTTGCCCCTTCCCCCTTTCCGCCTTAGATTCCTCCTCATGCCCAAGCCCGACAAGAACGACATCGAGCGACTCAGTCGCGGCGAGTCGACCCGCGGCAAGATCGGCAACCGTGGCGTCGGGCATCGACTGACCCAGAAGGAGCGAATCCTCTTCGAAGCGGCTAAGCGCCAAGGTTTCTTGAAAATACCCGTCAGCGGCCTCCGCAAGAACGTCATCAATATCTATCGCCTCTGGTGCCAGGCCTCCGACCGCGAATTCCTCACCCGCTAGTCATAATGGGGTCAGACCCCATTAATAGGGTCTGACCCCATTATGCCTCGCGGCCTCGATCTTTGTCTCCCTTGCCAACTGGTCAACGGGTCAACCGATCAGCGACCGGACATCTCCGCCCGGCGCATAGGCATGGCGTCGATCAGGGCGAAGAGCGTAGGGACATCGACCGGCTCACCACGGTCGAGCTTCACCCCGCCATCCTTACCCACCAAGCGAACGCGGAAGGCTTTCGCCGCCTGGGTCACGACCTCCACGTGCCTTTCCTGCAAGCCCGCTGAGGCCGCCGCCAACGCCGCGCTTTGTCGGCGATACTCGTCCGCGTCCCGCGAGGGCGTGTCGATGACCAAGACACGGTGGCGCCACTGGTGCGCGGATAGATCGGGGAGCGCCGTTTCCGGCGACATCGAACCACCCGCGCATCCCTCGGCCAGATAGGCCGCCAGCCCGGCGCAGCTTAAGGTCAGCACGCTCTTCATATTCCCCATGTTATCCATCCGCCGGTCGTTGCAAACCGTGGGTTGATTACGTCACGGATCAGGCGGAGGGCGGGCGGATCCAGCCGGCCAGCCGCACTCTTTCGACCAAGACCATGTGCGGGACGGTGAGCGCCGCCAGGCCGACGAAGACGACCTGGACCACACGGGCGTCGAGCGGGGCGTCATGCAGGAAATACCAGGCCGCCGCCGACCCCAGGCCCACCCCGATCATGGGCAACAAGGCGACCAAGCCGAGGAAGCGCCAAGAATCTCGCCCGGAGTAACGAAAAGCGCGGAGGATGTGGCGCGCGCCGTGCATGCCGCAGAAGAACAAGGTGAAGGCGAGCAAGGGCGGCGCCACGAACGAAAGAATACCGACGGCCGCGAACTCAAATGCGGTGAAGCGATCGCGCACGCTGCGTTCGCCGATCGCCACGATGAGCCCCAGCGCCCATGGCCAGACGAGCCAACTCAGGACGGGCGTGACGGCACTGGCCGATTCCGGTCCGACGAGCTGGCCGAACAGGCCGCTCATCTCGGCCTGATGAAGTCCAGCCGGCAAGACCAGCACGGCGGCGCCGTAAAGGATCCGCGAAATCCAGGGCGTGCCTTCCGCGGGGTCGCCGGAAAAATGCGCGACCGAGATCAGCAGGAAGCCGACCAAGAAGGCCGTGGGCGCCCATGCCCACGCGGCGACCACCAGGCCGGCGAGCACGAGATAGCCGGCCGTGAAGCGCGTCCAATCCCAGGCGGTCCGCAGACCGTAAAGACGCTGCGCGAAAAGCGTGTCCATCGCGCCATGCGGTACGCCGAGGACGAGGATCAGCGCGGCGAGCACGATGAGTTCGAGCTGCGGCGGGCAGCGGCCCAATGCGCCGGCCGCCGCCGTCGCCAAGCAAGCGACGCACCCGAAGATCAGGCCTTGGCGACGCTCGGCGTTCACGGGCGTATCACGCCGGAGGCGGGTCGGAAAAGTTCACGGAGAAAAGGCCCGGGCGGCAAGGCGGCGATGATGGCGAGGTCGTCGAGCCAGGTGCCTTGGTCGCTCATGAAGCGGGCGATCCTCGCCGGCGCGACCTGACGGAACATGGCGAGGAACAGCTTCGGCGCCAACTCCGGTCGCCGTCGGAGCACCTGCAGGAAGAGCGCGTCCATCCGGCGGAGGATCCATCCGTCCGGCGCGTGCGCCCGAGGGCCGTGCCCTTCGGCCAGACTGCGGGCGCACTTGTCCGCCCAACGTTGGATGCGCTGGAAAGCATAGCCGCTGCTCGCCCGTGCTCCGCCCGCCATCAGGCCCGCCCGGACGAAGGTCGCATCCGCCGACGGCTTCGGCGTCGCCAGTCCCATCGGCAGGATGCCATGCTCCTCGCGCCGGACTCGATATTCCCGGCCCGCAAGCCGCTGCCCGATGAAGCGAGTGAGCTCCGCCTGGAATGCGTCCGGTCCGATCGGCGCCGGCGCGAAGGCGGTGACTTCCAGTAACGCCCGCGTGGGAGAGAGCGGGAGCAGGTAATGGAAAAGAATCTGCCCCGCCTCGCCCTCCGTGAAATGCATGATCTCCGCGACGGTCGGATCGAAGACCGGCCCGGCGCCTTCGATTTCCGCGCCGAGGAATGATTGCCACAACACCGCGGCCCCTTCGACGGGTACCGCCGGCGGGCGAGTATCGACGACCCAACGGGCGCGCCGGACTCCGGCCGAGGTCGCGACTTCCCAGAGCCCGTCGACCTTGCGCGGCACGCCTTGAACACTGACGCCTAAGGCTAGGCGTACGCGTTCCGACCGGGCGATGAGCTCGCTGCTCTCCTGATAGAATCCGCCCGATGGCAGGAGTGCGTAAGGAAATTCCGCGCAATCCACCAGGACGCGCTCCGTGGAGGAAGCGAGAGACACTTTCGCCCAACGACGCTTTACCAAGTGCGGCAGCTGGGCCGAGGGTTGCATCCAGAAGCACCAGGTCCGGTCATCGGCGTAAGCCGCCCGACTCTCGAGCACCAAGGTGCGCGGAGCCGTCTGGCCCTGTTCGGCGAGCCTACGCGCCAAGCTGAGACCGGCGGCGCCTCCGCCTAAGATGAGGAGGTCAGTCTCCATGACGCGCGGAGATACCAGGCAATCCGATCAAGGCCTGATGTAGAGAGGCGGAATGCGTCCTGGGGCGGGACCAGAAGGCGCCCCGGAGCGGCTGCGTCGTCAGGGCGGCGAGGGTGATCGTCGCCTTCCGCCAGTCGGGCACGAACGCGCGTCCCTCCCAGTAAGCGTGCTCGGCCGCGGCCAGCCGATGGCCGATCGCGCGATAGACGCGTCCTGCGACGAGAATGCCGGCGCGCGCCCGCACGGGCAGGAACGGTAGGCCGGCTTCGCCGCTGGCGTAATAAGTTTCCGCCAAGGCGAGCAGTCGCGCCACCGCGGCGCGAACCTTCATGCGCAAAGCCGGCGACGGATCGATGAGCTCGGCCGGCGCGACGTCGCCGACGAGGCTGGCCGGAAGATAGCGCCGTCCCATCCGGGCATCGTCGGCGACGTCGCGGCAGAGATTGGTCAGCTGCATGGCGATGCCGAGATCGACGGCGTGGGCCGACGCCGCCGGCTCGGGCGCGTCGAGGACCCGGCACATCATCAGGCCGACGGTGCCCGCCGCCCGGTAGCAATAACGCAGGAGCTCGGCTTCATCCGCCACGCGCACGGTCTCGGCATCGGACGCCATGCCCGCGATGAGCTCTCGCGCGATCTCCGGCTCGATCCCGCATTCGCGCATGAGCGCCAGCCCGTCTCGTAAGATCGGATCGTCTGATTGTCCGTCGGCGATGGCACGGTCCGCCGCGGCCAGCGCCAGCCGGGCCTGTTCAGGCGAAACCGCCTCGTCGACCAAGTCATCGAGCCGACGACAAAAAGCATAGAGCCTCGTCGCGCGATCGGCGTGCGTCGGTCCGAGCAGCCGGCGAGCCCAGTGGAAGCTCCGTCCCTGACGGGCCAAGGTCGCCTCCGCCGCGGCCGACGGGACATGCGCGGCGGTCTGGCTCATGAGGCGGCCGGGATGAGGGCGTCGATGACCTTGGCGGAACAGAGCACGCCCGGGACGCCGGCGCCGGGGTGCGTGCCCGCGCCGACGAGGTAGAGGTTCCGTACCGATTCGGATTTATTGTGGAAGCGGAACCAGGCGGACTGACGGAAGATCGGCGCGACGGAAAAACCCGCACCATGCACGCTACGGTATTCGTCCCGGAAATCCTCCGGGGTCTTATAGAAGTCGGCCGTGATCGCCGCCTTCAGCCCGGGCAGCATCGTGCGCTCCAAGGCTTCGACGATCCGGTCCCGCAGGCGCGGGCCCTCGGTGGCCCAATCGATGTCGGCCTGCAGGTTCGGCACGGGGCAGAGCACGTAGAAACTGTCCTGACCCGCCGGGGCGAAACTGGGATCCGTGGCGGTCGGCCGGTGCACGTAGAGCGAGAAGTCCTCGGCGAGCTTTTGACGGTGGAAGATGTCCTCGAGCAGCTCCCGGTAGCGCTCGCCCATCCAGATCGTGTGGTGCGCGACGTCGGGATAGGTCCGCGTGGTGCCGAAATACATCACGAACAGACCCATCGAATAATGGGCCTGCGACAGCTTCACGCGCGTGGCGAGCGCCTGCTCGGCGCGCGGGACCAGGTCGCGATAGAGATGGGCCGCATCGGCGTCAGAGACGACGACATCAGCTTCTAGGACGGTACCGTCGGCGAGCGCGACGCCGCGGGCGACGCCCTGCTCGATGCAGACACGCTCGACGGTCGTGCTCAGGCGCAGGGCGATTCCCTGCCGGGCCATCAGGCCACCGAGCGCCTGGGTGACGGCTCCGGTGCCGCCCATGGCAAAGTGCACCCCATGCGCGCGCTCGAGGAAGTGGATCAGGCCGTAGATGCTGGTGGTATCGAACGGATTACCGCCCACGAGCAGGGGCTGGATGGAGAACGCCCGGCGGAGCTTATCGCTGACCAGATGACGCGAGACCATCTGCCAGACGGTCTCGTAGTTGCGCAAGCCGAGCAGGTGTGGCACCTGCCGCAACATCGTCCCGAGACGGTGGAAAGGCTGGGCTGAGAGTTGGGTGAACCCGATGTCGTAGATTCGGCGGCTGTGCTCGAGCAAAGCGAGATACCCGGCGCGGTCGCGCGGTTCGATGCGCTCGATCTCCGCGAGCGTGGCCTCCAGGGTGCCGCCGTAGTCGAAGGTGTCGCCGTCGGCGAATTGGAAGCGATACCACGGCGTCAGCGGGACCAGTTTGACGTGATCGGCGAAGCTTTCGCCGAAGAGCGCGAACAGCTCTTCGAACAGGAAAGGCGCCGTGATGACCGTCGGACCGGCGTCGTGCCGGAAGCCCTCGCGCTCATAGACCTGGGCGCGTCCGCCCAAGGCCGGGCAGCGGTCGATGAGGGTCACGGCATAGCCTTTGGCGCGTAGCCGCAAGGCGGCGGCGATGCCGCCGAATCCCGCGCCGATGACGATGGCTTTCACGCCTCCGACTTAAACGGACTTCACCCGCTTAACGAGCGCGAAGGCGAATTCGGTCAGCAGCGCCCCCGCCTTGTTCGGCAAGGCGTCCGCGTGCCCGATGGCCGCTTCGAGATGTCCCCGCGCCAGCTGCCGGGCCTGATCGGCGGCGAGTTCGGGCGAGCGACCCGCCGCGAGGAGCAGGACGATATTAAGGCTGTGCTGGGCGGCGTCGCCCTGCACGTCTTCGAGGTCGTCGACCATCTGGTAACCGATACCGAAAGCATGGGCGGCGGCGCGGATGCGCGGCAGCCACTGTTCCTGACGCGCGGCCAGGAAGGCGAGTTCGAGCGGGAGGCTCAGCAGGACGCCGGATTTGCCGACGACGATTTCTTCGTACCGAGCCACTTCGGCGAGGGCGCAGTCCTTGGTGGCCAGCTCTGAGCATTGGCCTTGGATCACTTGGGCCGTGCGAGCGTGGACGCAGCGCAGCAGGGCGGGCAGAGGAGCGGGGTCAGGCAGGTCGGCCAGGGCGCCATAGGCGGCCGAAAGCAGGAGATCGCCGGTGCAGAGGGCGACGTCCGGACCAAAAGCAGCGCACACGGTCGGAAGACCGCGGCGGAGTTTCTCCTTATCCTGGAGGTCATCGTGGACCAACGAGGCGTTGTGGAGCAGTTCGACGCAGGCGGCGAGGCGGACCGCTTGGTCGCCGACGACACCGAGGGCCTCACAGGCATGCAAGGCCAGCCGGGCGCGCACTCTCTGGCCCCCGGCTTCGAGGTGATAGCGGGCGGCGCGCAACGTGGAGGGCTCGCCGGCGGACACGCCAGTCCCCGCCGCCACCCGGACAAGCCCGACCATCAGCGATTCGACCGCAAGGAGGGCGGTGTCGGTGGTGGTGCTCATGGGGTGGTGGCGGGGGGCCGGAGGATGACCGTCTGGAAAGGGTCCGGGCCGAGGGGCCCGGAAGGTGGGGATACGAAAATCGGACAATGGAGCATGCGCCCCATTGTCCGATTCGTGAGGGGTCCTTAGTTCTTGTCGGACTCGCTGACGGCAGCGGCCCAGATGATGACGCCGAAGCCGATCTTGTTGACCACGTCAGCGAGGTTGTAGACCACGTTGAGCATGACCGCGGAGTCCTCGGGCTTGCCACCGGTGAGGTAACCGAGGAAGTAGCCGATCGGGTAGATGGCCCAACCGAAGACGACGATGGTGCGCATCAGCTTGAAGGCCGACTGGACGGCAGGCGGAGCGGACTCGGCGCTGGTCTTGCTGGCTTCACCGGCGTAGATCTCGTAGATGATGTAGAACCAACCGGCCATGCTGACGATGAAGGCCGGCCAGGCTGCGACGGTGCCGGCTTCGCCGAGGTAACCGGCGATGAGCATCACCAGGGTGCCGATCATGAGGCGCCAGAACACGCCGCCCGAGACCTTGGTGACCGCGGAGAGGATGAGGTAGAACTCGACCATCAGGAGAGGCACGGTGATGAGCCAGTCGATGTAGCGGAAGACGGTCGGGGTGGAGCCGGTGGTCACCCAGACGTCGCGCATGTAGAAGTAGTGGGTGGCGGCCACGAGGGTCACGAGGCCGGAGACGGTCAGCGAGGTCTTCCACTTCGCCTTGACGCGCTGCGTCTCGAGGAAGAAGAAGGCCGTCGCGGCGACCAGCGCCATCGAGATGACCCAGAAGGTCACGCCGACGAGGTCATCGGACTTCAGGTTGCCCTTGGCGGCGTCGGCGGCCAGCGCGGAGGCAGGGGTGAGAAGGCTAAGGGCCAGCAAGGCGCCAACTTTAGCCACGGCGGATTTTAGGTATGTAATCATGGGTGGGGTACGGGAAGATAAGTATCGGCATATCGGCCCGATTCAAATCGCTAATCGATTTAGTCCGGCCGTTCTGCCGATGTGTAAATAAATTATTAATACGGTGCCCCACGATCTCGTCGGCGGCGCCAGGGTTCGCCTCAGATCTACGCTCATCCCAATGAATCGTCGCTTTCGGCGAAATATGCGGGCGCAACGGGCGCTCGCTCGCCCCCTGTCGCCTACGTCGAGTTATAGGGAGGTTATCCTCCCTATAAGCTTTGAGCAGTGGGACCACCACGCCGTAACCTTGTCTCACCTTTGCACTTTTGTCCGCGACTCCGCCGCAGTTGCACCTTTGCACTGCCTCTTTCTCAAGTCCACGTGCCCTCGTGCGCTCGAGTCCTCTATTCGTGTCCCCTCATCTGGCGGCCTGCGCCGCCCCTATACTCTATACTCGAAACTCTATACTCTCGTCGCCCTCACTGCCCGACATAGTCGAGGACGAGCACTTTTTCGAGTATGTCGGGCAGGAGGGCGACAAACGCCTGATGCGCCGGCTCGTGGAGGTACTGCTTCTCAAGGGCTTCCTTCGAAGCGAAAGTCAGCGTGAAGATGTGCGTGAAGCTCTGGTCGAGTCCTTCCGGGCTCACGTTCGTGCCCCACTCGAAGGCCTTGATCGCCGGCAGCTTGCCCGGCAGCGCCTTGAACGCTTCGACCGCACCGCGGACTTTCTCCGCCGGCGCGTCGGCCTTGAACTGGAAGATCACGATATGGCGGTAAGTGCTCATCCCCCCAGCGAGTGCACCTTCCGTCCTCCGTCAACCCTAGGTAGGGATGCGATGACATCGCATCCGCTGTCGCTAGGCGGGTCGAGCGGCCCGCTCGACATAGTTGTTCGCCGTAGGGCGAACCAAGGTAGGGGCACGATTTATCGTGCACTCCTGACATTAAAGAGGGCGCGGCGTAGCCACGCCCCTACCTTCGGCCACCATGCGGCGGCCGTAACCGCGGACGCGACACCGTCGCATCCCTACCCGCACGGCTGACCGGCCTGGTCAGGCCTGCCGCCCCCTTTGAAGTCGCAAATTGCGACTTCAAGTTTCCCGCCTGCCACCCGCAACCCGAAGTGCTACGATACCCCATACTCAATACTCCATACTCTATACTCTCAACCGCCCCTTGTCCACGTGTCACCGTGCCAGCGTGTCCCCTCGCGGCTTCGCCGCGCTAGGCCTTCAATTGCGCGAAGCGGACGTGCAGGAGGGCCCGGCCTTTGGCCGAGAAGACGCATGAGTCCTTGGTCGGGGAGAACTGGACGCCATCGCACTTGGCGAGCTGGGCGCGCTGCACGGCGTAGGCTCGGAGTAGAAGCACCGAACGGACGTGCTGCAGGATATCCTCATCGGATTTCGCGAGGAATTCCGGCAGATTCTCGACTTCGATTACCAGACCAGGAAGACGCTTCGACATGCCTGTAAACCAAAGAAGAAGCCGATTGGCCGTAAAGACCGAAGAGGACTGAATCGATGACAGATGACAGAGGGCTGAATCGATTCGGGGGCTGAATGGATAAACCCGCCACCTGCCACCCGGAGCCGCCACCTGCCACCCGAAGTGCTGCGTCACCCCATACTCGATATTCTCGCATCTCGTGTCCTCTAGGCCTCGTGCCCTCGCATCGTCCCCTTGCCCACGTGCCCCCGTGTCCCCTTGTCACCTCGCGGCTTCGCCGCACCAGTCAGCGGCTTTTTACCTTTGGCATACATCGCCCCCACCCTACGTTACACCACATGCCTCTGAGCCGACGTGATATCCTCCGCCTCTTCGCCGCCGGCGTCGCCTTGGGCCCGTTAGCGAGCCTGGCCGCCGATCGCCCCGCCAAGCGCTCCCCTAAGAAGGGCTGGGCGGGCAACCGTCCGGAATCCGAAAAACAGTTCGGCTGCACGTGGTGGTACACGTGGACCTGCCAAGGCAGCAGCACGCCGACC
>Ga0209358_10004065_pt1 | contig 10604 bp, 3 predicted proteins | sample LauGreFa1BDMLBSN_2_FD_187574 | JGI IMG/M metagenome (GOLD analysis project Ga0209358, IMG submission 187574) | Freshwater lake microbial communities from Lake Michigan, USA - Fa13.BD.MLB.SN (SPAdes) (version 2) | ecosystem: Environmental > Aquatic > Freshwater > Lake | place: Lake Michigan, USA...
AAGTATTGGTTTAAGAAATTTGAGATGGAAACCTGGTGGAATAAAAAGGTAGAGGATTTAAGTAAAGGAATGAGCCAAAAATTACAATTTGTAATCACCGTATTGCACGAACCTAAATTGATTATACTAGATGAACCCTTTAGCGGTCTAGATCCTTTAAATGCAAATTTAATTAAGGAAGAAATTTACAACCTTGCAAAAAAAGGCGCTACCATCATATTTAGTACCCACCGTATGGAGCAGGTGGAAGAAATATGCGACCATATTGTTTTAATGAATCTAGGTAAGAAAATACTAGATGGCACTGTGACGGATATTAAGCAACAGTTTAAAGAAAATAATTTCTTGATTCAAACGGATAATGAAGTTACCATCAATAGCAACCCTATTTTCACCACTGTAAGTAATACGCATAATAAAAAATTGGTAAAAATAAACGAAGGCTATCAATCCAATGATGTATTAAAATATTTATTGCAGGAAAATGTCAATATCGTTGCCTACAATGAGTTGCTACCTTCCTTAAATGATATTTTTATCAAATTGGTCGAAAATACACATGCCACAGCAAGGGCATTTCAAAATAATTAAATTTTAAAAATACTCCGATGAATAAAACTTGGTTAATCATACAAAGAGAATACTCCACAAGGGTAAAAAATAAGCGTTTTTTAATACTAACTTTTCTAATGCCCATATTAGTTGTGGGCTTTATTGCAGCAGCTGGCTATTTGGCCATTTCAGGTGTTGAACAACGAAGTATTGCCGTAATTGATCCGAACGGGTTTATTAAAAATTCTTTAAAAAACACGAAGCAGATCAGCTTTAGTTTTCCCGTTGATGTAGACACCAATAACTACAAGCAAAAAGGCTTTACTGATATTTTAATATTACCTGAATTCAAGAAAAATGAAAAATCGGATTATATATTAAGGTCTCAAAAATCAATGGGACTCATGCTACAGGAAAGCATTAGTAATAAGATTAATAAAGCGATTGAAGATCAAATGTTGCAGGATGCTGGAATTCAACAAAGTATTTTAGATTCTATACATAATGCCTCTAATGTTGCTGAATTAAAAGCATACGAGGACAAAGGAAAATCAAGTAAGGAAAGTAATGCAGGCTTAGCGATGGGGATTGGATATGCCAGTGGTTTACTTATCTATTTAACTATGTTTATTTATGGCGCCATGGTTATGCGTGGTGTAATGGAAGAAAAAACAAACCGCATTGCCGAAGTCATAATAAGTAGCGTGAAACCTTTTGAATTAATGATGGGTAAGATCATTGGCATCGGCGCTGTAGGTTTAACCCAATTTATTTTATGGATTGTGCTCATCATTAGTTTAACTAGTGTTGCCATGGGATTTTTACCAGCAGATGTACAAACCCAAGTTGCCAACTTACAACAAACGAATGGTCAAATGGCAGGAGGCGGCATGGCACAAGCGAGTGAATCAGCCATGAAAATATATAATATGCAACACACCATTGCTACTGCAAACTGGCCTTTAATCATTGGTTGCTTTATATTTTATTTTATTGGTGGTTATTTATTTTACGCCGCGCTTTTTGCAGCAGTAGGAAGCACCGTAAATGAGGATCCACAGGATGCACAAAGTTTAATGTTCCCGATTACTATGCCACTTATATTTTCGTATGTAATTACAACGATGGTGACACAAAATCCAAATACCCCTATTGCTTTTTGGGCAAGTATCATCCCATTTAGCTCACCCATGGTCATGATGGCAAGAGTAGCCTACGGTGTACCAAGTGCAGTATCGTATTGGGAATTAATTTTAAGTATGGCAGTATTAGTGGGTGGATTTATTTTCACCACCTGGTTAAGTGGTCGAATTTACCGAACAGGTATATTATTGTATGGCAAAAAAGTGACTTGGAAATTAATGTTCAAATGGGCTTTTAAGAAAGGCTAATGCAAGCTAACCTAGTTTAAACGGATTTACTTATAATGCGATACGTACATTCACGCCCGTCCTTGTAGATATGATTGGCGGCGAGGATGAAATGTATGGTGTTGTTCTGCGTTGATCAAAGAAGAATTTAAGATTGATCTTACTATTCAACACATAATCAATGGAAGGTTGCAAAGTAATTTCCTTTTGACCTCCTGTTCCATAGGCATTTGCTTGATCCAAACGACTATTGCTATTATACATGTCACGGAGTCCAACATCTAGTCTGAAAGTTAAATCATTCGCCAATTTAGCATTATTCATACCAGGAATATTAAATGGAAGCTTCAACCCTCTGGCACGATAGCTGGTTCCAAAAATCCATTCCTTGCTATTGTTTTCACTTAATTGGTAATCCACTAAACTTAAAGCCAATAAACGGCTCTTCTTATATTCAAAACGTAATGACCATTGCGTCACAGTAGTTATATTAACACCAATCAATGGTTCCATTCGTTCACTGATGGTAATATTAGGTATTAAGAAATAAGGAATATAGTTGCCGCTGATTGGATCCAAGAAGGAAGGCGCTCCTAAAAATAATCTGTCCACATACATCAACGAGCTCGCAAAGCTATTCATCGATAAATTTCCATTATACCCATGAGTCAGAGAGATATTAGTGAAAAAATTAGACAGTGGTTTTATTTTTGATAAACCATTATATATGATACTCCAATTAGGCATTGGCAGCATTCCTGAAAATGGATTCGAACGAATATTACTATTGTTTTGATTCAATAAAGCAACGGATTCCTTATCCTTACCTGTATAGGCCGCAATAAATGCAGGTATTAAAACATCCTGTGAATACTTACCATAACCAATCGCATAACCATTAGGGTCTTTTTTATTATCCCAATAAGGATTTTTTTCCGCTACCCTGTTTGAAATCCGTAATCGATTATCTTGGAAGGTTTGAAAAACAGTTGAGATCATGTTTGGATCATGGCTTTCAAAAAAAGTATTCAATGCAAAGTAGCTAATATTAAATCCTCCAGCCGACAATGGATTTAAATGTGTTTTAACCCCTGTGCCACTGGTATCTTTAAATAATTCAGAATAATCTTTGGTAAAGGTTTTATCTAGATGCACATCAATAATTAAATCCCTGATGGGTTCAATCTGCATCCGTATAGATAATTTTTGATCAAACCCCTGACGTAACATTAAATTAAATTTATCATCCTTGGATAATAAACCTTTCGCATCCTGTTGTCTTAACCATATTGAATCTGGTTGCTTACCAAATGCATAATCCAAGCCAGGTGCCAAACCATCCCATGTTGAGTTTAAAAAATTTACACCCGACATATAACCTGGCAAGCGACTATTATAATTTTCAGCATAATCCAAGGAAGCAGTTTTTATCATTGTCAATAAACCAACTATCTGCTTTACGCCCCCAGGAACATTAATCGGTTCATTTGCTTTTAATACACGCTGTGCTATACGCTCTTGCCTGCGCGCTGCTCTCCACTTTTGCAAAGCCGCCTTTTTCTCTTTACCCACTTTGCCATCTAAAGCCTCCTTTTTAGTCATTAATATTTTACTCGCTAAAGGATCCGCATTACCACTTGACTGAAAAGGTGCATCAGATAATGCAGCTCGTATGAATTTTGATTTATTATAAAAGCTTGAAAAGTTAAATTGTGCACTTAATTGTTGTGAAAAAGTATTTTCAATCATATTCCCCAACTCCGGTGCCAACCTACTTGCACCCACCCAATTATAATTAGTTGATGCATTATAACTGGACATAATCCAATCCGTTAATGGAAACTTATTGGTCGGTATATCGTATCTAAGGGTGACTCTTTGATTATATAAAGTATTACGACCGGCACGAAGTAACATTCTTGTTAATGAATCCTTTTTTTCCTTGGTATCAATACGACCACTAGGCTCATCTATTCTTGAATTTAAATTAGCCGTCATATCCAAGTTCAATGATCTGGTTAAACCCCAGCGCATATTAAATATACGACTCATGGTAAAATACTTATCGTAAGTGGTATCTACTTTATCGGTAGTGCCATCATATGAATTCACTACCCTTGGAATGAATTCACCAAATTGTCGGTCAAACACTGCGCGATAACTAATTAGACTCGGCTTTGGATTAAAATTAATTTCCTTCGCCCAGGTCAACCAAGGTGAACTTGATTTAATTAATTTTCTGAAAGGCTCAATTGATTTTCCGTTATTATTAAAGGTATATCCAATTGCACCTCTTTGTTTGTCAATCTTATTTTGTTGTACCGTAGGGCTTGATTGTGATAATTGAGAATAAGAATAACTAAAATCAAGATTACTCAGGCTAATCAAACTTTGTTTTTGTCTAGGTAAAAAACGGACATTGGTAAAGTTTAATGTTTTGATGGTGGTTTGATCAATAGATGCTTTTTGAACAGAATCCTTTTTCGAACCTGACAAGGCACTTATTTTGTCCTTGTATAATATATCTTTATCAAATGGATCAAACTGTGGATTTTCCATAGTTCTGTTAATACCTGCAAACACAGGCAAGGAAATACGCACTTGTTTTGGCAGCAGTTTAGCTGCATCAATATTCGTTGCGATATCTAATTGCGTTAAACCAGTTTTAGCACGTTCATTCATTTTTTGTTCAATACCTCCAAAGCCACTGGTTCTGCTATTCACTGACACTGCAATCGTACCCAAATCAGCAAGGGTTAAATCCATTCTTCCTAATGCGGCCCAAGATCCTTCTTCATCTAAATCAGATAACCTAAGTTCGTTAATCCAAACTTCGGCATCCATAGGAACATCGGACTTGGTATTTTCAAATGCAATTAACACGCCACGTACTTCCCCCAAATTTGGATTACCCATCACGGAATACCTTTGCCTTCCGAAATTTTGACCATATTTCTTATTAAAAGGTACATTCTGTTTATCTCTATCCAATTTTAACTTAACTAAATCCATTAAACTTAAATTCAACTCATTTTCTAAAGGCCAAACCTCTCGCGCTTCTGAACTCGCATATAATTTTTGCCTTGTAGTAGTTAATGGAATTCTTATTTCATAAAAGTTATTTTGAAAATCCTGTCCTATTCTGATAATTGCGGTCATGGATCCAGTATCCACTCTATTGATATTCTTTTTATCCTCCGCATGTAAAAACAAAGACATCTTACCATAACGCCTTACATCCACATTCATGGTTTTAAACACCCCACGAGGCGAAGCGTTTTTTTGCAACCCATTTAATTGTATACTTAATGCTTGCTCATTTTGCAATAAATTAATTCCATTATTACTTAACAATTGAACACGCTCAATACCTGGAGGAACCACATAATTCACAGGTGTACGACTACCATTTTCCTCCAAACTCACGGCCAAGGTATTTACTTTAGTATTTAAGTTAACCCCAGTTAATGAGTCGTAATTACCCAAACTATCAATGTTATAATTGAATTGTCTCCATTGATTTCTAACCAAATCCAATTTTGCCAAACGAAGTGTCACTGAATCCTCAAAGTCAGTTAAATACATTCTAATAAATCGAATGGATTTAAAATCTCTGATCCCATTTACATTTCGTTTATATGATTTTATAGGAATACGAAACAAATACCAGCTTTCGATACTCTTGGAACCATCCGCCAAGGTAACATTCAGCGTTTTCGAATCTGTCACATAATTTGTAGTCGTAGTGGATATATTATTTTTCTGTAAATTAATTTCGTATTCAAAATAAGCTTCTGTTTCATTTAAGGTATTATCCCTATTCAAGTCCTCATTATCTGGAAGTAAGGTGGCGGCGCTACTAAATAGCCCTGTACCCGCTAATGCTGAGTTACCTTGAGGGTTGTTAAAGTTTTTATACCTTCCTAAAATGCCCACATTACTTGCATCATACTTACTATCTCGATACCATACATAGTTATCGGCTGATGGGTCACTTGTAAATTGTTGCTTAACATTTGCATTGGTGATTTTATTAATAACATACGCTTTTTTTGAACGTTCATCATCATCACCCAATCCATCCAATCCCACATCCTGGTATTTTCTGTCCTCCGGATTATTACTAAATGCATTGGTTACTTGAATTGGATTTACAGGAACCCTTCCCCAAGTGGAGCTATCAATTCCTGCAGGTATGGTTGGCGTCGGCATTCCATTTTCATAAAAACGTCGCCCATCACGTAAAATATCTTCACTCACATTTCCCAAATTCAAGACCAAGGTTCCTCTGGTCGCATTAGATTTAATAAATGGATCCTGTGCCCAAAATTCAACATACTCTATTATCCCTGTTTCAAAATCAGTTTGATCTAAGGAACGCATAATACCGCCCCACTTATCTTTTGGATTTGTAAACTTTCCAGCGGCATCCATATCCTTATAATTAAAGTTATAAGGGCCACGCTCCTTTGGATAATAACTTAAATCGAAAGTTGGCAATTGCACATCCGTGATATTCGTTGTTTTTTGTGGAAACAATTCATTCGTATACACCTGACGTACCCTAGGATCGCTCAACGAAGCCAAATTTGTTCTCAGCGGATTATTGGTGGAGTTTTTATCTTGCAAGTTTGGTTCAATGGTATACCATGCAAGCTTTGCTCTGTTATAATTATAGTCAATAGAATCGGATAAGTTGGCTTCTTTAAAACGCTCTTGTGGGGTAGATGCTAAAGTCCAAGCAGTAAATGGAAAACGCAAGTCAATATTAGTACGTGTTGCCTCAAAATCATCCAAATAAACCACACCATTTCCGCCCCTTCCAATTTGTCGCGCATGTCCAGGTTGTAAAAAAGCGCCTTCCCCATAAGCGGTTAAATAGGATTTTGTTTTAGTGCTATAAAACGGAAGCTTATCTAGGGCCTTTGTTAATTTTGGTAATTCAGTTTTGTAATTAAAATCAAAACCATACATGGTATTATTAATAGGATCAGAACCAAAATTTGTTTTAGTAAAAAAAGGTCGTTCAGTTAATCTGCTTGATGATAATCCAAAAATAAAATCCTTACTGGCCATATAATCTAAACGCAATGCCCTAAAGCCGCGTTCCTGAAATCCAAAACCTAAATTATTTTCAAAAGAAACATCCACTGGAATATTAGAACTTAAAATACCTGGATTAATAATACGCACAGTTCCCGAACCATAATCAACCACATAATCACGCCCTTCCATTAATATTTGTCCACCTGCACGTACACTTACCGAACCTGGTGGTACATTAAATGCATTTAAACTAATCTCGGATCCGCCTGCACTTCCCTTCACTTGACCCTCCATTACAAATCGATTCAGGTTTGCATAAGTTTGCGCCTCCGCTTTAATGTTGCGATATAATTGTGGAAATAAATATTTTTTAGCAGTATCATCACTCACTCCTTTAAACGCAATGTTTTTTAAATCATCGCCAAAGGGTTCAAGTAAAGGAAAAATGATACGGCCCATTTTAGATAAAACCGTAAATCCCTCCACAAAGTCAAATACCCCATCAGGTTGTGGATCATTTCGATTATTTAAACGATCTAATTGTAATAATTTAATCAAGGATTGACCTGATACATTCGCACCAGTTACAGGCATATATCTTTTTAAACCCCTACTTGGCTCTTCATATAAAATATTTAATTGAAAATCCTGTTGCTGAATGGATCCAAACAAATCCAAGGAGTACACGTTTTTCATCATCAAATTCCAGATAGGCAAATCGGTTCGTTGTGTGGTTGCTTTTAATAATTTTAAAAACAAAACATTTTGTACGCCTTTATTGGGGTCGAGTGCGGTGTTCTCTGAAAACTCTCCCACTTGATACACCCTACCATTATAGGTATATTGAAATGCAACGGCCAATACTTCATCAGGCTGCAATGGAATGTTTAATGATAAGAAACCTATTTGTGGATTAAAATAATATTCATTCTCCGTTAGCTTTCGCGCAAAGGTACGTTCGTAATCCTCGGCCGATTTTAAGCCTGCCATACTCAATACACCTGATACTGCTGAAGGATTCCTAGCTGCACTGTTGTTCGCAATACTACTATACAAACTGTTTGCATTGTTTTCTGGAAATTTTACGGATGTATTACTTGTGTATGTTTTATTATTAGGAATAGGCTCTCCAATATCCATCAAACCCACCACGTCACGCGCATTGGTCGTTTGACCATAACGATTGGTTACCCAAACCTCAATTCTTTGCACCTGCGCTTGGCCTGTCACCAATGGCAAAGTGGACATGGCATTATTGAAATTGTTCCTAAAAAATTGTGCTAATAAAAAGTGCCTGTTTTCCTCGTAGTCATCCAATCTTTTTTGAAACTTTTGGGTAGATGAGCCTCCTTGCAATGCCATGGATTGTCGCTGTGACTTTTGATTAGCGATGGCTGCTGTTACAAATAATTTACCAAATTGTAGTTGCGATTTAAGACCAAATAAATTTTGCGTGCTCGGTATCAAAGTACTTCTTGAAATAAAGTTAATATTACCAGCCTCCACTGCTTTTATAATTTCATCTTTTTTACCCTTGTAGTTTAACTTAATCTGATTATCAAAACCTAAATTGGAGAGTGTATTTAAATTGATCGGGAATTTTAACTTGTCACCAATACTTGCGTTCATACTAAAATTGGTATTAGCATCAAAATCAAATCCACCGTTTCTTCGCGCGCGTTCAGGTAAGGTTGGATTTTTTACATTTTGTCCTTGATAACCAGCTTTAATATTTATTTCCCCCACTGGTTTAATATCTACTTTTAAATCCGAACCAGTTTTACCAAACAACCTGTCAAAGTAACTATCAAATACTTTTGATTTAGGGCGGCTAATTTTTCGATTCAACACGCCTATTGAATTGGCTCTTTGTCTGAAATATGCTTGCTCATCCTTTGCAGTTTTTAATTTCCAAAACTCGTCAAAGTTTAAGGTGCTCGGAGTTCTTTGATATCCGTCACCAATCATATCAGTTAAATAGTATCTTTTTGTTGCAGCATCATACTCCACTTTACGCTTCACAATACTTGTATCTCTTAAATCATAGGGATTGTTACTTGCTTGAGACAAAAAATCACCTCGTTTATCTTGAATGGGGTAACGTAAATCATTCGTGAAAGTATAAACGGTGGTATCTTTTAGCAAATCGGTATTTTTCGCTCCAATAACACCTCCCAATTTTGTGGTATCTTTTTTAAATGCGGTACTATCCTTTTTCTTACCTGCCGTATCTGATACATTTTTGGTTAAGTCAATTTTTATTTGTGCATGCAACTGCTTATTCGCAAAAAGCAAAACACCCAAAAATAAAATTGATTTAAAAATGCGCAAGGAATGTGAATTAATGAATGAAATTAAATTGTTAACAATTTTTTAGTGCAGCTTTGATCAGCACTTCCAAACTTAATTCGACATCTGATGCTTGCATTGTTTTGTCTATTGCTTTTTCTGCAATCGACTTTTGAATACCCAAAGAAATTAAAGCCTGTATAGCATCTTGTTGTGTATTAGATTTTGTAAAGCCAGCACCTCCAGATAATTGATGCGCATTTAAAGGAATTTTAGAAAGTTTATCTCTTAGTTCAAGTACCAATCTTTCCGCTGATTTTTTTCCGATACCTTTAATTTGCTCTAATAATCTTGCATCCCCATTTACAATGGCCCTAATAATTTCCTCAGGTTGCATACCCGACAACATCATTCGAGCAGTACTTGCCCCTACACCAGATACACTGATCAAATTTAAAAACAAATCCTTTTCGGTTTGTTCATGAAATCCAAATAAAACCTGTGAATTTTCAGTAATATGCAAATAGGTATATAGTAGCCCTTTTTCTTTTTTTGAAATAGCTTCGTAGGTATTTAAACTAATATTTACCTCATACCCAACACCCCCTACATCAACGATTAATTTAGCCGGGGACAGCTGGACAAAATTTCCTTGTAAAAATGCGATCATAATGTGTTCAAAAATAATACTTAAGCAACGAAAAATAGGTATTTGAGCGGATTCTTAACTAAATTTTTAAGATATTTGTTGACCAAATATTAATACAAGTACTTACATGAGTAATAAAGCAGCAATTACAGCGGTGGGAGGCTATGTCCCTGATACCAAATTGACCAATTTCGACCTTGAAAAAATGGTGGATACCAATGATGAGTGGATTCGTAGCCGAACCGGCATTTCAGAAAGACGCATATTGAGAGAACCAGGTAAGGCTAGTTCTGATATGGCAGTTCAGGCCATCGATATAATTCTACGCAAAAAAAATCTTGACCCTTTAGAAATTGATTGTATCATATGTGCCACGGTAACACCTGATATGATATTTCCTGCAACTGCAAATATTATTGGAGATAAGATAGGCGCAAAAAATGCTTTTGGTTTTGATTTGTCGGCAGCATGTAGTGGCTTTCTATTTGCACTTTCAACAGGCGCTAGTTTTATTGAAAGTGGTAGGTATAAAAAAATCATCATTGTGGGCGTAGATAAAATGAGTTCCATCATTGACTATACGGACAGAGCCACATGTATCATATTTGGAGATGGCGCTGGTGCCGTATTACTAGAACCAAGTAATGATGGTAACGGATTCCAAGATGCCATTTTAAAAAGTGATGGAAGTGGAAGAG
>Ga0209358_10004066_pt1 | contig 10602 bp, 1 predicted proteins | sample LauGreFa1BDMLBSN_2_FD_187574 | JGI IMG/M metagenome (GOLD analysis project Ga0209358, IMG submission 187574) | Freshwater lake microbial communities from Lake Michigan, USA - Fa13.BD.MLB.SN (SPAdes) (version 2) | ecosystem: Environmental > Aquatic > Freshwater > Lake | place: Lake Michigan, USA...
TGCCGTGGATTCAGCAGGCAACATCCTCATCGCCTCGGGCGTTATCCGCAAGGTAACTGCCGCCACCGGAGTCATATCGACCATCGTCAGGGGCTCCGGTTACGCCGGCGACGGTGGTCCCGCGCAAAACGCGCTCACCTCGGCGCAGGGCAAAATCGTCGTCGATGGCGAAGGAAATATTTTCTTCTCCGAAGAGGCCACTGCGCGCATTCGGCGGATCGACAAGGCAGGCAATATCAGCACCGTGGCGGGTAACGGTACCCGCGGCTTTGCGGGTGATGGCGGCGCCGCGACCGCGGCCAACTTGAACGTGGGCTACGGCCTCGCTACGGATGCTGCGGGTAACGTTTTCATTACCGATACCAATAACCATCGGGTGCGGCGGCTAGATCGCGTTTCGGGTGTGCTTACCACTGAGGTGGGCTCGGGCACTCCAGGTCAGGGTGCTTTCGGAGGTGACGGTGGTCCCGCTTCCGCAGCACGCCTTGATGCCCCGGTCGGAGTGTTTGTGGATACGGCGGGTAACGTGCTCGTCGCTGATCAAAGAAATAACCGTATCCGTATCGCCCACTGCATCGCGACCCCCGTCCCAGGGCAAAGCGCTGACTGTCTGGGTGCGGGCGATAAGTTCTACGCGGGTCAGCGCGTGCAGATCACGTGGTCGGTACCGGGCGCAACGTCGTGCACTGCCACGGGTGCGTGGTCTGGCACCAAGGCCGCAAGCGGTTCGGAGTGGTTCGGTCCGCTGACTGAGGGTTCGCGCTCGTTCGGGCTGTCGTGCACCTTTGCGGGTGGTACGACGCAGAGCCGCGCCACCACCGTCAGTGTGCTGGCCGCAACCAAACTGTTGGCACTCAGCGAGACCTCGGTGGCTTTCGGCAATCAGGACGTGGGCGGCACCAGTGCACCGCGTACGGTGACGCTGAGTAACGCTGGCAGCAGCAACGTCGTGCTAAGTACGGTGTCGTTGTCGGACGCGCAGTTCAAGGGCAGCGCCAACTGCGGCCAATCGCTGCCGGCAACTCTCAGGCCAGGCGCGAGTTGCGCGTTTACCCTAAGTTTCTCGCCGACCTCGGGCGGCGGGAAAACAGCGACGCTGTCACTCGGCAGCGACGCGGGCAACATTATGGTCGCGCTCTCTGGTACGGGCGTAGCTCCGGCGACAGCTTGGACACCGATGTCGCTGGTGGCTGCAACGGGTCTCGAGACGAGCCGCGGCATCAGTCACCCCGAGATCGTAGCCCTCGGTGACGGTAAGACACTGTTGGCCTATCGCCGAGGGCTGGATCGTTGTGGAAGCCCCCCGGCGACGTTCAACCTGGCGAACTGTTTGGAGGCGTCGCAGACCTGGCACATGGTCATCGATGGTAATGGGGTCGCCGTGTCGCCGCGCCAGACCAATCCCGCGCTAGACGCCAACGCCTCCATCAACAACCAGTCGCGAATGCCCTCGTCGGCGGCGAGGCTCGCTGATCAAGTGACGGCGGTTATTGGCTTCAGTCACTCGGGTCACAATAGTTTAGGTGGTAATGCGGCCGTGATCGGCTCTGACGGGATCGTCAAACGGGTGTTCGGCGGCGGCGGATCTTACGGGTCGCAGGTTTGTACGATTGGTGCGGATGCGGTTGTAAGCTCGCAGTACGTCGATCCGGTGACCAATGCTGCAAACTACTTTACTGGTGCGAGCACCAACCGGGGACAAATCAACTTCGGCGGCTACGGCTCGAACTATCCCGGACGTCAAGAAATCGCTTGCGGTGAAAACGCGACGCTGGGCAAGTTCGCTGTGGTTGGCAACGGCGGCCCCGGCGTAAACTGGCGGCTGCGTTACTACAAGATCAACAGCGAGACCTCTTGGCAACAGATCGGTAGCGAGGTGCGCATCACCACCTCCGCAGTTAATACGCTGCGCTCGACGGTGCCGCTCGGCATCGCCATCGGCGGCAGTAAGGGCGTACAGGTTTATCGCGATCAGGATTCCGACGGACGGGCGCAGATCTACTTTGTGCGCTTCACGTTGAGCCCCACGACCGGCCTGCAATTGCTGGATACGACGGGCGTGAAGATCTCTCTGAGCCTCGCCAGTTACGAAGGGCTCAGTGCGTCCGTCGTCCACAGCGGCAGCGGCGATGATTTTTATATCAGCCTGTATCAAGCCGGCGCGGCCGCGTCGGGTCAACCGACCAACACGCAGCAGGCGTTGACGCTCATCAAGCTCAACCACGCGACACGAGGGTTGTCGGCACTTGCAGGTCCGTACGTTGCACCCAACTGGGTGGCGACAAATACCCTAGCCGACGCGCGGGTGCAAAATAATTACTTTGACCTCGGAAGTAACAGCCTCACGGTCAGCTGCGATGGTCACGTGTATGCCGCAGTGTCATTGCGGGAGGGTTCTGAGCGCGGCACCCTGCGGGTGTTCAAGCACCGCGTCAGTTCGACCAACACTTGCAGTGCTGCGGGCAGTGGTTCTCGCGAGATCACGCAGGCCTTTAGCAGCGACTCGAAGCGCTATGACCTCTGGGATTACAATGGTCGTGTGGCTGCCCAGGGCTGGAGCTACACACCGTACAAGGTTTTCGACAAGTCGCTGGGCACGCTGACGGCGGTGAAGATCAGCACAACCATCACCGGCACGCGCGACGATGCCTCCCGGGAGATCGCGATTCGGCAGTCGTTCTTCACCGGCTGGTCGCCGGCGGATTACCAGTTCTTCGAGAGCTTCTCGCTGCCTGCGGGTGCAGCAGCAATCAGCTACAACAAGGAAACCGTAATCACCGATGCGGCTGCGCTCGCCAAGTGGACCACTCCGCAGTACGTCGGCACAGATCAACTCGGCAACAACTACTTCGAGGCGGTAGGCTACGGCGCGGGGTTCACGCTCGGCCGGCGCACCACGATCACGTTCGTCTATCAGCCGGCCACGGGAGGCGCTGCGCTCGAGCGCACGGTCAGCACCGACGATTCGGGCTGGACGTCGATCCCGACCGCACCGGCGAGTGCGACCGAGACGACGGCTGCGCCGCTGTCCTTGAACCTCGGCACTAACCCGGCGTCGGGCGATTCGACAACAACGGCCCTCAATTCCGCAGCGGCGGGTAGCGCTGCCTCGAGCAGCGCCACGGATCAGGAGTCCGGCACGCGCTATCAATTGACCCACCGCAGCGTCGAGTCGAGCCGTGAGTGGCAATTGACCGAATTCGACGCCTTCGGTCGGAGCATTGCCAGCAAATCGTTGCCGGCCACAAGTGATGTGCTCTGGCGCAGCGCCACGAAGGGCGCGAGAACGCTGCCGAGCTCCGGCTGGGTGCTTGCTTGCGGTGGGCGTGCGATGACCGTGCACGATGGCTATGCGCTGTTTGTCGGAGGCCACGACCGGGCGCTGACGGAGGGTTGGATCCATGAAATCTCCCTGACCGATCGCCCCGAGGCGGTGGTCGTGGGTGATGTTCAGTGCTTGGGCGAGGGGGTGAATATCACGGGCTGGGTATTACCCGTCGACGCTCAAAACCCCCGTGTGGCGGCGGGTCCCATCGCGGGACAGGCGTTCAGCATTGTGGTCGATGGTTCAGGCGAGGTTCGTAGCCGCCAGTTGCGGGGATCAACGGTCACATTGGACCAGCACTGCTCCCGACCCTCGGCAGAATCGAGCGGCTTTTGCGCTCTCTGGGGTACAACCGGCCCGGAATGACCGACAATGACCAGTATGTTGCGAAGTTGCAACGCGGTTGTTTTTTGTCAAGAATAGTGTGAATTTGTTATTCTGACTCGCATCTCTCAGGGGGATGGCGCTACGCTAGCGGCCGCCTGCGTGATCTGGTTTTGGGTTTCCGCAGGGAAACAATACTTAAGAAGGGGCTTGGAGGTCTCACGATGAAATTCAATACGTTCGTCGGCACGGCTGGACTTGGCGCGCTCTCCGTGGCGTTGCTGTCCACCTCGGCGCTGGCTCAGTCCACTCCGCTCAACGTTCCGAAGAGCGTCGATGAATACAAGGCGGCAGTCGATGCTGGCGATGCGTGCACGGAGACCTACGAAAAGTGGTTGAACCGCGCACAGTGTCAGGCTGAACTCGACGCTGCAGCCTACAAGATCGACGAGCTTGATCCGGCCAAGGAAACCGTGGACGGAGAGGACGGAGAGAAGGCGAGGTTCGATGCGGCCGTCGAGGAAGATGTGGCTGCGCTGGCACTCTTGAAGGCAGAAGAGGCGGCCAAGGCCGCTGAGCTCGCGGAAGCCGAGAAGGCACTTGCCGACGCCAAGGCCGACATCGTCGATCTTGAGGGGCAAGTTGAAACAGCTGCGCTTGATCTCAACGCAGCCGAAAAGGCGTTGATTCCTAAAGCGACCGCCGCGGGTCAGACGGTAGCCGATTATGTGGCCGCCAACGAAGACGATGAGGATGTTGTCGCGTACAACGCGAAGTCGACCGCCTACAGCGACAAGTTGGCTGAATTGCAGACTGCCCGCGAGCCTATCGAGGGTCTCGAGTCGGCCGTCGGTGATGCCGAGACGTCGCTCGCCGATGCGACCGACGCGGTGACGAACTTTGAGCCGGCGGCGGATCGCTCTGCGCTGACGGCCGCAGAGGAAGAACTCGCCACCAAGCAGACCGAGTACAACACGCTGGTCGCAGCAGCCGAAAAGCCGCTGGCGCCGGGTGAGGATCCCAATTACGACCTGCTGACCGACCCGAAAAACGCCAACAATCCTGCTAAGGCCGTTTTGGCTGCCGCGGAGTGCGTTGCGAATCCGGACAGCGAGGCCTGTGTTGAGGCTGCGACGCTGATCGGCAAAGATGACGTGGGTCAGGCCATCGTTGATGGGTTCGATCAGCTGTACGATGCTGATGCGACGTTGCAGACCAACATCGACAAGGAAACGGCGGACCGCAAGGCGGCCGACACGACCCTGCAGAAGAACATCGATACGGAAGTGGCCGACCGCAAGGCCGCCGACGTCGTTCTGCAGAACAACATCAATAAGGTTGATGCGGACCGCAAGGCCGCCGACGTCGTGTTGCAGGCCAACATCGACAAGGAAGTGACCGACCGTAAGGCGGCCGACACGACCCTGCAGAACAACATCAATGCCGAGGTTGCTGCTCGCACCGCGGCGGATGTGACCTTGCAGAACAACATCAACACGGTCAACACCCGCGTCACCCAGCTCGGTGAGCGTGTGGACTCGCTGACCAAGGAAAGCCGTCAGGGTATCGCCATGGCGATGGCCCTCGCTGCGATCCCGACCGTCAACTACGGCAAGTTCAGCCTCGGCCTTGGCGTGGGTACCTTCGCGAGCGAAACCGCCGCGGCCCTCGGCATGGACTTCGTGGTGAGCGAGCGCGTCAAGTTCAAGCTCGGCGTCACCACCACCGGTGATGAGACGGGCGGTTCGGCCGGTATCGCGATCGGCTTCTAAGACCGACCTCCAAGCCTGATGAGTGGACGGCCCCGCAAGGGGCCGTTCTTTTTTCGGCATCTCGAAGAGGTATAGTCGGCTCATGCGGTGCCGTCCCGCCACAGCCTTTTCGATGCTGCTTCTGCTGGCGACAGCGGCTTGGTGGGCGGGTCCCATTCGGGCGCAGCCGGCACCACCTGCGCTGACCCTGTCGGTTGCAGCGTCGACCGTGGGCGTGGGACGTACGGCACGCCTCAGTTGGGTGCTGAGCGGTGCGACCCGATGCACACTGAGTGGTGCCTGGTCAGGCACTCTGGAGGGCACCGCGGCCCGCTCGGGCAGCCGCAGTTCAGGTCCGCTCCCGTTCGGCGAGAATCAATTCACGCTCGGTTGCGAGGGTGTCGGGGGCAGCATCTCGCGCACCGTGACGGTGAAGGCTGTGGCGGCGCCCGTGGTGACCCTCACGGCTGCTGCACCGACGATTGAACTCGGGAAGGCCGTGGCGTTACGTTGGAGCGCAACCGATGCCGTGGCCTGCAAGGCGAGCGGCGCCTGGAGTGGCGATCAAGCGACCCAGGGCGCCGCGGAGTCGGTCCCCGCAGCCAAAGGAGCTAAGACCTTTACCTTGGCCTGCACCGGGCCGGGCGGGTCGGGCCGCTCCAGCGTCAAGGTGTCCATCCTGCCGAAGCCGCAACTGACCTTCAGCGCCTTGGCCTCCGAGGTGGCAACGGGCAAGGGCACCACGCTGCGATGGCGGGCGACCGATGTCACCTCCTGTACGGCGAGCGGCGCGTGGTCGGGCGAGCAGAAGCCGAGCGGCTCGCAATCCACCGGCACGCTGACGAACCCGTCCAACGACTACACGTTACGTTGCGTCAATGATATCGGCGAGGTCTCTCAGTCGCTGAGTGTCAGCGTGTTGCCGCCGCCCGTGCTCACGTTCAACTTGAGTGATGCGGTGGTCAATCCCGAAGGAGCGGTCACCCTGAACTGGACCGCCAGTAACGCGCGCAGTTGCCGTGCGAGTCGCAACTGGAGTGGCGAGAAAACTTCCCAAGGTTCCGAGACGATCGGTGCGCTGAGCCGAGGCACCAAGACCTACACCCTGACCTGCACCGGCGCGGGCGGGACCACGGCGGTCACGCGTTCGCTCGCGGTGGCTGCGGCACCCAAACTCACCTTCACGGCCACGCCCGCGACCGTCTCGCTTGGTTCGGGCACGCGATTATCCTGGTCAACCGTGGATGCCACTGACTGCGTGGCGAGCGGCTCGTGGGACGGATCGCGTGGCAAGTCGGGCTCCTTCACCACGGAGCCGTTCCTGCAGACCGGTGATCGCAGCTTCACCTTGGCCTGTACGGGACCCGCAGGCTCTGTGTCGGCGTCTACAACGGTCAAGGTTCAGGGCGCGGTGCCGACGCTGGTGTTCACAGCCCTGCCCACGCAGATCGCGCTGGGCTCCAGCACTCAGTTACGCTGGACAGTGGGCGGTGCCGTTAGCTGCACGGCCTCGGGCGAGTGGCAGGGCGCGAAGTCGGCGACTAGCGGCGTCAACACCGCGACGGTCACTCCGACCGTCAGCGGTTTTCGCACCTACACGCTCTCGTGCAGCAACAGCGAGGGGTCGGTCAGCAGGTCGGCCACCGTCGAAGTGCTAGCGCCGGCGTTGTCGCTGAGCCCGAGCGCCATCGACTTCGGTACGACCGCGGGTGGATCGATGAGCACGATCCGCGACATCGTGCTCACCAGCAGCGGCAAGGTCGCCCTAAGCATCGGCGAGATCACGTTCTCTGGTACCCACGCCGCGCAATTTACCCAGACGAACAATTGCCCCGCCACGTTGGAATCGAGCAAGACATGCACGATCGCCGTGCGCTTTGTGCCAATCGGCTCGGGTGAGCGCAGTGCGCAGCTGCGCATTGCAACCAACGCGCCCGGCGGGGTGCGGACCGTAGCACTGAAGGCCACGGCGCCGGTGGCGTCGCTGTCTTTCAATTTGCTGACTCCATCCTTCATCCAGACCGACAGCGATACGAACGATCCCAACGGCGGACTCGAGGATAACGGCAGCGATGCTCCCCAATCCCTCAACTGGCCCTTCGCGGTGGGCGGCTACGTCAACGAGCCACTGACTGGATCTGCCGGTCAGTTACAGCGCGAAGGCGACTTGGAGGATTACTACCGGGTCTCGTTGCTTGCCGGGCAAAAAGTGGTGCTTGAACTCGCGGGAGATGGGGTGTTCGACGATGTCGATCTATACCTCTACACGCCCTCGGGCACACTCGTCGATGCATCTGAGAGTGAGAATAATCTGGAGGTAGTTACAGCGCCGACGAATGCCGAGTACATCGTCGTCGTGTCGGTGTTTAGTGGGTCGAGCCGTTATCTGCTGGTGTCGGACTCGGCGACGAATGCTTCGCGTTTCGGTAGCTCGACGCTGGCCTTAGACCTTGTGCCGAATCAGGCGCTCGTGGTTCTCAAGCCCGAAGCCCGCGAAGCACTGCGCGGCGGGGGGCGCCCTGCGGGCGATTCGCCGTTGCGTCAGGTCGACGAACTCGCTGATCCCATGACGGATTTCAAGATTCTCTCGGGCAGCATCGACTCGGTGGTCACGGTGGCGGTGGCCTCGCCGAAGCGGCAGACGCTGCCATGGGGGCAGTTCGCCTCGGAGGATCAGCGCCAGCGCTGGCTCACGCAGCGTGCGATACGCGAACTGCGCACGGACTCGCGCATCCAGAGCGCCGACCCTGACTTCATCATGCGCACGTTGGCCGAGCCGAACGACCCGCAGTACCCGAAGCAGAAGTGGCACTACGATCTCATCCAATTGCCCGCGGCCTGGGACATCAGCACCGGTAACCCGGACGTGGTGGTGGCGGTGATCGACTCGGGCGTCGCACGCCACCCCGATCTCGTCGAGAACCTGCTGGGAGGCTACGACTTCGTCTCGAGCGATCCGTCAGGTGACGGTGATGGGCGCGACAACGACCCGTCTGACCCCGGCATCATTCGCAGCGGTTCGTCGATCCGCACCTCTCACGGTACACACGTGGCCGGAACTGTCGCCGCGCGCGGTAATAACGCTCAGGGCGTGACGGGTGTTGGCTGGACCACGAAGATCCTGCCGGTGCGCGCTCTCAACGCCACGGGCAGCGGCTCGAGTAGCGACATTATCGAGGGCATGCGCTACGCCGCAGGGCTCACAACCCTGCAGCCACCGCGTAAGGCCGACATCATCAATCTCAGTCTGGGATCAGACTCGTCGAACTGCTCATCCTCCTACCAGCAGGTGATCAACGAGGTGCGCGCGGCCGGTGTGATGGTGGTCGCAGCAGCAGGTAACAGCAGCCTTTCTTTCGTTGGCTCTCCCGCCAACTGCAATGGGGTGATTGCGGTGTCTGCGTTGGGATCCCTCAAGCAGATTTCTTCGTACTCGAATCGTGGTACCGCACTCGATGTGGCCGCTCCGGGTGGTGATGCCGGCATCGGCGTGTTCAGTACGGATATTGCTCGAGAGGGCGATGGCCCCGTGAATTTCACCTATCGCGGCTCTCTGGGCACCTCGATGGCCACGCCTCATGTGGCGGGTGTGCTCGCGATGATGAAGGGCGTGAAGGCCGACCTCACACCTGTACTCGTCGACACTTATATCGCCGCAGGCGCCTTGACGGACGACATCGGTGAGACGGGTAAGGACCTTCTGTATGGCTACGGTGCGATCAACACTGTACGCGCGTTGACTACGGCGAAGACCGGAGTGATTCCGTCAGCGCCGTTCAAGATTTCGTTTAGTCCTGGAACGCTCGACTTTGGTGATACCAGCAGCCTCGCCACGGTGACGCTGACTCTCACCGGTGACATTGCCGGGCTCACCGGCATCAAGGTGTCTGCCTCACGTGATTGGATCAGTTCGCCAGGATCGGCGACAGCCATTGATGCGCGTAATTATCGGATTGCATTCGCCGTGGATCGCAGCAAGCTACCGATTGGTACGAGCGAGGCCGTGCTGACGTTTACCGCGACCTTTAATGGGCTCTCTGTGCCCTCGACCCTCAAGGTTATTGTCGCCCGTAAGCCCGATACCTATGTCGGCAGCGGTGGCGCGCAGTATGCGCTGCTCTATGACCCGGTGAACGAGTCGGTCGTTGCGGAGGCCAACGTAGTTGCTAATGGTCCTTCGGCGACGGCGCAAATCAATGACGTCGAGCCTGGCCAGTACTGGCTCGTGGTTGGTGCCGATGTGGACAACGACCTCTTCATTTGTGATCTCGGTGAGGCTTGCGCGGCGTACCCCGTGACCTCGGCGTTGTGGGAGACGCTCGATGTGCGCGGCGCCAAGTCAGGGGTGCTCGTTGAATCGATTTATCTGACCCGGCTATCGCAGCAGGGACGCCTTGATCTGACGTCGATCGGAGCTGGCAAGTTTTCACGCGGATTTCCGCGGCGCAACGGCTTGATGCCGACGGGTGCAGTGCCGGTAAGCGCTGCAGAGGGAGCCGTCGAAGTGCGCTTTGTCGGGGTGGACGCCTCCAGCGCGGCTACGACGTCAACGGCGACCAGCGTGACGACCCTGACGGTTGCAGGGGGGTCAAGCACCGCGACGCCGATTCCGCAGTCTTTGACGTTGACGGGCTCTGCACAGACCGGCTCATCGAGTGGGGGACTGGCCACACCCGCCGTATCGCTCGCCCTTGATCCCGCATCACCGCGCCGGCATGCGATCGTCGTCGAACGCTCTGTCGGTGTGCAGCGCTGGTGGCTCGAGTATCGCGATTCAGATGGTGGAGTTCTCGCAAAGCAGAGTCTGCCCGATACGGTGCCCGTGACCTGGCGCACATCGGAGGCATCGGGGCTCGAGCTACCGACGAGTGGCTGGGTTGCGCGCTGCGCGGGGCGCGTGTGGACGGTGCAGGACGGCTACCAGTTGACGGTAGGCCGCTTCGATGAGGCCCTGCTCGAGGGCAGCGCGAGTGAAGTCGAGCTCACCGATCTCGCCGAGGCCTCGGTGGTGCAGTCCGTGGGTTGCGACGGTGAGGCGATGCGCATACAGGGCGTGGTATTCCAGGTGGATGCCGAGCAACCGCAACGCTCAGCGGAGGCTGTTCCAGGGATGCGCTTCGAGGTCACTTTGGATGCGGAGGCACGTATCGTGCGCAAGACGCTCGATACCGAAGCCGTTTCGGTCGGGTCGTTGTGCGTTTA
>Ga0209358_10004070_pt1 | contig 10594 bp, 11 predicted proteins | sample LauGreFa1BDMLBSN_2_FD_187574 | JGI IMG/M metagenome (GOLD analysis project Ga0209358, IMG submission 187574) | Freshwater lake microbial communities from Lake Michigan, USA - Fa13.BD.MLB.SN (SPAdes) (version 2) | ecosystem: Environmental > Aquatic > Freshwater > Lake | place: Lake Michigan, USA...
GATAATGGCGGCGGCGATGTAATTACGCGGCTTGGGCCTGTGCGCATCCATCCAGGCCTGCGCGGCGCTTCGCGATTCTACGACAACCGCTTCGGGAATCAGCTTCAGTGTCAGAACGATCAGTGCTGGCAGCAGGATGACTTCATCCAGAAAACCCAGCACCGGGATGAAGTCGGGAATCAGGTCGATCGGGCTGAAGGCGTAGGCGACGATCAGGATTGCCGCGATTTTGGCGACCAGCGGCATCTGCGGATGGCGATAAGCAAACCACAGGGTAACCACATCGCGCTTGACCCCTCGCGCCCGTTGTTTCAGGCGCTCGAACATCAGGTTGAACGCAATCCGGTCGGCGCCGCCCACAGGTCATGGGCATTGGCGCGGGTGACTTTGACTTCGGCGAATTCACCGGCTTTGAGTTTGCTGCCCTGGCGGATGATCACGCGGCCGTCGATTTCCGGTGCGTCAGAAGGGGACCGCGCAATGGCGCCGTCCTTGCCGACTTCATCAACAAGTACAGTCATGGTCTGGCCGATCTTGCGCTTGAGCCGTGCGGCACTGATTTTTTCCTGTACCGCCATGAACCGCGCCTGACGTTCCTGCTTTTCTTCTTCCGGTACCGGATCGGGCAGGGCGTTCGCGGCCGCACCCTCGACCGGCGAGTAGGCAAAGCAGCCGACGCGGTCGAGCTGTGCTTCCTCCAGGAATTCCAGAAGTTCCTCAAATTCGCGCTCGGTCTCGCCGGGGAAACCGACGACGAAGGTGCTGCGTATGGTGAGGTCGGGGCAGATCGCGCGCCAGTCACGGATGCGCTTGAGCGTGCCTTCTGCATTGGCCGGGCGTTTCATCAGTTTGAGGATGCGCGGGCTGGCGTGCTGGAAGGGCACATCAAGATAAGGCAGCAGCTTTCCGTCTGCCATCATCGGAATGACTTCGTCGACATGCGGGTACGGATAGACGTAATGCAGCCGCACCCAGACGCCGAGGGCGGACAGCGCCTGCACCAGCTCGGTCATGCGCGTCTTTATCGGACGGCCGTTCCAGAAGCCGGTGCGGTATTTGACGTCAACGCCGTAGGCGCTGGTGTCCTGCGAAATCACCAGCAACTCTTTGACACCGGCTTTGACCAGGTTCTGCGCTTCCTGCATGACGTCGCCGACAGGACGGCTGACCAGATCGCCGCGCATCGCCGGAATGATGCAGAAGGTGCAGCGGTGATTGCAGCCTTCGGAAATCTTCAGATAGGCGTAATGACGAGGCGTCAGACGGATGCCCTGCGGCGGCACCAGATCGGTATAGGGGTCGTGCGGTTTCGGCAGGTGCGTGTGCACGGCTTCCATCACGGCGGCAGTGGCATGCGGCCCGGTGACGGCGAGCACCTTGGGATGGGTTTCGCGGACGATGTCGCCCTTGGCACCGAGACAGCCGGTGACGATGACGCGGCCGTTTTCATGCAGTGCTTCGCCGATGGCGTCGAGCGATTCCTCGACGGCGGCATCGATGAAGCCGCAGGTGTTGACCACGACGAGGTCGGCATCCTGATAGGTGCCGGAAACGATATAACCCTCGGCACGCAGCTGGGTCAGGATGTGCTCGGAATCAACGAGCGCTTTCGGACAGCCGAGCGAAACGAAACCGACTTTACGCGGGGGAGTGGCCACGACGGAATTGCTGAGCGGGTGAGGCGACGGGACTTAAGACTTCGGCTCTTCGCCGTCTTTTTTCCCTGCCGCTGCTCCGGGGAAGCCGGGGAAGGGGAAGTTACCCCACAGATTGCGCGTCTGCGTCGTCAACTGGTTCTGCATGTCGAGGAAGGTGCTCGCGCTTTGTTCGAGGTAGCGGCTCATCAGGCCCTGCATCGCGGGGCCCTGCATTTTGACGAACTCATTCCAGGTTTCGGAATTAAGCATCGGGTTCTGGCCGTAAACCTGGCGGGACTGATCCTGCAGCTTGTTCTGAATCTGCATGAAGGTCTGGATATTTTTTTCCAGATAGCCGCCCATCATGCCCTGCATGGCATTGCCGTAAAAACGGATGATCTGTGACAGCGAGTCGCTGGTGAACATCGGCGAGCCGGCACTTTCTTCTTCAAGAATGATCTGCAACAGAATGCTGCGTGTCAGGTCTTCCTTGGTCTTGGCATCTTCAACCTTGAACTCGATATTTTCCAGAACCAGTTTTTTGACGTCAGCCAGTGTGATGTAGCTGCTGGTCTCGGTGTCATAGAGACGGCGGTTCGGATATTTCTTGATGGTGCGGGCCTGTGCGCTCATGGGTTGCCTCAAGAAGATGGTCCGGCATTATCGCACAAGGCAATGTTGCGTTGCAACCAAAGCGCAATAAAAAACTCAATTAAATCAATAATTTATGATGGACTGCCGTGCTGCGCTTTGTACCTTCCCGTACATTGATGCTTATCAAGCTTTCGCAACTGTCCCGGTGGGATACTGAACCGTAGTTAATGCCGAATTCGGCCAACACGACGGAGGCGATCATGTCCAAAGGACCCGAGAAGCTGAATGAACTGAACCAGAAAGCCACCGAGGCGGCGCTGAAACTGACGCAATTGTCGATGGAGCAGGGCGAGCGACTGATGAAGCTGCAACTGGAAGCGGTGCGCGGCATGATCGACGACAGCATGAAGAGCGCCAAGTCGCTGATGGAGGCGCGCGATCCGCAGCAATGGAGCGCGATGCAGCAGAAGAACATGCAGGGCATGCTGGCGCGGATGACCGATTACTCGCGCAGCGTGCAGGATCTCGCCGGAAAGACCCAGAAGGAAATCGGCGAGCTCGTTGAATCCCGAGCCAGTGCAATGAATGCGCAGTTTCAGTCGATGGTCGATGAGATGGCCAAGTCCGCGCCGCCGGGATCGGAATCTGCGGTTGCTGCGATGAAGCAGACATTGGCGGCAGCCAATTCGCTGGCAGACACCATGACCAAAACCGCGCAGCAGTTTGCCAAATCCGCGGAATCGGCCATCAAGGTCGCAGCCGATGTCGCCGCGAAGGGTGGCAAGGGCGGCTGAGCCGCCAGACCGAACCTCCTACCTTTAGCGCCCCAATGCTCTAAAGGACTTAGCCCGCCGGGTTTACCGACGGGCTTTTTTTCGTCCGGAAAAGACCGGACGCGCTTACTGCATGTGCTGGCCGCCGTTGATGGCGATGTTGGCGCCGGTTACAAAGGCTGCTTCTTCCGAGCACAGATAGGCGACCAGACCGGCTACTTCTTCCGGCTTGCCGAGACGGCCGACCGGAATCTGCGGAATGATCTTGGAGTCGAGTACTTCCTTCGGGATCGCCATCACCATCTTGGTGCCGATGTAACCGGGCGAGATGGTGTTCACGGTGACGCCCTTTTTCGCGTACTCCAGCGCGGCGGCCTTGGTGAAGCCGTGCATGCCGGCCTTGGCGGCGGAATAGTTGGTCTGGCCGAACGCGCCTTTCTGGCCGTTGACCGAAGACACGTTGATGATGCGGCCCCAGCCGCGCTCGGCCATCGCGTCGATGACCGGCTTGGTCATGTTGAACACGCTGTCGAGGTTGGTGTTGATCACCGCATGCCAGGCCTCCTGATCCATTTTGCGGAAGGTGGTGTCGCGGGTGATGCCGGCATTGTTGACCAGCACGTCGACCGGGCCGACGTCCTTGGCGATCTGTGCGATGGCCTGCTGGCAGGATTCAAAATTGGTGACGTCGACCGGCTCGGCACGGAATTCATAACCCTGCTTTTTCATTTCCGCGAGCCATTCATTGTGTTTGGTGTTGCCCGGGGAATAGGTGGCGACCACCTTGTAGCCCATTTTGCCCAGCTTCATGCAGATGGCTTCACCCAGACCGCCCATACCACCGGTAACCACAGCGACGCGTGACATATTGAAATCTCCTCCGATTGACGACATTTAATAATTTAACAGCAATTGAAGGCGGCGGGGCCGGCGGCCATCAGCCGCATTTGTCTTTTACGAAGCGGCCTGGTGCGGGTTCGCTCGCTGGGAATTCCGTGCTGCCCAAATTGGTGCGTGCGGGAAGCTGAGGTCCTGACTGCGGGGCGAGCCAGTCGGTCCAGTGCGGCCACCAACTGCCGAGTTGCGAGCTTGCTGATTCCAGCCAGGATTCGGCTTGAGTACCGGTATCCGCATTCAGCCAGTAATTGCGCTTCTGGCGTTCCGGTGGATTAATGACCCCGGCGATATGGCCGCTGGCCGCCAGAACGAACTGCGTATCGCCGCCGAGCAGGCTGTTGGTGGCGTAAGCAGTGCGCCAGGGAACGATGTGATCCTCCCTCGCGGCCAGCACATAGGCCGGCATGTCGATGCAGCCCAGGTCGACCGGCACGCCGCACATGGTCAGCTTGCCGGGAATGCGCAGATTGTTTTCCAGATAGGTGTTGCGCACATAATAGGCGTACATCGTTCCGGGCAGATTGGTGCTGTCGCCGTTCCAGTAGAGCAGGTCGAAGGGAGGCGGTGTATTGCCCTTGAGATAGTTGTTGACCACATAGGGCCAGATCAGGTCGTTGGCACGCAGGCTGGCGAAGGTCAGTGCCAGTTCGCGGCCTCGTAGCACGCCGCCGTCCGCAAATTCGACTTCTCGGGTTTTGACATAGGCGTCGTCGACAAATACCGACAGTTCGCCGGTGTCGCTGAAGTCGAGCATGGTGGTCAGAAAGGTGACGCTGGCAACGGGGTCTTCACCACGCGCGCGCAGCACCGCCAGCGCGCTGGCGAGCAGTGTGCCGCCGACGCAGAAACCCAGGGCATTGACCTGTTCCACGCCACAGATCTGTTGAGCAACCGCGAGGGCGCGCATCACGCCGTGTTGCAGATAGTCATCCCAGGTCGCCTTGCCCATTTCGGGCGGCATGTTGCGCCAGGACACCATGAACACCGTATGCCCCTGCGCCAGTGCATGGCGCACAAAGGAGTTTTCGGGTTGCAGGTCGAGGATGTAGTACTTGTTGATGCAGGGCGGCACGATGACCAGCGGCCGTTCGTGAACGGTCTCGGTCAGCGGGCGGTACTGGATCAGCTGGATGAATTCATTTTCAAAAACCACCGCGCCGGGCGTGATCGCGAGATTGCGTCCGACTTCGAAGGCGGACTCATCGGTCATCGATACCAGACCTTTGTCGATGTCGGCGGCGAGGTTTTTCAGTCCTCGGTTGATGCTTTCGCCCTCTGTTGCCGCAGCCAGCTTGATGGCTTCGGGATTTGACCAGGGAAAATTCGCCGGCGACAGCGCGTCGATCAGTTGCCGCGTATAAAACGTGAGTTTGTTGCGCGCTGCCGGTTCCAGCGGCGCAGCAGTGGTCATTTCTTCCAGCCATCGCGCCGACAGCAGATAGGAATGCGCCAGGTAATTGAAATAGGGTTCCTGCCATTCCGGCGCCTTGAAACGCCGGTCTTGTGGCGGGACTGGTTTTTCGGCATCGGGTTTGACACCGGCGCAGGCCTGCCAGAGTTCCAGCTGTTCGCGGTAATAACGGTTGTTCAGCTCCAGCCAGCGTCCGTTGTCCGCTGCGAATCCGGCGGTGAACAGTTTCATCATTTCCGCGGGGTCGGGCAGCGCCTGCTGCGAACCCAGTTTTGCGGCGGCATCACCAAGAAGCATGCGGCTCAGTTCGGCATAGGCTTCCGCGGGGTTTTTTTGCGTGGTCTTGGTCATGTTCGGCGCGGCAGCCTACGGAGTTTTGATGACAGGCCGATGGCAGGACGGGCCTGAGGCAACAATATCACAGGCTTTGCGCCGGTGATGTGATCAGTGGCCGTGCGCCCAGGAACCGATGATCCAGATCGTTGCGATGCCCAGGCCGATCAGCACGACCTGCTGGGCAGTAGCAGCCAGTTCAGGGCGGCGGTGCAGGCCGGGGATCAGGTCGGCGACGGCGACATAAAGCATGCTGGCTGCTGCCAGTGCCAGCAGCGGCGTGACCAGGGCTTGTGCCACCTGCAGCGTGAAATAAGCCAGTACGCCGCCGACGACCATGGCCGCGCTGGCGAGCATGTTGAGAAGCATGGCCGAGCGTTTGCTGTAGCCGGAATGCAGCAGGATCAGGAAGTCGCCGACTTCCTGCGGCACTTCATGGGCAATGATTGCGATCGAAGTGACTATACCCAACTGGATGTCGGCCATGAATGCGGCAGCGATCAGCACGCCGTCGACAAAATTGTGGAAGGTGTCACCGATCAGAATCATCAGGCCGCTGCGGCCGTGATCACCATGATTATTGTGGCTGTGACTCTTCTCCGAAGGCGCATGCGGGTCATGAACCTCGCATTCCTCGACATGGCAGTGACGCCACAGCACCAGTTTTTCCAGGACAAAGAAACCGAGGATGCCAAACAGCACGGTGGCTGCGGTGGCTTCGATGCTGTCGCTTTGATAGAAGGCATGGGGCAGCACTTCGATGAAGGCTGCGCCCAGCAGCGCACCCACCGCGTAGCTCACCAGCATCGGTACCTGCGCCGGCTTGGCCTTGATCGCAAACAGCGCTGCGACGGCCGCGGACAGGATGCCGCCCGCAAAGGTGGCGACGATGATCCACGAAAGGGTGTTCACGTTGTGCGGTTTCTGATGAGGCGCCAGTCGCGCCGGTAGGGCAAAAGAGGCCGGATTATACGGTATCGTGCTGTCCGCCCTGTGTTTCCAGCCAGATCAGTGCCGTCATTCGGCCGGTAACGCCGTCGCGGCGATAGGAATAAAAGCGTTGGGGATCGCTATGGGTGCACAGGTCTCCGCCGTAAATTCGTGTCACCCCGGCCTGGCGCAGGGCGTCGCGGGCGAGTGCCGGCAGGTCGCAAAGCCATTTCCCGGGTTTGTGGGCGCGAAAGGCAGAGCGGCGTTCGGGCGCGGCCGCGCAGAATGCTTCCAGCACGTCATCACCGACTTCGAAAGCCCGGGGACCGATGCCGGGACCGATCCACGCCATCAGATTAGCGGGTGCCGCCGGCATGCAGGCGATTGTATTGGCGATCACGCCGCCGGCGAGTCCGCGCCAGCCGGCGTGGGCAGCGCCGACGCAGGAGCCTGCGGTGTCGGTCAACAGGATCGGCAGGCAGTCGGCAATCATGATTGCGCAGACGGTGCCCGGCAGGCGCGCAACACTGGCGTCGGCCGGCGGTACATCGGTTAATTGATCGGCGTCGACGACCGTGCTGCCGTGAACCTGTGCCAGCCAGCGCGGTGCTTGTGGCAGGAACTGCTGCAAGCGGGCGCGATTTTTGGTGACTGCCGCCGGATCATCGTCGGTGCGCAGTCCCAGATTGAGGCTGGCATAGGGGCCGGTGCTGACCCCACCCGAGCGGGTGGTGACCAGCGTGCGGACATGGGCTGGGGCCGGCCAGTCGGGAACGATGCAGTCGGTCTTGATGTCCATGCTCATTCCTGGCGCAACTCTGCAATCAACTGCCGCATGTCATCGGGCAGCGGCGCATGCCATTGCACGGTCTCGCCGGAATCCGGATGCTGCAGCGCCAGTTTTTCAGCATGCAGGGCCTGACGGTCGATGTGCGGTGTTTTTGGCGGGTTACGCGGACCGTAGACAGGATCGCCCCAGATCGGATAGCCGAGTTTCTGCAGGTGCACACGGATCTGGTGGGTGCGTCCGGTTTCAAGCTTGCAGGACAGAACGGTGGACCGTGTCAGGTGTTCGATGATGGCGTAATGGGTTACTGCGGGTTTGCCGGTGCGCACCACGGCCATACGCGTGCGGCTGCGCGGATCGCGGCCGATCGCTCCGTCAATGCGGCCCGCGCGTTTGACGATGCCGTGGACCACAGCGCGGTATTCGCGCGATACCGTGCGCGCCTGCAACTGCCGTACGAGGTCGGTCTGCGCCGTCAGGGTCTTGGCGATGACCAGCAGGCCGCTGGTGTCCTTGTCGAGGCGGTGCACGATGCCGGCGCGCGGCACCGTGGCCAGCTGCGGGGCGTGGGCGAGCAGGGCATTGAGCAGCGTGCCCTGCCAGTTGCCGCTTCCGGGATGGACAACCAGTCCGGCCGGTTTGTTGATGACGATCAGCGTGTCGTCTTCATGAACGATGTTGAGGGGGATGTTTTCCGGACGGAAAGCCGTTTCCTCCGGCGAGAGCGCCGGTGCGACGATGATTTTTTCGCCGCCATGCAGCTTGTCTCGCGGCGCGGGGCTGCGCCCGTCAACCGTGACCCGTCCTTCCTTGACCCAGGCAGTCAGCCGGGCACGGGAATACTGCGGCATCAGCTGCGCCAGCGCCTGATCGAGCCGCAGGCCTGCACATTCCGGCGGAACCGCAAGAGTTTGCGGGGCCGGGGCTGTTAATTGGGTATAATTTTCGGATGACAAATCAAGTCTCTTCAATGCGTCGCATTCTAACGGTATTCATCGTGGTTGCCGCCGGGCTGCTATCCGGCTGCGGTATTTTCAGCGGCAAGGAGTTCGACGAGACCCGCGGCTGGACGGCGGAGAAACTGTATGCCGAGGCGCGCCAGGAACTCGCTAACCGCAACTGGGAAAACGCGATCAAGCACTATGAGCGCATCGAGTCTCGTTATCCCTTCGGCCGGTATGCCCAGCAGGCGATGATCGAGGTCTCCTACGCCCACTGGAAACACGAGGATATTGCTTCGGCGCTGGCGTCGATCGACCGCTTCGTCAAGCTGCATCCGAACCATCCCAGTGTCGATTACATGTATTACCTGCGCGGTCTGATCAATTTCAATGATGATCTCGGCCTCCTCGGTTTTTTCAGCGGACAGGATCTGTCAGAGCGCGACCCCAAGGCGGCTGCAGATGCGTTTTCCGCATTCAAGGAACTGGTGACGCGTTTTCCGGATAGCAAATACGCACCGGACGCCATCCAGCGCATGAACTATCTGGTCAATGCGCTGGCTTCCCACGAGGTCCATGTTGCGCGTTATTACATGAAGCGCAAGGCCTATGTCGCGGCCGTCAATCGCACACAGTATGCGTTGAAGACCTACCCCAGCGCACCCGCCAATGAAGAGGGGCTGGTGATCATGGTCAAGGCCTACGACGCGATGGGAATGAATGCGCTGCGCGACGATGCGGAACGGGTGATGAAAAAGAACTTTCCCGATAGCGTTTATCTGAAGGGCGGTCCGCGCAAGGATGTGCCCTGGTGGCAGATTTGGAATTACTGACCGGCATGCCCGCGTTCAGCGGGCGAAACGTCTGACTGCCGTCATCAGTTCCGCAATGCTCTTTTCGCCATGGCCGGCCTTGACCGCGGTGGCAACGCAACCTCGCGTGTGATCTTCCAGCAGTTGTAATCCAACGGCATCCAGCGCTGACTGGATTGCAGCGACCTGGGTCAACACATCCACGCAATAACGATCTTCCCCGATCATCTGTGCGATGCCGCGCACCTGGCCTTCAATCCGTTTCAGCCTTTTCAGTAATGCCTTCTTGTGCGGCTGCACGACGTAGTGCTCATCATCAACCGGCGACGCGCAGTGGGGTTCAGGCGACGTCATAGCCGGCATCGCTGATCGCGGTTTTGATGGTCGGCAGATTGAGCTTGCCGGCGTCGTAGGTCACTGTGGCTTGCCCCGGGTTGAGTGTGACCTCGGCGCTGCTGATGCCGTCCAGGCTACCCAGTACGCGTTTGACGCTGGCCACGCAGCCCATGCAGGTCATGCCGGCGACGGAAATGGTTGTAGTTTCCATTCTATATCTCCTTGTTTTTAATAATAAACACTACCGCTTGCCGTGCTGTGGCCGCCAGCGTTTGAGTAGCAGCGAATTACTCACTACCGAGACCGAACTCATCGCCATCGCGGCGCCGGCAATCACCGGATTGAGCAGGCCCGCAGCGGCCAGCGGGATGCCCAGTACGTTGTAGAAAAATGCGAAAAACAGGTTCTGCTTGATCTTGCGAAAGGTGTCCCGCGACAGCCGCACCGCATCCACAGCGCTGAGCAGGTCGCTGCGCATCAGTGTGACGTCCGCGGCATGCAACGCGATATCGGAGCCGGCACCGATGGCAAAGCTGACCTGGGCTGCTGCGAGCGCAGGTGCATCGTTGATGCCGTCACCGATCATGCCGACGCGGCGGCCCTGTTGCTGCAGGCTGTTGACAATACGGGCTTTGTCACGCGGCAGCAGGTCGGCTTCGAAGCGGTGGATTCCTGCTTGTTTTGCGATGTGTTCTGCAGTACGCCGGTTGTCGCCGGTGAGCATGATGATTTCGATGCCCAGCGCCTGCAGAGCGGCCACGGCTTCCGCCGAAGTGGGGCGCAGCGGATCGGTAATCGCTATCAGTCCAAGGGCGATACCGTCGTGGGCCACTGCAATAACTGTCTTGCCTTGATCCTGCAGTCGGGCAACTGTGGAATCGCGCAATGTGACGCCTTCGGCAGCGATGAATTGCGGCGAACCGAGGAGGGCGACTTTGCCTTCGAGTAGTCCTTGCACGCCTTTGCCCGGCACTGCAGTGAAATCGCTGACCGGTACCGGACTGATGCCGCGGCTTTGTGCATGTTCAAGAACGGCGCGCGCCAGAGGATGTTCGGAACCGGCTTCCAGTGCGGCAGCGACACCCAGCAGGACATTTTCAGTGCTGCTCCCGAAGACCTCGCAATCCGTGACTGCAGGTTTGC
>Ga0209358_10004071_pt1 | contig 10593 bp, 10 predicted proteins | sample LauGreFa1BDMLBSN_2_FD_187574 | JGI IMG/M metagenome (GOLD analysis project Ga0209358, IMG submission 187574) | Freshwater lake microbial communities from Lake Michigan, USA - Fa13.BD.MLB.SN (SPAdes) (version 2) | ecosystem: Environmental > Aquatic > Freshwater > Lake | place: Lake Michigan, USA...
CCATTATTTCGCTCGAGGCACCGTAGGCGCCTACCGGCAGGCCTCCGCCAATGATTTTTCCGTACGTTACGATATCGGGCTGAATGCCATACAGCTCTACTGCGCCGCCAAAAGCCACTCGAAACCCGGATATTACTTCGTCGAAGATTAATAAGACCTTATGTTTCCAACATAGTGAACGCAAGCATTGCAGGAAAGAAAGGTCTTGCAGCAATAAACCGTTGTTTGCCGGAACCGGCTCTATGATTACGGCCGCCAATTCATTGCCATAGGTGTTGAAAGTTTGTTCGAGGAGTGCTATATCGTTGAGCGGCACAACAAGAGTTTCTTGGGCTATTGTATCTGGGACTCCCGCACTGGATGAGGTTCCCAAGGTTACCAAACCGCTTCCCGCTTTTACCAAAAGGGAATCCACGTGACCGTGGTAACACCCTTCGAATTTTAGGATCTTTGCTTTTTGGGTATAGCCCCTGGCCAACCGTAAGGCCGACATTACTGCCTCTGTACCCGAGCTCACAAAACGCATCTTCTCCAGGTGGGGTAAGCGCGACTTGAGCAACAGAGCGAGTTCATTTTCGAGGCGGGTAGGCGCACCGAAACTTGATCCGTTTTTTAAGGAGTTAATAATTTTTTCTTCAACGTAAGGATGGGCATGACCGTGAATTAGCGGCCCCCAAGAATTGCAAAAATCCAGGAATTCGTTCCCGTCCTCGTCCCACACACGGGAACCCTTTCCTCGAGCAAAAAATAAAGGCGTTCCCCCCACCCCTTTGAACGCTCTTACGGGAGAATTCACCCCGCCAGGAAACAGTCTTAAGGCCTCTTGGTAATGACGTGCAGACTGCGATCGGTTAAGTTGGCCCATTGTTCCTTATCTTTGGGGCAAAAATACGAAACAGAAGCGGATGAACTTTGAAAACTCCTTAGAATTTGCAAAAGCATTGGACCACCAAGACCCCTTAAAGGCTTACCGAGAATCCTTTTTAATTCCAACGTTCGGTAAGGAAAACGCGGTTTATTTCACCGGCAATTCCCTCGGCCTTCAACCAAAGAACACGCAAAAATACCTGTTAGAAGAGCTAGATGACTGGGCAAATTTGGGGGTAGAAGGACATTTTGTGGCCCGTCGACCTTGGTTTTCTTACCACGAACTTTTAACGGAAAAAACGGCTCGTGTTGTTGGTGCTCTTCCGATAGAGGTTTGCACAACCCACAGCCTAACCACTAACCTGCATTTATTGATGAGTTCCTTTTACCGCCCACAAGGAAAACGAACCAAAATTTTGTGCGAGGCTAAAGCATTTCCCAGCGATCAATACGCCTTAGAAAGCCAAATAGCCTTACATGGCTTGCCCGCTTCGGATTTAGTCATGGTAGGCCCTCGCGAGGGGGAGCACCTGATTCGAGAGGAAGACATTTACGCTACAATCGACGCATTAGGAGATGAATTAGCCATGGTGCTTTGGGGAGGAGTTAATTATTACACGGGCCAATATTTTGATCTTCAGCAAATCACCATGAAAGGACATCAAGTGGGCGCCATTGTTGGTTTTGATTTAGCGCATGCAGCCGGGAATGTCAATTTACACCTGCACGACTGGGGTCCCGACTTCGCGGCATGGTGTGGTTATAAGTATTTAAATTCTTCCCCCGGAGGAGTTTCGGGTTTCTTTGTGCATGAGCGGCATGCTTACCGCAAAGACCTTATACGGAATGCGGGATGGTGGGGACATAACAAGGAAAGCCGGTTCAAAATGGAACCGGGTTTTGATCCTTTACCTGGTGCTGAAGGATGGCAGTTGAGCAATGCCCCCGTTCTTGGAATGGCGGCTCATTTGGCATCGCTGGAAATCTTTGATGCTGCCGGAATGGAGGCGATAGGAAAGAAAAGAGACCTGTTAACCGCGTATTTATGGTTTGTGACGGAGGAGGTTTCCAAAAGAAAATCACCCAACGGAGTTCTTGAAATCATAACGCCCAATGTCCCTAAGCAAAGAGGCGCTCAACTTTCCATATTGCTTTCAACCCAAGGAAAGGAATGTTTTAACCGCCTAACAGACCTTGGCGTTATCGCTGATTGGAGGGAGCCCAATGTAATCCGCGTAGCTCCTGCTCCACTTTACAATCGTTTTGAAGACGTGTATTGGTTCGGTCAACACCTTTTCAAGGCCCTGCAATAGGCGAAAACAACTTCTGGAAAATGTTGCATTTCTAAGCTTCGGATTTTTTGTTCTAACGATTCTGGCGTGTCCTTGGGAAGAACAGAACAGGAAAATTGCGCTAAAATTTTTCCTTCATCGTAGGCTTCATTTACCACATGAACGGTAATACCACTTTCAGTTTCTTGGTTTTCGATCACCTTCCGGTGCACATGCTTTCCGTACATGCCTTTTCCCCCATATTTTGGCAACAAGGAGGGGTGAAGGTTAAGGATGCGATCGGGGAAAACAGCAATAACATCGGGAGTGATTTTTCTTAAAAAACCGGCAAGCACAACCAATGCAGCGTTATAACCCGTTATTATTTGCATCGCTTTGGCGCTGTCCCAAGGGTCAAGGCATTCAAAAGCAACCTCAGCATTAGAACAGTACACGTTTAAATCAGCATTTAATTGGCTTGACAAAACCAATGCTACCTGCACATCCTTCTCCTTCAACGATTGTTGAATTAAATTTATGGCATTGCTGCCTTTACCGGAAACGAGAATAGCTATGCGCGTTGGGCCTTCCACACTTCAAAATTAGGAAATACTGACCGTTTAGCAGGTAATTAGTTTTCAAGACACAATAAAAAAGAGCGAATAATTTTGATTTTATCGAGTTTGTTTTTTTCTTTGCAGGCTTAAACCTTTAAATAAAAGTAAGATGTCTGAAATTAAAAGTAAAGTAATCGCAATCATTGTGGATAAATTGAATGTTGAAGAGGCAGAAGTAACTGATACAGCAAGCTTCACCAATGATTTAGGCGCGGACTCTTTAGATACCGTAGAATTAATCATGGAATTTGAAAAACAATTTGGTATTTCTATTCCAGATGATAAGGCTGAAACCATTCAAACCGTTGGTGATGCCGTTGCTTACATCGAAGAAAACGCGAAATAGTAATTTTTTTATTAGCTACCAATGCAGTTAAAACGGGTCGTTGTAACTGGGCTTGGCGCACTCACGCCCATCGGTAATTCTGTACAAGAATACTGGGCCAATCTCGTCAAAGGGACGAGCGGTGCTGCGCTTATTCGGCAATTTGATGCCTCTTTGTTTAAAACGCACTTCGCGTGTGAAGTTAAAAACTTCGACGTTGAGCAATTTTTAGACCGAAAAGAAGCCCGTAAGATTGATCAATTTACCCAATACGCTCTTGTTGCTGTGATGGAAGCGGTAGAAAATTCTCAACTTTTGGAGGCCTCTCCAAACTTAGATAGAATTGGTGTGGTTTGGGGTTCGGGTATAGGAGGATTAAAAACCTTCCAAGATGAAGCCCAAGGTTTTTTTGCGGGTGATGGAACCCCTCGATTTAATCCGTTTTTCATTCCCAAAATGATTGCGGATATTGCGGCAGGCCACATTTCGATAAAGTACGGTTTTCGTGGACCCAATTACGTTACCGTTTCCGCTTGTGCCTCCTCGAACAATGCTCTCATCGATGCATTCAATTTAATACGACTCGGAAAAGCAGACGCCATCGTGAGTGGAGGGTCTGAGGCAGCGGTGAATGAAATGGGAATGGGTGGTTTTAACGCTTTGAAGGCCTTATCAACGCGCAACGAGTCACCAGAGACCGCATCTCGACCTTTCGATCTAGACCGTGACGGTTTTGTATTAGGGGAAGGAGCCGGAGCTTTGATTCTTGAAGAATACGAGCACGCCAAGCGACGAGGTGCAACGATTTACGCAGAAATTGTCGGAGGAGGAATGTCAGGAGACGCATACCATATTACCGCGCCGCACCCCGAAGGAATTGGTGCCAGAAACACCATGATTGCGGCATTGGAAGACGCGGAAATAACGGCCGATAGAATCGATTATATCAATGTTCATGGAACTTCCACCCCGCTAGGAGATGTTGCTGAAATTAAGGCGATTCAAGCGGTTTTTGGGGACCACGCCTATCAACTAAATATTAGTTCAACGAAGTCTATGACCGGACATTTGTTAGGTGCTGCAGGAGCCATTGAGGCTATAGCCTGCATTATGGCCGTTCGCAACGATACGGTGCCACCTACGATTAACCACGTAACTCCCGACCCGGAAATTGACCCCAAAATCAACCTTACCCTCAACAAGGCGCAAACAAGAACGGTACGTTTCGCCATGTCCAATACCTTTGGATTTGGAGGACACAACACCAGTGTGATTTTCAAAAAATACGAGCAATAATTGGCCATAAAGCTGCGAATTTTACCTCGAAAACGAAACGAAGACGACGTAAAGCTCATTCGTTATATCATTGATTATTTCGGTTATCGGCCCAAGAAAATGGAGTTTTTTTATACGGCACTGACCCATCGATCCATAGAACTTAATTCGGAAACAGAAAGCAATGAGCGCTTAGAGTTTTTGGGAGATGCGGTATTAGACGCAGTAGTTGCAGAATTGCTTTTTAAAAAATTTCCAGGTAACGATGAAGGGTATTTAACAAAGTTAAAATCCAAGGTAGTTAATCGTAAAACGTTATCGGATATTGGCGAACGCATGAACATCCGGTCTCAATTGAATTATAGTGCCACACGTCAAGTCAATGTTGCTTCCCTGGAGGGTAATGCCTTTGAGGCGATAATTGGCGCTATTTATTTAGACGGAGGTTTCGATACAGCGCGCAAATGCATTCAAAACCATGTGCTCAGGAAATTTGTTGATTTGAATAAACTATTAGAAGAGGAAATAGACTTCAAGTCACGCTTGATTATTTGGTGTCAAAAGAAACGGCTCAAATTCAGTTTCGATATTGAAAACGAACAGCACATTCATGGATCATGGGAATATGTGGTTCAAATAAAAATAAATGGACGCGAATTCGGTAAAGCAAAAGGGCAATCCAAAAAGCAAGCAGAACAATTAGCCGCGCAAGAAACCCTAAAATTGTTGGGTGAAATTTAATGGACTGGCATTTTTTTCGTTACTTTGTGAAAAAATTTAGCATATGTGGACAGATTTTGTTTATTCCGTAGGTGATGCTTTTACTTGGTCTTTTGGTTTTTATGAATTCGTTCAAAACCATTTTAACAACTTTTTATTGATGTTAGGATTTGTAGGATTTGCCTATTGGATGAATATTCAGCGAAAATTAAGTAAAAAGGCGAATGTTCCGTCCGAAGTTAAAGATTCTGGTTTCGAGGGGTGGTATAAAGAAGAGAATAAACAGATTAAATAAAACAGGTATTATAACATGAAAAAGGGGAAGCATTCGCTTCCCCTTTTTCGTATCTTAAACGTTCTTATTTTGTCGATTTTACCGCTGAAATAAGGAATTCTCGGTTCATTCTTGCAATGTTTTCAATAGAAATTCCTTTAGGGCATTCCACTTCACAGGCGCCGGTATTGGTGCAGTTTCCAAACCCTTCCTCATCCATTTGACGCACCATGTTTAAAACGCGTTCCTTCGCTTCTACTTTTCCTTGGGGCAATAATGCGTATTGAGAAACTTTAGCTCCCACAAAAAGCATGGCGGAACTGTTTTTACAAGCCGCGACACAGGCACCACAGCCGATGCACGCTGCCGCCTCAAAGGCTTTGTCTGCATCGTCTTTTGGAACAGGAATAGCATTGGCATCCATCGTTCTACCAGAGGTGTTAACGGATACAAAACCCCCAGCCTGTTGAATTCGATCAAATGCCGAGCGGTCTACTACAAGGTCTTTTACAATAGGGAATGCTCGAGATCTCCACGGTTCAACATAAATCGTTTCTCCATCCTTGAATTTACGCATGTGAAGCTGACACGTGGTGGTTCCTGTATCCGGGCCATGCGCCCGCCCGTTGATGTACAAGGAGCACATTCCGCAAATACCCTCACGGCAATCGTGATCGAACGCGACCGGTGATTTTTGTTCGTTGATGAGTTGTTCGTTTAATTGGTCCAACATCTCAAGAAAGGAGCTGTCGGTTGAAACGTTGTTCAAGGCATAAGTTTCCAAAGAACCTTTGGCTTGGCTGTTTTTTTGCCGCCAAATTTTTAGCGTAATATTGATGAATTTCGTTGCCATAATTTTCGTTATTTATAGTTTCGTGCTGCGATTTTAATGAATTCATAGTCCAGCTTTTCTTCGTGTAAAGCAGCTTTACTGGCATCTGGTCCCGTATATTCCCAAGCCGCTACCATTTTGTAGCGCTCGTCGTTTCGCAGGGTTTCTCCTTCGTTGTCTTGATATTCCTCTCTAAAATGACCTCCACACGATTCGTTTCGGTTCAATGCATCCACCGCCATCAATTGGCCTAACTCTAAGAAATCAGCCACACGAAGCGCTTTTTCTAGTTCAGGGTTCAATTCGTTGGCATCGCCTGGAACTTGTACGTTTCGGTAAAATTCTTCGCGCAACGCAGCAATTTCCTCTATCGCTTGTTTAAGTCCCTCCTCATTTCGCCCCATCCCTACTTTGTTCCACATGATTAAACCGAGTTTTTTGTGGAAATAGTCCACGGAACGGGAACCTTCTTTATTTAGGAACATCTGAATGCGTTCGTTGACTTCTTTTTCTGCAGCCTCGAATTCGGGCGCATCCGTAGAAATTTTCCCGGTACGAATATCATCGGCCAAGTAATTTGAGATGGTGTAAGGCAACACGAAATATCCATCAGCTAAGCCCTGCATCAACGCCGAGGCGCCAAGTCGGTTTGCTCCGTGGTCGGAGAAATTAGCTTCCCCGGTTACAAAACATCCGGGAATGGTACTTTGCAAGTTGTAATCCACCCACACGCCGCCCATGGTGTAATGCACGGCAGGATAAATCTTCATTGGGGTTTCGTACGGATTTTCGTCAGTGATTTTCTCGTACATCGCGAAAAGGTTTCCGTACTTTTCTTCAATCCACTTTTTTCCTAGCGCTAGGATGGTTTCTTTCGAAGGATTATGGTCTCCTTTAGCATAGGCAGCTTGTTTCCCTTTGCTTTGAATTTCCGAAGAAAAATCCAAGTAGACTCCTTCATTGGTGTCGTTAGCTTCAATGCCATATCCGGCGTCGCAACGCTCTTTAGCGGCCCGAGAAGCAACATCTCGAGGAACTAAGTTACCAAAAGCAGGATAGCGGCGCTCTAAGAAATAGTCACGGTCGTCTTCGGCAATTTGAGTAGGTTTTAAACGGCCTTCACGTATGGCCTCTGCATCTTCCTTTTTCTTCGGCACCCAAATACGTCCTGAATTACGTAGGGACTCCGACATCAAGGTTAATTTCGATTGATTGGTCCCGTGCACCGGGATGCATGTAGGGTGAATTTGCACAAAACACGGATTGGCAAAATAGGCGCCTCTTTTGTGCACCTTCCATCCCGCCGAAACATTACTTCCCATTGCATTCGTGGAAAGGAAGTACACATTTCCGTAACCTCCCGAAGCAATGACCACAGCGTGGGCGCTGTGCCGTTCAATTTCTCCAGTGATAAGATTCCGGGCAATAATCCCTCGGGCCTTTCCATCGATGACCACCAAGTCCATCATTTCATGACGGTTGTACATCGTTACCCTTCCTTGTCCAATTTGACGTGAAAGTGCGGAATACGCTCCCAACAACAATTGCTGTCCTGTTTGACCCGCAGCATAAAATGTTCGTTGAACTTGGGTTCCTCCGAAAGAACGGTTGTCCAGTAAACCTCCGTATTCCCTTGCGAAGGGAACCCCCTGAGCAACGCATTGATCGATAATGTTGCCCGAAACTTCCGCCAAACGATAAACGTTTGCTTCTCGAGCTCGGTAGTCTCCTCCTTTAATGGTATCATAAAATAAGCGATAAACAGAATCGCCGTCGTTTTGGTAATTTTTCGCAGCGTTGATTCCTCCTTGCGCCGCAATGGAGTGTGCTCTGCGCGGCGAATCTTGGAAACAAAAAGCTTTTACGTTGTACCCCATTTCCCCAAGGGAAGCGGCGGCAGAAGCCCCGGCCAATCCTGTTCCAACAACGATTACATCGATTTTTGGACGGTTATTGGGCGCCACCAATTTCATGTGGTTTTTGTGGTTGGTCCACTTTTCAGCTAAGGGGCCTTCCGGTATTTTAGCGTCTAATTTTGACATCGTGATGAGATTAAATCGTTATTTCAAATAAATTAAAACGGTGATAAGGGCAAACAATCCGGGTACAAGTACAGCGAACAGTTTTCCTGCATTGTGGATTAGTGGGGTGTAACGCTTGTGGTTCAGACCGAGGGACTGAAATCCCGAGGCGAAACCGTGCCACAAGTGAAATGCTAAAGCGCCCATAGAAAAGACATACAAAAGCATATACATCATGGCTAATTCGTTTTTCTTAGGGTTAAAGAAGTCCATAACCACGGTGTGCAAGTCTTTATATCCTTCGTCTATAAATTCGTTGTTTTTTATGCGATTTTGTTTTTTAATATCTTCGATTTGTTGCGGCGTTATTGCTTGCCCAGCTTGTTCAGCTTGAGCAATCGATTGATTCAGACGTTGTTCAAGCTGAAGGTTTATTTTTTTTGCACTGTAAACAAGTTTATTTCCTTCAATTTCGCCCATTTCCCGTATTACTTTTACGGAAGGTTCTTTTCTGTGTACGGTGTAAAACAACGTATCTTTCGCGGTTTCTGAATAGTATGTATGAAGGGGAATTTCTTCTGTAATCTTGGCTTTCCACCAAAAATTAGCCATGTGCGTGACAATGAAAACAAGTATCAAAGTTCCCAAAACTGCCATGTAGCGCGAGGGCAGTGCGCTGTTGGCTCCCGGCTTACTGTAGGCATAGCCCTGAGGACGAGCTTTTTTGTTTTGATAGGTAAGGTAAAACCCCTGGAACGCGTGGAAAATGATCGAAAAATACGTCACGTACGAAAGCACTTTGATAAAAGGATTGTGTGCCATGAAATAGGCGTATTCATTGAAGGCTCTTCGTCCTTCTTCACCGGTTTTTAGGATTAATTGCATGTTTCCGGCGAGGTGACCAATTAAAAAAGTGCAAAGGAATAATCCGGTTAAAGCCATCCATACTTTTTTGACAATGGATGAGGTGAGAATGGTTTTTATCGACATGGGTTAAATTTTAACAATGCAAAGGTAAGGCTATCAACAAATAAAACCGCGGACGGTTTTTATTTAGAATGATTTTAGATAAACAACGAAGACCCTTGTTCAGTAACGGTTAATCGGACTGATTTCCCCAAGATAAGTGCCTGATTATCATCGATGTGACCTGCAGGAAACCCGAAAGCTACAGGGATGTTTAAGTTACCGACTTGCTCCACGACCAATTCCTCTAGGGTTTTACCGAACGGCACGTCCGTGTCTTCCATGTCCGTAAAGCCTCCAAGAATCAGCCCTTTAATTTTACTAAAGGCTCCCGCCATCCGCAAGGCGTATAACATGCGGTCTATTTTATATAGGTGTTCTCCCACGTCTTCTAAAAACAAAATTTTGTCGTGAAAATCGTAACACAGTGGCGTTCCTAATTGGCTGTAGACCAAGGTCATGTTGCCACCGATTAGCGCTCCCGAACATTCCCCCAGTTGGTTCAGGGGGTGTTTTGGTCCATTTACAGCAAAGGGCTTCCCAAACAAAGCGTTTTTCAAGCTGGACAGCGCACTTTCGCTGCCTGTGGTAAATCCCAAGGGCATGATTCCATGAATGCTCTGAAACCCTTCTTGTTGAATTTTTTGATGGAACAGGGTGACATCACTGAAGCCAATAACCCACTTAGGACGTTGTCGAAAACGATCCCATGAAAGGTGCTCAATAAGACGAACGCAGCCATAACCTCCTCGGGCACACAAAATGGCGGCAAACTCCGGAGCATCGAGTCCTTTTTGAAAGTCAGCGAGCCGTTCTTGGTCCGTCCCTGAAAAATAATGATAACGGCCTAGGCAATGGTCGGCGATTTCAACAGCTAATCCCCAACTTTCGATCATTTCTTTAGCCGCATAAACGGTGGACTCTTCAATGGCTTTTGCCGGTGCGGTAAGGTAAATGGCTTCTCCAGCGGTTAAAAAAGGAGGGGCAATCATGGTTGAGCGATAATGAGGTGTTGAGCAAGTATTAAATCCAAGGGAGTCGTGATTTTGATGTTTTCATCGTTGCCAGGAATCAGCCCAACCTTTTTGCCGATCCGTTCCACAAGGCTTGCATCGTCGGTAAGGTTCGGGTCAAATTCAAGTCGATAGGCTGCGTGTAAAATCTCTGTTGGAAAACATTGAGGGGTTTGTACGCTCAGGTATTCACTCCGTGGAACCGCCTCGCTGCCGTTTAGCGTTGTTTTTCGAAGGGAATCCCTCAAAGGAACGACAGGAACAACGCCGTCGTTCGATGCGATAGCCGCTTGGATTCTTTCCACGGTTTCTCGCGAAACGAAAGGCCGAACGGCATCGTGAACCCCGGTCCAAGGCGTATCCACTAAGGCAAGCGCGTTTTTAACGGAGTCGTAGCGCTCTCGGCCCCCAT
>Ga0209358_10004078_pt1 | contig 10580 bp, 10 predicted proteins | sample LauGreFa1BDMLBSN_2_FD_187574 | JGI IMG/M metagenome (GOLD analysis project Ga0209358, IMG submission 187574) | Freshwater lake microbial communities from Lake Michigan, USA - Fa13.BD.MLB.SN (SPAdes) (version 2) | ecosystem: Environmental > Aquatic > Freshwater > Lake | place: Lake Michigan, USA...
CACGCCGCCGCCTGCCGCGCGCCCGCCGGTCACGCCGGTCATCCCGCGTCCGGCCATCGCGCCCACGCCGGCCAAGGCCGACCTGCCGCCCGTCGTCATCAGCAACACGCCGCCGCCCGCCCCCGCACGTCCGGCCAACGTACCGCCCATCGTGCGCCCGCCGGCAGCCCCCATCGTCAATCGCCCGGCCGCGACCAGCAGCCAGGCCGCCCCGGGTAGCAAGGGTGCCATCACCGTCCGCCCGCCGATCGTCGTGCGTGACTTCGCGATCGCGCTCAACCTCAAGCCCTTCCAGGTCATCGGCAACCTGATGGAACTCAACAAGGTCGTCAGCGTCTCCTCCGTCATCGAGGAAGCCGACGCCCGCAAGGTCGCCGAACGCCACGGCTACACGTTGGAAATCCGCCACCGCGGCGAAGGCGTGCAGCCCGTCAAGAAGGTCGAGAAGCCTTCCGAAGACGATCCGGCGCTCATGACCCCGCGTCCGCCCGTCGTCTGCGTGCTCGGTCACGTCGACCACGGCAAGACCACCCTCCTAGACTTTTTCCGCAAGACCAACGTCGTCTCAGGCGAAGCCGGCGGCATCACCCAGCACATCGGCGCCTACTCCGTCGCCTACCAGGGCGAGAAGCCCGAGTATAAGGGCAAGACCGTCACCTTCCTCGACACTCCCGGCCACGCGGCCTTCGCCAAGATGCGCGAACGCGGCGCTTCGGTGACCGACGTCGCCGTGCTCGTCGTGGCGGCGGACGACGGCTTCATGCCGCAGACCGAGGAAGCCCTCAAGTTCGCGCAGAAGCACGCCAGCGCCATCGTGGCCGCGATCAACAAGGTCGACGCCAAGGGCGCGAACCTCGACCGCGTGAAGCAGCAGATGCAGCAGCGCAACATCACCCCGGAAGACTGGGGTGGCGAGACCATCACCAGCCCCGTGTCGGCGCTCAAGGGCACCGGCATGACCGAGCTCCTCGAGTCCATCCTCCTCCAGGCGGAAGTCCTCGACCTCAAGGCCAACGCGAAGTGCCCCGCCCAAGGCGTCGTCATCGAATCGCAGATGGAGACCGGCCGCGGCCCGACCGCCACCGTCATCGTGCAGAAAGGCACCCTCAAGCCCGGCGACTCGTTCGTCTGCGGCGAGACCTGGTGCAAGGTGCGCGCGCTCATGGATGAGCGTGGCAACCGCATGCCCTCCGCCGCTCCCGGCGCTCCGGCGCTCGTGCTCGGTTGGGATGCCGTCCCGGCCCCCGGCACCAAGTTCAAGACCGTCAAGAACGACCGCGAAGCCCGCGAGATCGCCGAAGAAGCCGCCCTCGCCGCCCGCAAGGCCGCCGAAGCCGTGCAGCAGGCGCCGAACACCGGCGCCCGCCCGGGCATGTCGGACCTCGAGCGCCTCATGGCCGCCCTCGCCCAGGACAAGGAGAAGATCCTCCGCGTCCTGCTCAAGGCCGACGTCAATGGCACGCTCGAAGCCCTCGAAGGCTGTCTCCGCGACATCAAGTCGACCAAGGTCCGCCTCGAAGTCGTCGGCGGCTCCGTCGGCCCCGTGACCCAGGGCGACGTCGCCCTCGCCGAAGCCTCCAAGGCCCTCATCGTCGCCTTCGACACCAAGCTCGAGAACGGCGTCCAGCCGCAGCTCAAGCGCACCGGTGTCCGCCTCATCACCCATGACATCATCTACGAGCTGATCACGCTCGTGAAGGACGCCATGACCGAACTCCTGGACCCCGAGGTCCGCGAGAACAAGCTCGGCGCCGCCGAAGTGCGCGCCGTCTTCCCCCTCGGCAAGGAGCACAAGGTCGCGGGCTGCATGGTCACCGAAGGCCTCATCCGCCGCGCCGCCAAGGCGCGCGTGGTCCGCGGCGGCAAGATCATCCACAACGGCCCGGTCGAGACGCTGCGCCGCTTCAAGGACGACGCCTCCGAGGTCAAAGCCGGCTTCGAGTGCGGCATCAAGCTCGGCGGCTACGACGAGTACCAGCCCGGCGACATCATCGAAGCCGTCGAGATGGTGCAGACGCGTCCGAGCCTCTAAGCCTCATGTCCCAACGCCAGCTCCGGGTCGCCGAACTCATCCAGCGCGAGGTCTCCTCCGCGTTGCGTCAGTCCTGGCCGACCGAAGCCGCGCTGATCACGATCACCGTCGCGAGCGTCTCCCCCGACCTCCGCCAGTGCCGCGTCGGCTACGCCGTCTCGGGCGACGACGCCGAGCGCAAGAAGGCCCGCGCCTTCCTGAAGCGAGTACGTACGGAACTGCGTTCCACCGTCGGCGGCCTCCTGCAGATGAAGCACACGCCGGACATCCTCTTCACCGAGGATGACATCACCGGCGGCGTGGCGCGCGTGCAGGCCCTGCTGGATGACATGGCCCGCAAGGACCGCGCGGCCAATCCGCCCAAGGCCGACTAAGCCGTCGGGGGACCGACCTCAGGGAAGTCCTTCAACGCTTCGCGGACCACCGCGGCGCGGCGACGGTCACGACCGTCGCTATCGAGTTCCTGGCCGGCGCGCGCCTGCACGTGGGCGGGCTGACCTTCGATCATCAGACGATCGACGAGATGTCGGCGTTCTTCCGGCAGGCAGCCCATGTCGCAGGCGAGCCGCAGGTGCGAAAGCATGTTCATCGCCTCCGAACTCGTGAGCAGGCGGGCGGAACGGAGCACGCCGAGCGAACGGGCGAGGCGGTCCACGAACTTCTCGCCTTCTTCCTGCGCAAGTTTGCGGCGGGCATTCCATTCCTGCTCGACGACGTGCTTGATCCAGCCGCCGAGGTGCTTGAGGATCGCATCCTCGGAGAGTCCGAGCGTCTGCTGGTTGGAGATCTGGAAGACATTGCCGGCGGCTTCGGTGCCTTCGCCCAGCCAGCCGCGGACCGCGAGTCCGTCCTGATTGAGCGCGCGCGTGACCTTGTCCATATGGCCCGCGAGGCAGAGCCCGGGGAGATGGACCATCGCCGAGGCGCGCAGGCCCGTGCCGACATTGGTGGGGCAGGCCGTGAGGTAGCCGAGGCGGTCCGAGAAGGCCAGCTTGAGCACGCCACCGAGGGCGTCGTCGAGCTGTTCGGCGATGTGCCAGGTGCCTCGCAGATGCCAGCCGGCCTTGACGACCTGGATGCGCAGGTGGTCCTCTTCGTTGACCATCACGGAAACGGTCTGATCGCGGCTGATGACGGCGGCGCCGCTCTTGCCCGCGGCGAGCTCCTTGGAGACCAGATGGCGCTCCACGAGCACCGAGCGGTCACGGTCGCCGAGTTCGCCCATGCGCACGACGTGCCCGCGGCGGAACTTCGGCAGGCCCTCGAGCGCGGTGACGCAGCGGTCGGAGGTCTCCTTGCGCTGAGGCAGCTTGGCCCAGCCGGGGAACGGCAGTCCTTCGAGATTACGCGCGAGGCGGATGCGCGTGCTCAGCACGACGGCCTGCTGGCCGCCGAGGAGGTGGGTGAGTTCGCTTTCGGCGGCGAGGATGTCTTCGACGGACATGGTCAGGAGGCGAGCTGGCGCTCGAGGGCGGAGATCTCATCGCGCAGGCGCGCGGCGGCTTCGAAGTCCTCGCCGGTCACGGCCGCGGTCATCTCGAGACGGGCCGCGTCGAGGCGACGACGCAGTTGGGCGACGGGCACCACGCCGGCAGGAGCCCGGCCGACGTGGGCGGGCTCATGCTGGACCTTGAGGAGCAGTCCGTCCAAGGCCTCCCCGAAAGTCTCCCAGCAGGCCGGACAGCCAAGCCGGCCGCGCTTGCGGAAATCGAGGTCGGTGAAGCCGCACTGCGGACAGGTCAGCGTCGGGGCCGGGGTCGTGGCGGCGAGCGCGTCGGCGAGCTGGAAGACGGCCGGATCGGTGGCCCCACCCTTCTGGGCGCAGGCTTCGCAAAGATGGACCTTGGTGACCTTCCCGTGGACGACCTGGGAGAGGTGGACCGTGGCGGCCTCCTCGCACAGCGAACACTGGGTCGGCTTGGACATCGGCCTTCAGACAATGCGGCTGCGGCCAATTGGCAAGGGCAAGCGGGGAGCGGAGTTTGACTTCGGGGGCGTCGGAGGCTTGATGGGAAGGACGTCAGATGTCCTCCAAGCCCCGCATCGTCATCACCGGCCTCGGCCTCACCGCCCCCAACGGGAACTCGCTGGGCGAATTCCGGGCCAACCTGCTCGCCGGCAAGGCCCGTATCGCCGTGATCGACGTCCGGCACATGGGCCGTCACCCGGCGGGAGTCTGTGATTTCGACGCCACCAAGTGGCAGAAGCGGAAGGAAATCCGCAACGGAACCCGCGTCGGCTCCATCTCCATCTTCTGCGCCCGCGAAGCCCTGGGCGACTCCGGCCTCGACTGGGACAAAGTCGATAAGTCCCGCGTCGGCGTCTACCTCGGCATCACCGAGCACGGCAACGTCGAGACCGAGAATGAGATCCATAACATCTCCCAGTTCGGCAACGACACCAAGTACTGGACGCACCATCACAACCCCCGGACGGTGGCGAACAACCCGGCCGGCGAGGTCACGATGAACATGGGCATCACCGGCCCGCACTACACCATCGGCGCCGCCTGCGCCGCGGGCAACGCCGGCCTGATCCAGGCTGCGCAGATGCTCCAGCTCGGGGAGGTCGACCTGGCCTTCGCCGGCGGCGTCTCCGAGTCCATCCATACCTTCGGCATCTTCGCCGGCTTCAAGAACCAAGGAGCCCTGGGCGCCCACGAAGACCCCACGAAAGCCTCCCGCCCCTTCGATAAGAACCGCAACGGTATCGTCATCTCCGAGGGCGGCGCCATCTACGTCCTCGAGCGTCTCGACGACGCCCTGGCCCGCGGCGCCCGCATCATCGCCGAGATCGCCGGCTGGTGCATCAACTCCGACGCCACCGACGCCGTCCTGCCCAACCCCGAACGGCAGACCGAATGCGTCCGCATGGCCCTCCAGCGCGCCGGCATGAAGCCGCAGGACATCCACATCGTCTCCACCCATGCCACCGCGACGGCCTTGGGAGATATCCAGGAATGCACTGCCCTGAGGGCCGTCTTCACCGACTGCCCAGAAACCCGCATCAACAACACCAAGAGCTTCATCGGGCACTGCATGGGCGCCGCCGGGGCCCTGGAACTGGCGGGTAACCTACCCTCTTTTGACGACCACTGGGTCCATCCGACCATCAATATCGACGAATTAGACCCCGAATGCGCACTTCCGGGGCTCGTCATCAACCAACCGGTCAAAGTCGACCGGGTCGACGCCATCCTGAACAACTCCTTCGGCATGCTGGGCATCAATTCGGCGCTCATCGTCAAGAAATATGGGGTTGCCTGACGGGGTTTGGACGTTTGAAACAACCCTGAAAACATGACCAAGGACGACATCAAGCAGGTGGTTCTCGATATCATCGCCGACATCGCGCCGGACGAGGATCTTACCGCCGTCAAACCGGAGGTCCGCCTCCGCGACCAGCTGTCGCTCGATTCGATGGACTTCCTGGATATCGTCATGGAGCTGCGCAAGAAGCACGGCATCGAAGTCCCCGAGGCCGATTACGTCCAGCTGGCGTCCCTCGACTCCTGCGCCGAGTACCTCCACCCGAAGTTCGAAGCCAAGGGTAAGTAAGGACCCAACCTCCGCCCCCCCTGAGACCGCCCTTCCGGCGGTCTTTTGTTTGGCCAAGGCCGACCCTCCGCTCCGCCGGCTTTCTTGATTTGCCGACCCTCCGCCCTCCCCCTAGGATTCCCACCGTGCACCCTGTCCGCCGCTTCCTCTTCGCCGCGCTCTCCCTGAGCATCGTCCTGCCGGCGCTCGCCGAGACCGTGCAGCTCCGTCGCAACGGCAACGCGACCGTGATCGCCTTCGAATACATCACCCAGGACGAGACCACCATCATGGTCAAGCGGCTCGACGCCGACGTCGTCCTGACCTACCGCTGGGAAGACCTCGACGCCGATTGGATCAAGCGGAACAACCCGAAGCTCTGGGCCGAACGCGAGCTGATGCTCGATCTGGACAAGCCTGAGAAGAAGATGGCGACCAAGGAGAACGAAGACCCCTTCGCCCAGCAGGCCGTGGCCACCGACGGCAAGTCCCTCATCAAGAACCTCCTCGTCTCCTTACAGGACGGACTCAAAGGAATGTCCCTCACCGCCAACCGCGCTGACGTGGTCTGCAACGAGTTCCAGTTGGACGAGAACCAGTTCTGGCTGGGTTTCGACGACTTGAAGCGCGCCAGCCAGCTGACCGGTAAAGTCGAGAGCTCGACCCGAGCGGAAGTCTCAGCGGACGAAAGCATCGCCTCCAAGACCAAGACCAAGGGAAAGACGGCGACCAAGGCGAAGGTGCGCACCCCGGAAAGCACGGTCGCCGAAGCCGCCGCCCGGAAAGATTTCGAGGCGGAAGCCCGCCCTTATAACGCCCTTGGCTATCTCCGCATGCTCGCGGAAGGCGGCACCAAAGGAAAACCGATCTGGATGATGCTCCGCCGCTCGACCGCCGACCGGGAAGCGATGAAGGCCATGCTGACGCAATACGCCGCCCAAGCCGAAGTGCTCGCCGAGAAGCCGGAAGGCAAAGCCAGCAAGGCTGACCTGCTCGTACTGAAGAAGGCCCTCGAGAACTGCGCCGATTCGCTGAGCCGCGTGACGCGTGAATACAACGCCGTCGAGGCCCGCCTGCAGACGGATTGCCGCACGGTGCTGACCTTGGCCCTGCGCTGAGCCGGCCGGTCCCTCAAAGAGTCCGGCCGCCTTCCCTGAGGAAGACGGCCGGTTTGAATGGTGGAGCCTATCGGGCTTGAACCGACGACCTCTTGCATGCCATGCAAGCGCTCTACCAACTGAGCTAAGGCCCCGTTAAATGGGAAAGGGAACAAAGATGAGCCCGTGCGGAGGGTCAACGCTTTTTTCCCACCCCGCCGAGTCTCTGGTTGCCAATGGGCTTGGGGTGCTTTGCCTTTCCTTCGTGGAAGCGTCCGAAAACCAGCCAGAATCAGTCGAACCAGGCACCGAAGCCCGTTCGAACAGCCAGGGCGGCCGCGGCCAAGGGGGCATCCGCATCGAGAAGGATTTCATCGAATCCCTCCCGGTCGGCGAATGGACCGGTCCGATCGAGCTGATCGAATCCGAGAAGGACGCCGAAAAGGCCATCGCCTCGCTCGCCCGTGACCGCGTCCTGGGCTTCGACACCGAGACCAAGCCCTCCCACACGCGCGGAGAATATAACCTGCCTTCGATCCTGCAGCTAGCCGGCCAGCACCACATCTTCGTCTTCCGCCTCGATCACTGCGGCGGCATCCCCCTCGCCTTCCCGGTGCTCTGCAATGACCGCCAGGCCAAGGTCGGCGTCGCCGTACGCGACGACGTCAAGAATCTCCGCGCCCGCGCCCCTTTCGAAGACCGGGCGTTCATCGACATCGCCGACCACACGAAGAAGACCGGCCTGGTGAACACCGGCCTGCAGGCCCTCGCCGCCCATTTCTTGGGTCTGCAGATGAAGAAATCGAAGAAGGTCCAGACCTCGAACTGGGCCAAGCCGCTCGACGAACGTCAGATCCAATACGCCGCCAATGACGCTTGGTTCAGTCGTGAGCTGTTCCTGAAGCTCGAGCAGGACGGACTGATCCCCAAGTTCGAATGAACCCGGAAGCCGCCCGCGCCGCCGCCGCGCTGGGGCTCGACGCCACGCGCCGGCATATCTTCCTCTGCGTGAAGTCGTCGGAGCAAGCCTGCTGCGGTGGCGAGCTCGCGGCGAAATCATGGGAGCACCTGAAGTCGCGGCTCAAACAACTCGGACTCTCCGAACACGGCGGCATCCAGCGCACGAAGGCCGACTGCTTGCGCGTGTGCGTGGCCGGACCGGTCGCCGTCGTCTACCCTGAAGGCGTCTGGTATGGCCACTGCACGCCCGAGAACCTCGACCGAATCATCACCGAGCACCTCGTCGGCGGCAAGATCGTCGCGGACCTCCGCATCGTCGGCCCGACTTCGGCCTGAGCGATTACTTCAGCGCCTTCTCGATCGCCTTCTCGAGCTCCTCGGAGTCGGGCTCGACGTCGGAACCGAAACGGGCGAGCAGCTTGCCGTCGGCGCCAATGAGGAACTTGTGGAAGTTCCAGCCGACGGGTCCGGGATGGCCGGAGCTCTTGCCGGTGAGCTTCTCGAAGAGCGGGTGCGCCTCATGACCCTTGATCGCGATCTTCGCATACAGCGGGAACGTCACCTGGAAGTTGGCCTGACAGAACTTCTTGATGGCCTTCTCGGTCGCCGGCTCCTGTCCGCCGAAGTCGTTGCAAGGGAAACCCGCGACGACGAGACCCTTGGCCTTGTAGCGCTCATACAAAGACTGCAGGCCCGCATACTGCCGTGTGTAGCCGCACTGGCTGGCGACATTGACGACGAGCCAGGCCTTGCCGCCCTTGACCGCGCCGAGCGTGGTGGCCTTGCCATCGATATCCTTCACCGGCACGGCCAGCAAGCCAGCCGGGGCTTCCTGGGCCGAAGCGAATGAGGCGAATAGGAGGAGGAATGATGCTATCTTATTCATAGCCAAAAAATTACGGGTAAAACCAAGGCAGGCAAGCGTCCTGCGGTCCCATTACAGATTAAAGGCGCTGACGAATAGTAATCATCGGTGTCGCTATGAACTGCCAGATCACCCTCACACTCCTCGCAGCCACGCTCTGCATCGGCTGCGCCACGCGACCCGTCGTCCAGAGCCGCGGAACCCTCCAAGAGGTCGCCAAGCCAGGCACGACCTACCACCTGGACGCCCGGCGCTCCGGTCTCGGTGAAAACGAAGTCCGCGGGCTCCGCGACCGCCTGCAGAAGGCCGGCCTGAGCCCCGCTTCGGCCGAGACCGCCAAACTGATCGTGACGCTCTCAAGCGACCTGCAAACCGGGACGGAACGCCAACATACCGGCGGCAAGAACGGCGTCGCTTATGACCGCCAGGTCAATGAACGCCGCCTGACTCTCACCGTCGCGGAAAGCCGCCCGAGCGATAATCAGATCCGGACGGAACGCCGGCATTCGGGCGGCAAGAACGGCGTGGCCTATGACCACCGGGTCGATGATCGCGGCGTGCTCCTGGAAGTGCGCTCGACCGCCCACGGCTCGACCTCGGCCGAAAGCCTGCTCACCGCGGCCCTCGCTGGCCTCGGCAGCTGAGTCGGAAGTAGCCGACCAAAAAGGCGGAGCCGGTATCGACCGGACTCCGCCTTTTCATTTCAAAGGGGAATCGACGAGCCTGCTCAGGCTTCGCGCTTGCAGCGCGGACGGCCTTCGGCGGCGGGCTTATACCATTCCTCCTGATTCTCCTCGACGCAGACCTTGCCGCCGGTCTTCTCGTGGTTCAGCCGCCAGCTATGCAGTGACTCGAAGGCCGCGTGATCGATGAAGTCGACGTTGAGGTCGATATCCACCGCGGAGCCGGCCGGGAGCGACGAGAGTTCGTAATTGAGCTTGGGGACGCAGGCGAAGGTGAGCGTGCCCCGGATGGCGACCTTCCAGGCTCCGTTCTCCAGGCGCTTCTCCACCTTGACCAGCGAAAGACGCTGGATGGCGAAGAAGACCGAGACGGCGACGCCGATGCCCACGCCGGCGAGCAGATTCACGCACGTGACCCCGATCACCGTAGCCCAGTAGATACGCACTTCGTTATGGACGGTCAGCTCGTGGATGTGGTGAAGGTTGACGAGATTGATGCCGACGTGGACGAGCAGGCCGGCCAGCACCGCCAGGGGGATGCTCTCGATCATCGAACCAAGGAAGAGCACGCAGAGCAGGACCCAGACGCCATGGAAGACGGCCGACCAGCGCGAGGCGCCCCCGGCGTTGATATTGGCCGAGGAACGGACGATGACGCCGGTGATGGGCAGACCGCCAAGCAGGCCGGAGACAAGGTTGCCGGCGCCCTGGGCGGTGAGTTCCTTGTCGAGGTTCGACCGCTCACCGCTATGCAGTTTGTCGGTGGCCACGGCGCACAGGAGAGACTCCACGCTGGCGATGATCGCCAAGGTGAGCACGGCGATGATGAAGCCACCCCACTCGGCCGGGAGCTTCAACTGAGTGAAGGCGAGCGTCTCCGGCAGGTCGATGCGGGCGACGTCCATCTTCGCCACGAGGGAGACGACGGTGCCGGTGACGACGGCCACCAGGGGCGCAGGGATGGCCCGGAGGCCGGCCCAAGGCAGTTTCTTCCAAAGCACCAGCACGAAGATGGTCACGATGCCGAGAGTCGCGGCCGCGGGACTGAAGGCACCGAGGCGTCCCGGCAACGCGATCAGATTCGCGATCGGCGAGCTGGCGGGCGAGCCGCCGAGTAGCACGTGCAACTGGGCAAGGGCGATGGAGATGCCGATACCAGCCAGCATGCCGTGGACCACCGAAGGGGCGATGACAAGGGTGCCGCGGGCTACCTTGAGGTACCCGAGCAGGAGCTGCACCAGGCCCGCACAGGCGGTCGCGAGACAGACGGTCTCCCAGCCCAGTTGCTGGACGAGTCCAAAGACGACTACCGTGAGTCCGGCAGCGGGACCAGAGACCTGCAAAGGCGAACCCGCCAAGAGGCCGGTGACGATGCCTCCGGCGACGGCGCCGATCAGACCGGCGATC